>Ga0180437_10004523_pt1 | contig 19734 bp, 21 predicted proteins | sample SS_ome_4_FD_132410 | JGI IMG/M metagenome (GOLD analysis project Ga0180437, IMG submission 132410) | Hypersaline lake sediment archaeal communities from the Salton Sea, California, USA - SS_3_D_1 metaG | ecosystem: Environmental > Aquatic > Non-marine Saline and Alkaline > Hypersaline >... | reverse complement strand
CCTCCGCTGCTGGAATACTTCACTGCGTTTTCCACGAGGTTGTATATCACATGCTTGATGCCGAGCTTGTGCCCTTTTATGACGAGCATCATGTTGGGAAGATTCACATCGAATTTGATGTCCCTCTCATGGATTTTTTCCCGAAGCTCTTCGATTGCGCTCAGGGATGTTTTCACGAAATCAATATCTTCCAGCTCCACCTTACCGGATCGAAGCTTTTCGAGCTCTATGATATCTGCGATGAGCCGCTGAAGGGTCTCTGCACTGCGTTTGATTGACGAAATGATGAGGAGCTGTTTTGCGTTCAGCTTCCCTGCATATTCCCCCAGCAGGGTGTTGATACTGAAAATGATCGTCAACAGGGGAGACTTCATCTGATGAGCGCTCACCACCAGGTACTCATTCCGCTCCTTCGACAGGTTCTCAAGCTCCTCCTTGTACTGGCTGACGAGCGATTTCAGTCTTTCAATCTCGAATTTCGGATCTTTCATTCTTCGATTCTTTTGATACGTCTTGGTATACTGTTTTATATAGTCTTATTATCTATATTTTCTAAATATGTGCGATACAAAAGGTAATATCCCGATATACGCCTCGTCCAGCGTGTAAAGGAGGATATCCTCAATTTTTCGATTGCTATTGAGTACCACAGGAGGGTTCAAGGTCATCGACCTATCGCTGCATGGTCCACTCATTTTTGTAATCATCGATCACGCTTTTATCCCAGAGCTTTATACCGAAGATATAAGAACCGCGTATGAGGGCATGTGCCGCGACCGTTGCTGCGAAGTAGAGCAGAGGGATGCATATCAGTGCTTTCACTCCAACAGAAGTAAATCCGTATCGCAGGAAGACGCCGAAAAGAATGCTCCATGTTCCGAGGGTGACGCTCTTGGTGGCCGCCTGCAGCCTGTTGTACACATCGGGCAATCGCAGCAATCCGAGACAGCCAAAAAAATCGAAAGCAATTCCAATGCCGATAAATACATCGCTGATGATCTCACTCATTTAATTTCTTCCTTGAGAGATATTTTGCGAGTGTGATGGTACCGATGAAGCTCAATATAACCCAGGTAATTGCGATATCAATAAGAAATTTTCTTCCGGTCTTCACCACCATGAGGGCGCAGATACCCACAACGAGAATACCGAATATATCGATTGCAACCATACGATCGGCAATTGAAGGCCCCCTGATTATCCGAAACAGACAGAAGAAGCTGAGTAATATGAGGATATACAGAAAAATGTCAATGGAGGTCATTCGAAAATCCTTTTCAAGTATTTTTCGAACCTGCCCATGATTTGATGGGTGTATATCTCGGGGTCCTTGCTGTGTACAAAGATCCAGTGAATGTAAAAATAATCGTCAATTATGTCCACGGTGATCGTTCCAGGCGTCATTGTGATGGAGTTCGCGAGAAATACCTTTCCCACTTCCGAGGTGAGATTCGTCTTCGCCCTCACAATCCCCGGCTTTACCGGAAGCCCCGGATGAAGCACTCTGTACGCCACATCGAAGTTTGCCTTGATACACTCCCAGAGAAAGATAAAGAGATACAGCAGTGCCCAGAAGTACCGGTGCACATGAAACACTCTTCCCTTTACCTTGAGCGAGAACTTGCTGAAGAAGAGCGTCACAATGAATGCAGCGACGACACCGACTGCGATATTTATGATCGTAACATTCAAGGTCAGCAAAAGCCACACAACGAACAGAAAAACGAAAAGTATTATTGGACTCATTTTAATATCCTAACACTGCAGTTGTGTATTCACCCGCTTTCACCAGCACATCAACAGCAGGGGTAAGAATCACATCCCGAACCGATGGAACAATGAGCGTGCTCAACACGAAACACAGGATTGCGAGCACTATCATGGAAAAACACATGGAGAATGGAACCTCCCTCACCTGTTTGCCCCTCTTCTCCCACTCCTCTCCCGATCTGTTGAAAAAAGTATACCGCTGAACCTTGAGAAATGAAGCGAGAGTGATGATGCTTACAAAAACCGCAAGAATCGAGAGCACATAGTATCCGGCCTGTATGGCGGCAATTATTATGATCAGCTTGCTGAAAAATCCGTTGAATGGCGGTATGCCGGATATCGACATTGAAGCACTGAGGGAAGTGGAGGTGGTCACGGGCATCTTTGCTGAAAGACCTCCGAGCTTCTTCATGTCTCTGATGCCGGTTTCGTACTCGACTGCGCCCGCATTCAAGAAGAGCAACCCTTTGAATACCGCATGGTTGAAAAGATGGAAGAGCCCCCCTGCAATTGAGAGAGTAGCCACTGCCCTGTCCCCGTTATTCGCGAGCACGAGCATACCGATACCCACTCCGAGAATCACGTACCCCATCTGGCTGATGCTGTGATATGCGAGAAGACGCTTGATATCCCACTGGCCGATTGCAAGAAGCACTCCGATCACCATGGAGAGGGTGCCGATCACAGTGATAACCATTCCGATATTGTACGTGATCGCAAACATGTTGAAGAAGAGACGCAGGATGACGTATGCCCCGATTGCCTTGATCAACACACCTGAGAGCATTGAGGAGATCGGGGATGGTGCTGAGGAGTGCGCATCGGGGAGCCATGCGTGGAAGGGTATCATGGCAGCCTTCAGCCCGAATCCAGAGAGCAGAATGACCTGAGTAAAAATCACTACTTCGCGTTTTCCGCCCGCAACAATCATTCGAGAGACATCTGCGATATTCAGCGTCGAGGTATACCAGTAAAGAAATCCGATACTGAGTAAAATAAAGAGGGAGGAAACCCCACCCAGGACCTGGTACTTGAATGAGGCTTCCAGCTGCTCTTTTTCGATTTCGAATGCCACGAGAGCGTAAGAGGCGATTGCTGCGATCTCGAGGAAGACATAGATGTTGAAGAGGTCACCGCTCATAACCACTCCGTTCATTCCTGCAGTCATGAGACAGAAGAGCGTGTAGTAGTGACTCTCTGCCGTGTATCTTTTCATGTATGAAATCGAATAAAATGCGGAGAGGAAGCCGATGAGATTGATTATGAGAAGAAGATAGATGGAGAGTCCGTCGATGACCATGTAGATGGCGATAGGGATACTCTCGAAGAGTTCCCACCCTCCAACCTTGAACACCACAGGACCCTCGAGGTGGAGCATGAAATAGATGCACAGTCCAGTCAAAAAAGCAAACACAATCGACGTGAAGTATCTCCCAAATCCTCTTGCGAGGTTCCCGATTATGGCAATGAGAAAGGCTCCCCCGAGAGGTACCACGACGAATAACGGAACTAGGAAATCCATATTCTACCCTTTTAGATTTTTGATTTCTCTGATATCGAACGTACCGTATTTCTTATAGATTCGTATTGCGATCGCGAGCAGAAGCGCTGTAGTTGCAAGGCCGATCACGATCGCAGTGAGCACCATCGCCTGAGGCAGAGGATCGACGAACGGATCTTTCGTCATTCCCTCCGTCAGAATGGGGGCAGTACCACCTTTCACATACCCGACAAGGATCAGGAACAGGTTCACGCTGTACTCCATGAGCGCTATTCCGATGACTATCTTTATTAGATTTCTCTTCGCGACAACCCCGTACACTCCAATGAGAAAGAGAAATACTGCGAGAATGAAGAGTATCATTTTAGCACCTCATCTCTATAGATCAGAAGCGCGAGGAAGATAGTTAAAAGCGCTGCAGCAACTTCCATCCCCACGGCGATATTGAACAGAGGGATGACCCCCGCGCTGATCAACTGCCCTATCGTCCCTTTCGGGAGAAAGTTGACGAAGAACACCCCCACCCCTCCGATGACCATTCCCAGAGCTGCAATGATGAGAAAAATCAAGATTGCACTGCTCTCAAGTATAGATGAGCCGGTCTCTTCCTTCTTCAGCGCAAGAAACTCACTCCCGAAGGCGAGTATGAGCAGAATAAAACTACCTGAGACAATAGCCCCACCCGCAAAACCGCCTCCAGGCGTCAGGTGTCCGTGCACGATGATATAGATTCCATAGAGGAATATCACCCCGCATATCATCTGGGTAACTTTTTTTACAATTATGGTCATTCCCTTCATGTTATTCCTTTTCCTTTCTGCCTTTCAGCCTCAGCACAGCCAGCACTCCAATGACTGCAGTGAAGAGAATCGTGGCCTCTCCGAGGGTATCGTACCCCCTGTAATCGAAGATCACTCCGGTTACCAGGTTTGCGCTTCCCGTCTGTTGCGCACCGGGCTGAAGGTATGCCTTTGACATCCTCAGTGTGTGCTCACCAAAGGCGCTCAGAGTCCGGGTGGTTCTGTCAAAGAAATACAAAAAGAGTCCGATGAATGCAAAGGCAAAGAGCGCAAACACAACGGACCTCCTTCCCTTCCCGTGCTCGGTTTCCTCTCTGGTGCTGTTGAGAATCACCGCGATCATGATTATGAGTGTGATCGTTTCCACGACGATCTGCACCAGCGCAAGATCGGGTGCCTGGAGAAGGAGAAAACAGATGACAAGGCCGAACCCGACGATACCGTATGCAATGACTGCGGAAAGGAGATCGCGGGCTTCCAGAGAAAAAATCGCCCCGCCGATCATTAACACCATGATGACGATGAGGAGCAATTCCATGGTCTACACTCCTTACGATAAAAACTGAGCTACAGAATCAGTATTGCCGCGATGATGATCATCCCGAGAATGACCCACAGCGCATAGAGAGGCAGCACTCCTCCGTGACACAGGCTGAACAACCTGTTGATATTCAGGATGACATTCTTTGAGTCATCGTACACATCGAAGTTCCTCTTTTCCGCGTTTCGATAGAAAAACGCAAAGGGTTTGAAGCTGCCGATGGTTTTATAGAATTCCACAGAGGAATAATCGATCTTTTCTTCGATGGTTTCACCACCCATGAATCCTTCGGTGGTTCTGAAACGCTTGATGCCCCCCAGAAGATAGATAATGAAGCCAAGGGCAATGGAAACGAGCACCAGTCCGGTGATGATATTCGAGCTCCAGATGCCACTATATTGAAAATCTCCGGAGAGAGGAGTAATGAGCGCCGGAATCACATACTTTGTCGCAAAGATACCAGTCCCTGCACAGATGAGAGCGATGATGATCTGCGGGAGCCACATCAGAATGCTCACCTCTCTTATTCCTTTCAGCTCAGCCCTGAGTCTCCCAAGATATATTCCGGAGATGAGTTTTATGAAGCTCGCAAGCGTCAGGGCCGACCCGAAAACAGCCAGAATCAACCACACCACCCATACCTTGTTCGCAGGACCTGCTCCCTTCCCGAACTCGATGATGCCCTGGTAGATGATCCACTTCGAGGCAAAACCGTTGAAAGGAGGAACCCCTGATATGGAAAGGGCAAATATGAGAGCGGACACGAATGTGATCGGGAGCGCCTTTGAGAGCCCGCTGAGCTCTTCGAGCTCTTCCTTTCCAGTACGCTTCTCGATACTTCCGGCAGTCAGGAAGAGTCCGCTCTTGTACAGCGCGTTGTTGAACATGTGGAAAAGCCCTCCGGCGATTCCTATCGGGGTCCCGAGTCCGAAGCCGGTCACCATATAACCGACCTGGGAGACCGCGTGATAGCCGAGCAGCTTCTTGTAGTTGTGCTGCATAAGGGCCATCAGCACCGCAGTGATCGTAGTTATCCCGCCGATAATCAGCAGTGTGAGCCTCAACCACTGGTTGAGGGCGAACAGGTGCATGGTGATCCTCGCGAGAAAGTAGATGCCGAGCAGCTTGTCCAGGGAGGCGGGCAAAAGCGCAGTGGAAGAAGCGGGAGCTTTCTCAGCGTAGTCAGGAACCCAGGTGTGCAGCGGAAAGGCGCCCGCCTTGGTGAGACTCCCGATGAGCAGGGTAATGAATGCGATCACCTGCAGGCTATTCCTCGTGGGAATGGAGATTTTCGAAAGCGTGAGTGTGCCGCCCAGAATCCAGAGTATTCCTATTCCGAAAATCATCACAGAGTCGGAAGCCCCGATCATGATAAACGTCTTTTTCGCCGCAGCGGAGCTCTCCTCATCGTACCCCTTGATCAGCTTGTACAGCGTCAGTCCCAGAACACCCCAGAACGTGATGAACAGGAGAAAGTGATCGGACAGAGCCGCACCGCAGGATGCACCCAAAGTGATGAGATAGAAAGAGTAGTAATGGGTGACTTTCTTCTCCTTGGTGATGTAGGAGAGAGAGTAGAGCAGAAACATGAAGCCGAAAAAGCCGATGAAGAGTGTAATGGTTTTCCCCAAGGCATCCAGATTGAACATGAAAAGATCTGTATAGGCCCCGGCAGCCCCGAGTATTCCGAAACCAGAGGCAAGTGTTGCGATCTGCTGCGGAAGGCTGAAGAGCCTGTAGGAGTAGTAGAGAGCAATGCCCGAAACGATGACCGCAACGATCCCTTTTGCAGTTCTGATTCTTTCCGGAAAGATGAAGAGAATGATGCCTGCTGCAATGGGAAATAGTATCGTATACTGTAACTCAATCATGGCAATACCTTTATTGGGCAGTGATAACTAATAACACAATTATAAAAGCAGGCACTGATACACAATCATCTAGAGAGTAAAGCTCAGAAGATCATCCTGAATAGAGTCAGGAATATACGAGGGTTGTACAATCTGAAGTAGGATCAATGAAAGCAGGAAACAGATGCATCACTGCTGTAAAAGAATCAGCACATTTTCCCAACCCTAATGTGGAAAAACCACATTCTCGACCAAAAGGATTTTCCTGTCTTCTCGGCAGGAAAATCAGGATTAAGGTACTCATTCACTTTGCGTTCAAAGAGCATCAATTTAATCAAAGTATGAAAAAAGCTGGTTAGTGAGGCATTTTACCCAAGTATTGGAATCTTGTCAAGTTTTTTTCTAAAAAATAAAAAAAATACTTGACAGCCTTTTTATGTATAGTTTAGAATGGCACAACCGGAGGAAATACTCTATCATCCTGCCATTGTTTCATTTTCCTCCAGATGTGCGACTCTGTTTATTAAGCACCTTTGTCATTCCTGAACAAAAGTGTGCACCTCGAGCTTTACCTGAATACAGTGAAACAGCTGAACTTCATCGATCTGCTTCAGAAAAACAGCACAAGGCCGTGCAACCAGGGAATGTGGTCTTTGTCATACTCCCTTGAGAGCGGAAGCACGATGTGGGATGCGCCTCTCCAAACGGGAAGTGGAAAAGCAGCAGAGAACTATTTTCATGGACGAGCACAATGAAATACATTACGAACAACAACCTGTTCAACCTCCTCGGAATACTCCAGAAGGAGTACGATATTTTCGTTCCGGTAAAACGTGAGGAAAACCGGTTCTATGTGAGGTACTCCCAGGACATGGAAACTGAAGGAGGAAACAGGATAACCATCGGTGAGGTGAGAAGCTTTGAGCCGCTGAAGGCGTTTTTCACCCGCGCGAGGGAAAAGGTTGCAGAGGGTTTCAGCGCAGAGCTTCCGAAAGCAGGTCCAAAGCCCTTCTGCATAGTGGGGGCAAAAGGCTGCGACCTCAAGGGTTTCAGGGTACAGGATTTCGTGTTCAAAGAAGGGGATTTTCAGGACCCCTTCTATATCGAAGCGCGGGATCACAACCTCATCATCTCCGCCGACTGCACCTGCGCCATCGACACATGCTTCTGCCTTGCCCTCGATGTGAAGCCATATCCAGAGAGGGATTTCGATCTCAACCTCTCCCAGGTCGAGGGTGGATTCGTGGTGGAAGAAGGATCAGAGAGGGGGCAGGCGCTCGTCCAATCCAATCCGTCCCTTTTCTCGGAACCCATGGAATCCGTGATAGAGGAACGGAATGCCCAGAGAAAACGGGTCACTGAGGAAGTAAAGAAAAACCTCAAAGAACACAAAATACCCACTCAGGACAACTTCGAAGGAATCATCAAGAAAAATTACGAATCTGCGATGTGGCGCGAAGAGGCCTCAACCTGTGTCGAGTGCGGTGCCTGCAACACCATCTGCCCCACTTGCCACTGCTTTCTCCTCTACGATCAGATGAGCGGGAAACGAATGGAGCGCCTCCGCGTGTGGGATTCCTGCATGATCAAGGATTTTGCGAAGGTCGCAGCTGGAGTCAACCCGAGACCCTGGCTCTGGATGCGGCTGAGAAACAGATTCGAGAAGAAGTTCGATTTCTTCCCAACACTGTCGAATGTGTACGCCTGCACCGGGTGTGGACGCTGTATCACCGCATGCCCGGCGAAAATCGATATCAGAAAAGTACTGCAGAGGCTCGTAAAAGATGCTCAAAAACAACCCGTATAGACCAATAGAAACCGATGTGCTGGAAGTTATCACCGAAACCCCGACCATAAAAACAGTTCGGCTCAAACCGAAAGAGGAAATTCTCTTTAAAACAGGACAGTTTATCGAGCTTACCATGCCAGGAGTTGGGGAAGCGCCCTTCACCCCTTCATCCCGTCCCTGGATGAAAAATGAGATCGAAGTTACGGTGATGAGTGTAGGAAAGGTGACGGAAAAGATACATCAATTGAAAAAAGGAGATACCGTGGGTCTCCGGGGACCATTCGGAAATGGGTACCCACTGGATGAATTCATAGGAAAAGAAGTGCTCGTTGTCGGTGGGGGGTGTGGTTTCGCTCCTATCAGAAGCCTCATGTACGAAATATTTGAAAAATCAGACCAATTCAAGAAACTGTTCTTCAGGGGTGGATGCAAAACACCGAAGGACTTCCTCTATAAAAAGGAGACTTCGGAATGGGTAAAGAGAAGAGATATAAATGTAGTCCTTACGGTTGATTCGCTTGATCAGGGCGATGGAGAGTGGAAGGGAAAGGTGGGGCTCGTGACCAGCATCCTCGATGGGATGGATATGGATTTCGAAAATGCCATTGCAGTGGTGTGCGGCCCCCCGATCATGATGAAGTTTTCGACCCAGAAGCTGAAGGGACTGGGTTTCAAGGACAAGAACATATACCTTTCGATGGAGAGGAACATGTCCTGCGGCATCGGAAAGTGCGGGCACTGCAGGATCGGCCCGTATTATGTGTGCAAGGACGGCCCGGTTTTCCAGTATGAACAGGTGAAGGCTTTCCCCGATGTCTGGGATTAACTACACAGAGGAAGCTATGAAGACTTCTGCAGAGCAGTTGCATCAGGGCGCGCTTGATGTAAAAACCGCCGGGGGAGACGAGGTCCGACTGTACGTCGACCTCGATGTCTGCGCGTCAGGTGAGTGCAAGGAGTGCGTGATACAGTGCAGCTATTTCTACCACACGAAGAACAACGGTATCCTGTCGGTCGCAGAGCTTGCAACCTACGCCCTCGTCTGCCGCAAGTGCGAAGAGCCTCACTGCGTGGCCGCATGTCCAGTAGACGCGCTGGAGCAGCAAACAGAGAAGGACAAGCTTCTGATCAGACACAACATGCGGTGCATCAGCTGCAGGTCCTGTTCGCATGCATGCCCCTACGGAACCATCTATCCTGAAAATGTTCCCTACCTCGTGCACAACTGTGATTTCTGTCTGGACAGGAGGAACGAAAAGGATGAGCCTCTCTGTATAAAATCCTGTCCCTACGGCGCATTGAGCCTGAAATCTGTAGAGGGTGAACTGCCTGAAAACACGTTTCTTGTTGGAAAAAATCTCATCATTCATTCCATACACTGGGAGAGAGAGAAGGCATAATGTACGTCCTCTATCTTATACTGTACGGATTCATCCTCACCGCTGTGCTCGGCCTCATCGCGAGCTGGATCGACCGGAAGGTGACCGCACGGCTGCAGTACAGAAAAGGACCTCCGTTCCTGCAGCCCTTCATCGATATCATAAAACTCCTGGGGAAGGAAACGCTCATTCCCAGAGAGGCATCGAGAGCGACCTTCGTGTTTGCTCCAGTGCTCGGTTTCGGGAGCGTGCTCATCGTATCAACACTCCTGTGGGCAAACAACAACCGCCTGTTCAACAGCTTCCTCGGGGACATAATCGTCGTCGTGTACCTGCTTGCGATTCCATCCATAAGCATGATGATCGGCGGATTCGCATCGGGAAATCCCCTGGCCAGGGTGGGCGCCTCAAGGGAAATGAAGCTCCTTCTCGGTTATGAGCTTCCCTTTATCCTTGCCATACTCGTTCCCATCATAAAATCCGATTTCTCACTGAGTCTGGGCGAGATACTGAGCGTTCAGGCCGCAAACGGAGCCTTCGCCGGATACGCATCCGGAATCCTCGCCCTCATCGTGTGCGTGGCGGTGATGCAGGCGAAACTCGGCCTCGTTCCTTTTGACATGCCTGAGGCGGAAACCGAGATCATGAGCGGCTGGATGATCGAATACTCCGGGACAGGGCTTGCCATATTCCGGCTCATGAAGAACATGCTCCTGTTTACCCTCCCCTTCTTCCTGATAATACTTTTTCTGGGGGGGCTCAATCTGAGCGGAATCGGGATACTCTACAGCGTGCTCAAGTACGTGGTGCTGCTGGTCATCATCATCGTCATCCGGAACACGAACCCGCGGCTTCGGATCGACCAGGCGATGCGGTTTTTCTGGGGCCCTGTAACCGGGGTTGCAGTCATTGCGGTAATACTTGCATTGATAGGAAAGTGAAATGAGTCTGACACTGAGAGCTCTTTTAAAATCACCGTGGGTTTTTCACCTCTCAACTGGGAGCTGCAACAATTGCGACATCGAGGTACTCGACTGTCTCACCCCTCGCTTTGACATCGAGCGCTTCGGCATGCTCCTTGCTCCAAGCATCAAGCATGCGGATGTGCTGCTCGTCACCGGCTCCTGCAACAGGAAATCTGCAATACGGCTCAAGCGGCTCTATGAGCAGGCGCCAAAACCCTGTGTCGTGGTGGCGATCGGGGAGTGCTCCCTCTCCAGGGGTATGTTCATCCACAGCTATAACTGTCCCCTTCCCCTCGATAAAATCATCCCTGTGGATGCCTACATACCCGGCTGTCCGCCGAAACCGGAGGCAATCATCATGGGAGCGGTAAAACTCATACAGAAACTGAAGGGAACGCTATGACCCGTGAAGAAATCCTGAAGGACCTCAAGCAGAGATTTAAAGAGGACATTGTGAATTTTTTTGATAAATCACCCAAGCGGGTGTACATGGAAATCAAACCCGAATCCCTCGTCAAATGCGCGAGCTATATCTTCAAAGAGCTGAAAGCGCGCTTCAACATTGCATCAGGGGTGGATTCCAGGACAGCCATAGAGATACTCTATCATTTCTCGCTGGAATACATCAACCTGCTCGTTTCGCTCAGGGTAAAGCTGAACAGGAATAATCCCCAGATCGATTCCCTTGCTCCAGTATTCAAGGGGGCGAACTGGATCGAGCGCGAGATCCACGAGATACTCGGGGTAGATTTCAAGGGTCATCCAGACCTTCGACGACTGCTGCTGCCAGATGAGTGGCCGAAGGGGGTGTACCCCCTGCGGTGTGATTACACCGAGTGGGATAAAAATGCAATCAGAGACAGAGGTGTGTAAATGGCAAAGTCGGTCATTCCTATTGGGCCCTACCATCCGCTTCAGGAAGAGCCCGAATTCTTTACCCTCACGGTGGATGGAGAGACAGTTGTAGATATTGATGTGAACATCGGATACAACCACCGTGGGATCGAAAAGCTCTCAGAACTGAAGACCTTCGACCAGTCGACCTTCGTGATAGAGCGGATCTGCGGTATCTGTTCCACCAGCCATCCATTCGCCTATACCAGGGCAGTGGAGGACATCATTCCGGTGGAAGTGCCTGAAAGGGCGAAGTATATACGAACCACAATCGCAGAGGGGGAGCGCGTACACTCGCACCTGCTCTGGCTCGGGCTCGCTGGTCACTTTCTCGGATACAACACGGTGTACATGTGGGTGTGGAAGCTGAGGGAGGAAATACTCGATGTCATGGAGATCCTCTCTGGAAACCGGAACAACTACGCCATTTTCAAACCTGGAGGCGTGCGAAGGGATTTCAATCCCGATGATATCCCCCTGGCGCTCAGGAAGATCGATTCAATCGTGCCGACCCTGAATAAGCTCAAGAAGGCAATCATTGATGATCCCGTTCTCCATGCACGGCTGAAGGGAATCGGTATTCTGACCAGAGAAGATGCGTTGGATTACTGTGCCCTGGGCCCGACGTCCCGTGCATCAGGAGTGGCGAAAGACGTGAGAAAAGACGCGCCCTACGGCGCGTATGATCAGGTCGACTGGGATATGATCGTGACCCAGAACGGTGATGTCTTCGAAAAAGTCGTTGTGCGGGTCTTGGAGGTGTTCGAATCCATAAAAATCATGAAACAATGCCTTATGAATCTTCCCCCAGGGGAAATCGACCTGAACATAAAAAACATACCACCCGGAGAAGGTATCGGCGCCCACGAAGCGCCCAGAGGTGAAACCTTCCATTACGTTCGGAGCGACGGTACGAACAGACCCGCACGGCACAAGGTGAGGGCGCCAACGTTCATGAATCTGCCCACCTGCAAGTCGACGGTCATCGGGGAAACCATTTCCGATGCAACCATCATTCTCGCCTCTGTAGACCCGTGCTACTGCTGTACCGAGAGGATGGCGGTTCGAACAAGCGAGGGAAAAAGGATCTACGGTGGGCAGGATCTCATCAGGCTCTCGCAGGAAAAAACTCAGCGCATAAGAAGGAAAATGGGGATAAAATGAAACTACCGAAAGTGAGAGAACTCAGCGAGGCCGTCAAGGCACTCCTTTCAAAACCTTATACTTCGAAGTTCCCGAAGAAACCGCACCAGCCCTACCACAACTTCAGGGGCCAGCCCATTTACAACCAGGAAAAATGTGTCGGGTGCCTGGCCTGCGAAGAGGTGTGTCCGGTAGAGGCGATCGCCCATGAAGATCAGGTTGATCCTGCAAACCCTATGAGGATCATGATCCACTACACCGACACCTGCATCTTCTGCGGGAGCTGCGAAGCTGCGTGCATTGCTGACAATGAGGGCATAAAGCTCTCGACTGAATGGGACCTTGCTTTCTTCGACAGGAAAGCATCCCAGGAAACCATAGAAAAGGAGCTCCAGCTCTGTGAAATCTGCGGTCAGCCGATTGCGTGCAAGGATCATCTCAAGTGGATCGCTGAGAAGATCGGCGAGCTCACCTATTCCAGCCCCACCCTCTACCTCACACGGCTGAAATCACTCGGAATAGTCGATGAGAATCTCATCAGTGCATCCAGGGATTATGGTCGTTCCGACAGGGTAAAGATCCTCTGTGCCCGCTGCAGGAGGGAATCGACTCTTTCCACCTCAACGAAATAGGAAAAAAGACCCCGTGGTTCAAAAATTCACCGGGCTTTTTGATCCGCCGGAGAGGGTTTTTCATGTTTTTCAGCCAATACTTATGGAAAAAAATACCAATCTGTTTGCACCCATTCTGAAAGGGAAAACCGTCATTTTTGGTATCGGGAATACGCTCCGGGGTGATGACGGGCTCGGATCGGTGCTCGTGAACACCATTGCGGGGAAAATCGACGCCCTCTGCCTGGACGGGGGAAATGCACCTGAAAACTATCTCGGAAAAATCCTGAAAGAGCGCCCTGACACACTGCTCATAATCGATGCTCTTCACCTGGGAGAGCAGCCGGGAACATTCAAGCTGCTCAAACCGGATGAGCTCCGGGTTTCATATTTCAGCACGCACTCCATACCCCTCAGGATTCTCATCGAATACCTGGAAGATGAGCTCCACTCAGATATTTACATCATCGGTGTCCAGCCATCGAGCCTCACGCTCGGGGAACCTATCTCAGAGCCGGTAAAGAAAGCCATCCAGAGAATTGCAACCCTCATCATTCAGGCTGTATCCCCAAAAAAGAGCTTCGAGTAAATCTGAAGTCACGGCCCGATCTGAAGGAACATGTGCACACACATCGTTCCCTCCATCGTTTTCCTGACGATTTCTGTTAAATTATTGACAATAAAGTAAAAACGTGTTATATAAAATGAGAGCATTCACCTCTGCAAGGACCATGCTTTGTTTTACTCTACTCGTTCCAGGCTCATTACGAGTTTCGTCGGCGTATCGCTTCTGGTCGGTATCGTTTCACTCCTTGTGGGGAGCCAGCTCCTCTACAAAACGGTGTTCAACGAGGCGAGGACACGAATCAGCCTTGACCTGAACGCAGCGCGGGAGATATACCTTTCAAGAACCAAGACCATCGACACGGCACTGCGTATTGCTGCTCTTGATGAGGAGCTCAGTTCCGCAGTCAGGCAGGAACAGACAGATGTGATCCTCGCCAAGCTCAGGAGAGTCGCGCCGGAAGCGGATCTGGACTTCGCAGGAATCGTGAACATTCGGGGGAACACCCTGTGCAGGATAGGTCCAAATCCCTTTCCGGAAGGTGATATGCAGGTGAGAAATCCCGTTGCAGACTATGTCTTGAGACGGGGAAGCTCGGTTTCAGGCACCGTATTACTTGAAAGACAGTTCCTCCTTGCGGAAAATCCCGAACTCGCAGAGCAGGCACGAATAGAGCTCCTGGAAACACCCAAAGCGGCCCCACGTCCGGAGGAGGAGGAAACGAGCGGAATGGCAATAGCTTCCGGCATACCCATTTACACGGGCAACATCCTGACCGGCGTACTGTACGGAGGAGCGCTGCTCTCCAGAAGCACTGAAATCGTGGACACGGTGAGAGAAACAGTCTTCAAGGATGAGGTCTACAAGGGGAGGAGCATTGGAACTGCGACGATTTTTTTCAGGGATCTGCGCATCGCCACCAACGTGCTCACTCCAGAGGGCACCAGGGCCATTGGTACACGGGTTTCAAAAGAGGTGCGGGACATGGTTCTCATCGGCGGGGAGGTGTGGACGGACAGGGCTTTCGTGGTAAATGACTGGTACATCACCGCTTACGAGCCCATCGAGGACATCTTCGGAGACCGTGTGGGTATTCTCTATGTGGGTGTGCTCGAGGAAAAATACCTGGACGTGCGCGGTCGGGTCCTCTCCCTCTTTATATTCATCACCATTGCTGGAATCGCATTTGCAATCGGGATTGGGAGTTTCATGGCAAGCAGGATCATGAAGCCCGTGCGCCATCTCATCCAGGCGAGCAAGGAAGTGTCTGAGGGAAACCTCAATCCACGGTTCGGTCCGATATCCAAGAACGAGATCGGGGTTCTGCAGAATACCTTCTCGGAGATGCTCTCCTTCCTCCGTGCCCGCGACAGGCGCCAGCAGGCAGAGAGCGAGATAAAGCTTCTCCAGTCTGAGAAACAGGCGAGCGTCGGGAGGCTCGCGGCAGGGGTGGCCCATGAGATCAACAATCCACTCACCGGAGTCCTCACCTTCACGCATATGCTCCTCAGGAGAAAGGACCTGGATACTGAGGTGCGCGCCGATCTGCAGACGATCGCCAAAGAGACGGAGCGCGTGCGGGCAATCGTGAAGGGGCTTCTGGACTTCTCCCGTCAGACCAAGCTCGAACCAGAATCGACCGACATCAACAAGCTCGTTCGCTCTGCGATTACATTGGTTGACAACCAGGCGCTGGTAAAGGGAGTGCAGCTCGAATTTCTTCCGACCGACGGACTGCCTGTACGAACCGTGGATCGCAGTCAGATGCAGAGCGTGATCCTCAACATCATGATGAACGCAATCGACGCAACAGAGCCCGGAGGCACGATCACGGTACGAACCGGATTCAGTGTTTCAAAGGGAAAAACAGAGCAGGACGGCATAGAGATCTCTATCAGTGACACAGGGTGCGGAATATCCAAGGAAAATCTCGGAAAAATCTTTGATCCATTCTTCACCACAAAGGAAGTGGGACAGGGCACCGGGCTCGGGCTATCCGTGTCCTACGGAATCGTGGCGCATCATGGAGGAAACATACGGGTGCAGAGCGAGGTCGGCAAGGGGAGCAGTTTTACCATCTGGCTCCCCTTAGAGGAAACTCCAAGCGGAGGATAAAATTGGATCAGAAGAAAATACTCGTCGTTGACGATGACAGGATAGTGCTCGACAGCTGCAGACGGGTTCTGGAGTCAGAGGACTTCAGGGTTTTCCTCGTCTCCAGCGCGCGGGAAGCAATCGAATTCCTTGAAACCGAGTACATAGATCTCATGATCATGGATGTGAAGATGCCGGAAAAAGACGGGATGTACATCCTCGATAAGATCAGGGAAAAGTGGCCGCTCGAACTGTGGCCCGAGCTCCCTGTGCTCGTCATGAGCGGTTATCCCACACCGAATACCATACACGACATTCGAAAAAGGGGGGCACGGGATTTCATACCAAAACCATTCACCCCTGATGAGCTGCTCGAAGCAGTGCACAAAGCCTTGAAAAGGAGCCACAAACATGGCAAAAAGAAAAATCCTGGTCATTGATGACGAGCAGATCGTGCTCGACAGCGTGCGGAAGATACTCACACAGGAAAACTTTGAGGTGGACACGGCGATTAGCAGCAGAAAGGGGCTGGATCTCGCAACCGGCAAGGAGTATGATCTGGTTCTCTCTGATATCCGTATGCCCGAAATAGGAGGGATGCGGGTGCTGAGAGACATCAAGCGTTCGAAACCGTCCCTTCCGGTTGTCATAATAACCGGGTACGCCACTGTTCAGTCTGCGGTGCAGGCAATGAAGCTCGGGGCTACAGACTATATCGAGAAACCATTTACCCCAGAGGAGCTCGTAAAGGCAGTACACATTGCAATCGAAACCGCTTCGAAACAGGCCCCGGAGGAACAGCGCGTCATTCACAAGGATGAGATCCTCAAGGTGCTCGAGCGGGCTGCTCGCGACAGTGACTTTGCCGAAAGTCTTTTTTTCAACGGCGCTGACTCACTCGAAGAGTACGGGCTGACAGGTCCTGAGAAGCTCGCGATCCTCACCGGTGATATCGCCTGGATAGAAGAGCACATTGGAACACTCACGGAAACTCAGAAACGATGGCTGATACAGAAACTGAGTGCAGAAATCTGGTAAAATCAACAGGAGGCTTCAGCATGGCACAGAAGATGCTCGTGATCGACGACGAAGACGTCGTCCTCCAATCCTGCCGGAAGGTATTCACGGCGGAGGGATTCGATGTAGTCACTACGAACAGTCCGGACCAGGGATTGCGGCTGCTCGGCGATTCCAAGTTCGACATCGTGCTCTGTGACTGGAAGATGCCCGGTTTCGATGGAATGGATGTGGTGGAGGAGATAGACAGGCGAGCCTCGGATGTTGCGGTTGTCATGATCAGCGGGTACCCGTCGGTTGGGAGGGCAGCTGAGGCGATGAAGAGGGGCGCAATGGACTACCTCCCCAAGCCCTTTACCCCAGAGGAGATCTCCGCTGTGGTAAAACAGGCGATCCAGAGGAAGTTTGACCAGGAGAAGAAAGCAATCGGAAGATTCGAAAAGGTGCTCAAGAACCTCCAGTTCCCCCTTCCGAGCCTGGAGGACAAGGCTCCAGCAACGATTGCCGAAACAGTGGCAAAAACCGTCGGGGTAAAGAAAACTACTTCACCCTGGCTCACGGTGCTCGTGCTCGGGGTACTTGCCGGTGCATACATCGGGTTTGGCGGGCTTCTCATGACCACGGTCACCTTTGACATGGCCGGGGTTTTTGGTACTGGCTTCACCAAATTCATGGGCGGGGCGGTGTTCAGTGTCGGCCTGATGCTCGTGGTGATTGCCGGTGCTGAGCTCTTTACCGGAAACAACCTGATGATCACGAGCACGCTCGCACGGGAAATCACCTTCGGAACCATGCTCAAGCGATGGGGACTCGTGTATGTGGCCAACTTAATCGGCTCGATCATCCTGGCCGTGCTCTTCTACCTCTCAGGCTTGTGGAAAACAGGAGGCGGTGCCCTCGGTGCTACTGCAGTGAAGATCGCCTACGGGAAGGTGAGCCTCGGCTTTGGAGAGGCGCTCTTTCGTGCCATAGGCTGTAACTGGCTCGTATGCCTTGCGGTGTGGATGGCGCTCGCTGCCCGCCAGACAGTGGGCAAGATCTTTGCCATCTTCTTCCCGATCATGGCCTTCGTGGCAATCGGTTTCGAGCACAGCGTTGCCAACATGTACTTCATCCCCACCGGCATATTTCTCAAGGCGTGGGCCGGCATCACCGCCCCAGAAGGGATGAACCCGGACATCCTCCACTGGGGGAGCTTCGTGGTTCGAAACCTCATTCCAGTGACCATTGGCAACATCATCGGAGGAGGCATTTTCGTGGGGATGAGCTACTGGGGAGCCTATCTGCGCACCGGAAAGAACAAGTAGGCTGGGCCAGGCTCACTTCAGTGCCCTGGCGGATGTGAAAATTGGACCATGCTCAAGGATGCTGTCCTGAATTGCGGTGTCTCAGATAAAAACGAGCAGAGGGCCCGGCTTATTCTTCAAGCGTTGTGATGTCACCCTCATCCTGCCCCAGAGCCCGGGCCTTGAGAACGCGACGCATGATCTTCCCACTTCTTGTCTTCGGCAGGGTATCGAGGAATGTCACTGACTCTGGTCTCGCGATTGGGCCGATTTCGTGACTCACATGATCCTTCAATTTCACTTCCAGCTCCTGGCTTCCAGTATATCCTTCCTTCAGGATAACGTATACATGGATTGCATGCCCTTTTATATCGTGGGGCAAGGCAATGGCGGCAGCTTCAGCCACTGACGGATGACTCACCAGCGCACTCTCTATTTCTGCCGTACCGAGACGATACCCGCTTACCTTGATCACATCATCGATTCTTCCGATTATCCATACATACCCATCCTTGTCGATTCGAGCAGAATCTCCTGTCTTATACCAGCCCTGTTTCTCGAAATCCTTCCAATATACTTCCTTATACCGTTCCGGTTCCTTGTAGATAGTACGCGCGAGGCCCGGCCAGGGTGATTTTATGACAAGCATCCCCTCTTCTCCTGCCGGGACCTCATTCCCGCTTTCGTCCACAACCGCCACTTCGACTCCAAAGAAGGGTTTTGTTGCAGAACCGGGCTTGAGTGGAGTAATCGGAAGGGGGGTGATCATGAATCCACCGGTTTCAGTCTGCCACCACGTATCCATAATCGGGCAGCAGCTCTTCCCGATTACCCGATAATACCATTTCCAGGCCTCCGGGTTGATCGGCTCTCCAACAGACCCCAGTAGCCGCAGGCTGCTGAGGTCGTGTCGGTTCGGCCAGGCTTCTCCAAACCGCATGAGACCCCGTATGGCTGTGGGAGACGTGTAGAGGATCGTGATACCATGATTTTCTATCATCTGCCACCAGCGGTTCGGGTACGGATGATTCGGCGCCCCCTCGTACATGAGCATGGTACTTCCGTTTATCAGAGGACCGTACACAATATAGCTGTGACCCGTGATCCAGCCGGGATCAGCCGCACACCACCAGCGATCTTCATCCCTGATGTCAAACACACACCGGTGGGTTGTTGCCGTGTACACCGCATATCCACCGTGCGTGTGTACCAGACCCTTGGGCTGACCGGTCGTCCCTGAGGAGTACAGGATGAAAAGCAGGTCTTCGGAATCCATCTGTTCGGTTTCGCATCTCGCGCTCGCAATCGGTAATGACATGAGGTCATGGTACCAGAAATCCCTTCCGCTCTCCATGTAGACCTCATTTCCGGTGCGTTTCACTGTTATGCACACTTCAATGGTGGGCGAACGTCCCATGGCTTCATTGGCGATGGATTTCAGATCAATGATCTTGCCTCTCCTGAAGCCTCCATCAGCGGTGATGAGAACGCGGCTGTCCGCATCCTTTATCCTCTCCGCCAGCGCTTCT
>Ga0180437_10004521_pt1 | contig 19737 bp, 23 predicted proteins | sample SS_ome_4_FD_132410 | JGI IMG/M metagenome (GOLD analysis project Ga0180437, IMG submission 132410) | Hypersaline lake sediment archaeal communities from the Salton Sea, California, USA - SS_3_D_1 metaG | ecosystem: Environmental > Aquatic > Non-marine Saline and Alkaline > Hypersaline >... | reverse complement strand
CGCCCGCGTGTCCGATTACACCGGTTTCTTCTGGCTGGGCGAACTGGTGGAATACGACGAGACGGCGAAGCTCTTCACCCGTCCGGCGCAGCAGTTGACCGAGGACTACATCACCGGGCGGATGGGGTAAAGGTCTACATCGTCTTGACGGACGTGGTTTTTCGGTCTACAATGCTCCCCACAATCAGGAGGTGAGTTGCATGCGCGTTGCCGTTGGTGCTGACCAGGGTGGGTACGTCTTGAAGGACCCGATCGTCGAGTTTCTCGCCGATCAGGGATACGAGGTTTCGGACCTGGGGATATATCGCCTGGAATCGGTGGACTACCCCGACATCGCGGTCAACGTCGCCCGCGCTGTCGCCGGTGGACAGGCGGAGCGGGGCATCGTCATCTGCGGCACGGGGATCGGCGTGAGCCTGGCCGCGAACAAGGTGCCCGGCATCCGGGCGGCGCTGTGCACCGACTGCTACATGGCGCGTATGGCGCGCGAGCACAACGATGCACAGGTCCTGTGCCTGGGCGGGCGGGTTCTCGGCGCGGGCTCGGCGCTCGACATCGTCGAGGTCTTTCTGACCAGCACGTTCGAGGGCGGCCGGCACGCGCGACGCGTGGGCAAGATCAACGCGCTTGATCGAAAGGAGTGAAGCGATGCGCAGAGGTGCGATCGTCCCGGCCCTCGTTCTGATCCTGGTCGGCGTCTACCTGTTGTTGCCTCGACTGGGCGTCGGCATCCCCGGTTGGGACGCCATCTGGCCCGTGTTCCCGCTGGCCGCGGGATTGGTGTTTCTGGGCCGGTACGTCTTCGGCCAGCAGCATGACCCCGGCCAGGTGTTCATCGGCACGGCCGCCGCGCTGGTGGGCCTGGCGTTCTTTTTCGTCACGCTCGGCCCGCTGGAGTACGGCGATCTGCGAACCTGGTGGCCCGTGTTTGTCCTCATCGGCAGCGTCGCCTTCCTGGCCCAGTGGGCTGCGTCCGGCTTCCGCGATTGGGGGGCCCTCTTTCTGGCGCTGGTGGCGCTTGGGGTCGGGGGCGCCGGGCTGGCTGTGACGCTCCAGTTGCTCGGCCCTGGGACCGCAGAACTCCTGCCCACGCTGTGGCCCGCGGCCCTGATCCTGGTGGGGCTGATGATCCTTCTGCGCGCGGTGTTTGGCTGACGTTCGTAGCCGATGCTGATCGGGATTGACGCCAGCCGGGCGGTCTCCGCTCGCCCCACGGGCACCGAGACCTATTCGCGGCGTCTGATCCAGGCGCTGCTGCGACTCGATGGCCGCCATCGCTTTCGGCTCTACTTCCGCAGTTCGCCTCCCGCCGGCGCGTTCCCGGGCGCCCAGGTGCGCGCCATCCCTTTCCCCCGCCTGTGGACGCACCTGCGCCTTTCGTGGGAGATGGCGCGCCATCCGCCGGATGCACTGTTCGTCCCGGCCCACGTGTTGCCGTTGGTCCATCCGCGCGCCAGCCTGGTCACGGTCCACGACCTGGGTTATCTGTACTTTCCCGAGGCGCATCCGTGGCGCCAGCGCACGTACCTGGACCTTTCCACCCGCTGGAACGCACGGGTCGCCGCGCACGTGCTGGCCGACTCCCAGGCCACCCGGGCCGACCTGGTCGCCCGCTACGGCACGCCACCAGAGAGGATTACGGTGGCATATCCCGGCTGTGACGAGACGCTTGCCCCGGTGCGCGACCCGGCTGCGATCGAGGCGGTCAAGGCGCGCTACGGCGTCTCCGGCGACTATTTCCTGTACCTGGGCACGCTCCAGCCGCGCAAGAACCTGGCCCGTCTCGTCGCCGCTTTCGCAGACCTCCGGCCGGCGGCCGTCCTGGTCCTGGCCGGCAAGCGCGGCTGGCTGTACGAGGACCTGTTTGCCCAGGTGCGCCGCCTGGGGCTGGAGGGGAGGGTGCTGTTTTCCGGCTACGTCCCGGACGAAGATAAAGCGGCCTTGTTGAGCGGGGCGCTGGCCTTCGTCTTCCCATCGCTGTACGAGGGGTTCGGTCTGCCCGTGCTGGAGGCCCAGGCCTGCGGCTGTCCGGTCCTCACCAGCACGACGTCGAGCCTCCCGGAGGTGGCGGGAGACGCGGCGCTGTTGATCGACCCGGGCGATACCGGCGCCATCGCTGCCGGCATGGAGCAGCTCTCCACCGCTCCCGGCCTGCGTGCTGCGCTGATCGAGCGCGGGCTCGCCAACGCGCGCCGTTTCTCCTGGGCCGCCTGCGCCCAGACCGTCCTCGGCGCGATCGAGCACTGCACCCGCAGGTAATCCCCCGATCTCGGGGGCATCGGGCACGCAGATTGATCTGTCTTGACGCCCCCGGGACGAGGGCTGGGAGCTTGTGAGACAATTGGCCCCAGAGGTGAAATGCCCCATCCGCGTCCCCAACCGTGCGGACAGGGGCAACCTGTGGTATAATCTACCCAGTTTATGGAAACCAATCCCCACTCCACGTCTTCCGGTGGCTTCATCTACCTGCAGGCTCGCCTGGCCAACCTCTTCTTCTGGCTGGGGCCGGCGTGGGCAGCCACGTGTGGCGTCGTCGCCTCGAACAGCTCCGGCTGGGGGGGCGATGACTGGCTGCTGCTGGCGTTGCTGATCCTGTTGGTGGATGGGGGATGGGGCACGCTCTGGGCAGCGCTCGGCGGCACCAACTGGGCCAGGCCCCTGCGTCGCTGGCGCAACTGGCGCTTCGGCGATCCGGTCGCGACGCCGCCCTACACGCTCCCGAACTCACCCGGCGACCGGGCGTCCCGTTGGCTGGGCCAACTGCGGGCCTGGTGGCGCGATATTCTGTGGCCGGCCTGCGGGCCGGCGATCTCGGCGATCGCCGGCGCCGTGCCGGTGACGATCGTCCTGGCTGTGCTCCTGGGGACCGAGGTCGTGCTTCTGAGCCTGGTCGCGGTGGTCGTGATGCAGTTGGGCGTGGCGTGGGAGGGCGGCCGGGGTTCCGTCGCGCCGGGGTGGGACGCTGCCATCGCGGTGATGCTCCCCTGGCTGGCCGGTCACGCTGCCTTTGGGGCGCTTACCCTGCGTTCAGCCGGACTGGCGCTCGTTTTCGGGCTGGCCTGGGGCGCTGCCCGGCGATCCGGCTCGCGGGGCGGGCGCGCGCTGGGTATCGCAGCCCAGTGCCTGGCGGCCCTGATTCTCGTCGCGCTGCGCCACCCCCTGGCGGCGGCGTGCCTGGTCCTCCTGTCTGTCCCCCAGTGGGCGCTGCTTCCCTGGATGCAGCGCGGCCAGGCTGTGTCCTGGTACGTGCGACACACCCGGCCGTGGCTGATGGCGGCGATGTTGGTCGCTGCCTGGGCCGTGTGAGCGATGAACTGGGCCGCGTTGGCGATCGGGCTCGCGGGCCTGGTGGTCGTTGGGCTGATCGTCTACTGGCAGCTCGTCATCGCCGAGGGTACGTACCTGGGCTCGCGGATTGTGATCCTGTTGTACGACTGGTCCGCCCATATCTATGAGCGCATCAAGCAGTACGACGCCGGTGCCGAACAGTGGTTCCTGGGCTTGCCGCTGACCCGGGCGCTGACACTGATCCCCGCGCCGCTGGTGCTCGACGTGGCGACCGGCACAGGGCGGCTGCCGCGGGCCCTGCTGCGCCAGCCGGTCTTCGAAGGGCGCGTCATTGGGCTCGATCTTTCGCGCCGCATGCTGCGTGAGGCGGTGCGCAGGACGGCCCAGTTCGCGGATCGGCTGACCTACGTGTGGCAGGATGCCCAGAGGCTGCCCTTCGACGACGACACGTTCGATGCCGTTACGTGTCTGGAGGCGCTGGAGTTCACCCCGAACCCACGGGCGGTACTGGTGGAACTGGTGCGCGTCCTGCGGCCCGGTGGGGTCTTGCTGGTGACCAACCGCGTAGGGCGCGACGCGAAGCTCATGCCTGGGAGGGCCTTCCCCCGCGACGTGTTCGAGCGTCTGCTCCAGGAGCTGCCGCTGGAAGATGTGAAGGTGCGGCGGTGGCAGATGGATTATGACCTGGCCTGGGCGGTCAAGGTCGGGGAGCCACGGGGCGGTGGCGTCCGGCCGCTGCCCGAGATTCTGCGCTGCCCGGCCTGCGGTGGCCCGCTGAGGCGGGGGACGGGGGCGTACGTCTGCACCGAGTGTGGCCGTCGTTACCCCGTCGGTGACGACGGCGTGATCGAGATGGCAAACATCGGCCAGACCTGACAGGTTTTGTCGATCGATCGCGGTCTGTTGAGGGGTCCTGCATGGGCGAGGTGCGCTGCCTGGCGAGTTCCGGCGGAAACCTGTCAGGTCTTTGAGCTTCTTGACATCTCATCGATTGTCTAGTATAATACCCATAATATAATTATGTATATGAGGGAACGGAAGAATGACGGGTGAGTTTGACCAGATGCGGAAGGGGACGACCTCGGTTGTGATCCTCAAGCTGTTGGAGGACGTGGGGGAGCCGATCCACGGCTACGAGATCATCCAGCGGCTGGAGGCGCGCGGGGAGGGGATTTTCCGGTTCAAGGAGGGGCTCATCTACCCCCGGCTGCACCAGATGGAGCGGGAAGGGCTCCTGGAGAGCCGGTGGTTGGGCGAGCCCGGTACCCGGCGGCGCAAGGTGTACACCGTCACGGATGCAGGGCGTCGCCAGTTGGAGGCGGAACTTCGGCAGTGGGAGACCGTGCGCCGGGGAATGAGTCTGCTCCTCGGGCTGGAGGGGAGTTCCTAGCGTTGTTTTTGAAGCCTGAATCGTAGGAGGTAGGTCGCGTGAACAATCTGGCGATTATCGAGACCATATTGCGCAGCCGGCGCCAGTTCTTCATCGAGATCCGGGAGGGGGTGGAACTGGGCCGGAAGATGCGGGCGATGCTCGTTTCCAGCATCGCTTTCTTTGCACTGTACGGGGCGGTGATGGGCTCGACCCACAGCCTGTGGCAGACGCTCAGCTCTGCCGTCAAGTTACCGCTCCTGTTCCTGGCGACGCTGGTCGTCTGTTCGCCGACGCTCTATTTCTTCAACCTGATCTTCGGCTCCAACCAGAGCCTGGCCCAGAACTTCACGCTCATCCTGACGGCGATCACGGTGACGGCGGTGCTGCTCCTCAGCTTCGCGCCGATCGTGTTGTTCTTCTTGCTGACGACGAGCCATTACCAGTTCTTCAAGCTGCTCAACGTCGGCGTGTTCACGCTTTCCGGCATCGTGGGTGTGATCTTCCTGAGCCAGGGGATGCGGATCGTGTCGGATTCTGGCGAGGAAGGAGTGCGAGCGCGGCGGAACGTGGTGCGCCTGTGGATTCTGATCTACGCTTTCGTCGGCAGCCAGATGGCCTGGACGCTGCGTCCGTTCATCGGCGCGCCCCGGCTGCAGTTCGAGTTGTTCCGCCAACTGGGCGGCAATTTCTACGCCAACATCTTCGCCAGCATCGGCGAGATCCTGGGTTTCGTCACCGTGAGGTAGGGGAGCTATGAGCGGACAGCAATCATCCCGAATGGAGGAGATCCTCGACCTGCTGGTGCAGGAGATCGAGGAGCGGATGTGGGTGCGGAGACACCGTCCATCACCGGCGGCGGCCCCGGTTGAAGCGTCTGAGGCCGCGGAGGAGCCCGCCGTGCCACCGGCCGAGATCGAACGACAGCCGCCGCAGCCGGAGCCGGAGCCGGCGGAGGAACTACCGCGGACCGCCGCGGCGGAACTGCCACCGATGGCCGCGGGGCCTTCCCACGCTGCCCGGTTGATGGGCCGGCTGGCGCTGGGTGTACTTATCGTTATCGTCCTGATCAACATCCCCTTGAACCGGCATGGCACCACGTTGGCCACCGCTATGCCCGACAGCGCCGCGCTCGTCGTCCGGGACGGGCTGGTGTTGAAGGAGGTGGACGACGAGGAGATCTACGTCTACCAGGACGGCAAGCTGCGCTGGATCAGCAGCATGGATGCGTTCGAGCACTTCGGATACACCTGGGGGGACGTGCACGTCGTCGAGGACGGTTACCTGGACAAGTTCGAGATTGGGACGCCGCTGCACGTGCTGCTCAAGTGCCAGCGAAGCCCGCACATCTACCGGCTGGAGGGTGGGGCGAAGCGCTGGATCCGCGACATCCAGACTTTCGAGGCGGAGGGGCACGTGTGGGACGACGTGCGCTTCGTCACGTGCGATTACCTGCGCGACCTGCCCGACGGGGAGACGATCCCGCCCGGCTCGGGGCCGCCGCCGCAGCCTTAAGTCTCCTCACGAGGCAATTCTGAACGCTTGCACCCACGAGCCTGGCGAACAGACCTGGAATGTGAATAGTGGGCCATCAGAATGGCCTTTTGAAGGGGATGGTGTGCTACAGCCAGCTCTCCACCGGGAGATTGTCTACGTACTGAAAGTGACGGTCGGTGGAGAGCACAGACATACCGTGTAGCCGGGCAACGGCTGCGATCTGAGCATCCGTACCAGGAATAGGACGTCCCTTGGCTTTCAGTTCAGCTTTGATGCGTCCATATTCCTCGGCTGCTGCTACGTCAAAACTCAGAAGGGGGATGTGGTCCAGCAGGCGGTTGATACTTTGCAGGTTCTGCGCTCGCCTCTTGCTGGCGTAGGCGGCGAAGTATAATTCGCTCAGCACTGTGATGCTGATGAAGAACCGGTCTTCAGGCTGTCCACGACGCAAGAGTAGCTCGCGCAACGCGTCCGAGTCGCCCATTACTCTAGCGGCGTGGTTGGTGTCAAGCAGGTAGGTTGTCACAGGTCTCTTCCAATTCCATCAGCCGGGACTGCTCGATATCCTCCAGAAGCTCTTCTAACTCGCCCGATTCAAACTCCCATATGCCTGTGCACGCCAGCAAATCCTCCAGGCTCCCCTGTGGGGTTTCTGGCCTGGTGGGAACGACTGCCCCCGGACGTTCAAGCAGGAAGTCTATGAAGTCAAGTGCCTGGGCGAGCCTGTGGGGCGGCAATCGATTCAGCCGGTTAATCGTTGCTTGTCTCAATTGAGCTAGATTTTCCATAGTCGCACCTCCCACGACGGTTATGCCCGCATTTGTATTATACCACAACCTGCTTTCCAAGGAATTGGAGTGTCAGAAATCCAGAAAGGCAGGGCTCCCGCTGGGCCTTCACTACGAACGTCTAGCTTCCAGTTCAAATTGCTAGCAGCAGTCCAATTGCGATAGCGGCCAGGCCGGCGATGAATGCCTTGTCGACCTTGCCCAGGAGGGGATCGATCTGTGCGGGGCGACCGGCCGGGTCAAACGCCCGCGCCGACGCCGCCTTGACCACGTCGTCGCCGTAGCGCAGCCCGTTGGCGATGACGGTGATCAGGAACAGCCTGGCCGTCTGCACGGGCAGCCGGAATCCACCCCGCAGGCGCAGTGTGTGGTAGGCCGCCTCCACCGTGTCGCGCAGGACCGGCCCGGCGTTCAGTGCCACACCCAGCGCGAACCCCAGCCCCCGTGTCCCCAGTCCGTCGAACAGGCGGATCATCTGGGCTACCGGGAGCGCGGCGACGCTGACGCTGAAGGCCAACGTGAGGGTGATCGCCCGCAGTGCCATCCAGAAGCCGGTCTCCAGCCCGGTCCACGAGATCCCGAGGGGGCCCCAGCGGACGTCCGGTTCCCCCAATAGGAGTGGCGTCAACGCCACGGTCGAGAAGATGAAGAGCCACAGGCGCGGGCTGGCCAGCACGCGCAGTGCCCCCCGGTTGTTGACCCAGCCGAAGGCCACGACGAGGGCCAGCAGCGGCCCCAGCCCGGCGTCGGGCACCGCGGCCACCAGCACCAGGGCCCACACGAGGAACGCCAGGTAGCTGCCCGGGCGCAGCGGGGGTTGCGCCCTCGTCATACGCGCGCCAGGCGCCGGGATACCAGCCGTCCCAGGTCCCAGGCCAGCCATCCTGCCGCCGCCCCGACCAGCACGCGCAGCAGGAACAGGATGCCGATGATGGCCACGGTCTGCTCCACGTCGATGCCCAACGTCTGGCTGCCGTCCTTGACCATCTTCACGTATACCTCGGTGATCCCCCGGCCGTAGAGCAGGCGCATCATGACGAACTTGTGGAAGAAGTTCCAGGCCACGGCCAGCGTGCCGCCCAGGACGTACTGCCAGCGGGCAGGGGGCTTGCCCCGCAGCGTGCTAGGAAGCAGGGCCAGTTCCATCAAAATGACCTCGGCCAGGATGGCGACGATCGGCCCGATCTTCGATCCGCCCAGGCTGAGCACCTTCAGCAGGGCGGTGATGATGCCGATGAAGAGCACGGCACCGAACCGCGGCACGAAGGTGTGCCCCACCAGCGCGATGGCCACGCCGATGCCCGCCATGATCAGGCCGGTGAAGAAGGTGTTGGCCAGGGGAGGGAAAAGGACGTGCAGGTACGCCCCCAGCGTCAGCTCGAGCGCGCCCCACAGCGCGCCAAACACGGCGATGTACACCCAATCGCGTACGGTATATGATTTCATCGTTGGTTGATCTCCTCGCAGGTCGTGTGTATCGATAGATAGGGCCGGCGGGCAGGGGTGGCCGGTGGGGGCAGGTGCCCGTCGTCCGCCACCCTCCCGCCCGCCAGCCGGATGATCCGACGCGCGTAGCGGCAGATCAAGCGGTCGTCGTGGGTGATGAGCAAGATCGTCTGACCGTTCTCGTGCAGGTAGGTCAGGTGGTCCATCAACTGGCTCAGATGGGCCCAGTCCTGTCCCATCGTCGGCTCGTCCAGGATCAGCAACTGGGGCCGTAGCGCCAGCGTGGCCGCCAGCGCGGTCCGTTGCTGTTGACCGGCGCTAAGCGTCTGGGGACGCCGGTGCCGCAGGGCGGCCAGGTCAGCCGCGACCAGCAGGGGTTCGACGTCCTCGGCCGTCCCATAGTTGGCGGGGCCGAAGGCGATCTCATCCTCGACCTGGTCGCACACGAGCTGGTGGAGCGGGTTCTGGAACAGCAGCCCCACCCGCCGGCCTGGGCGCAGGCGGCGCAGGGCCGGATGCCACGTCACCCGCCCACGCTGCGGGCGCAGGATCCCGGCCAGCAGCCGGGCCACGGTGCTCTTCCCGGCCCCGTTGTGTCCCACCAGCGCGACGAATTCCCCCGGGTACAGCGCCAGGTCCAGCCCCGAGAGGACGGCCTGCCGGCCATATCCAGCCGTCACCTGGCGCAGCGTGACCATCGGCTCCCGGCCGTCTGTCACCGGCTCCATGTCGCCCGGTTCAACCCGCCGGCCCACGTCGAGCCACGGGTAGCGCAGGCCCAGCGTCTGCAGACAGGTCTTGTCGGCCAACACCGCGGAGGGGTGACCGTCGGCCACGACCCGCCCGTCGTCCATGAGCACGGCCCGTGTGGCCAGCGGGGCGACGGCCGCCAGGCGGTGCTCGATGAGGACCACCGTCAGGCCGTGGTCGCGGTGCAGCCGGGCCAGCGCTGCGGTGACCTGTTTCACCCCGCGCCAGTCCAGGTTGGCCGTCGGCTCGTCCAGCACCAGGACCGCCGGGCGGAGCGCCAGCACGGCGGCGATAGCCACCCGTTGCTGTTCGCCGCCGGAGAGGGCTCGCACCGGCCGCCGCTGCAGGTGTTCGATGCCGGTGGCCGCCAGCGACTCACGGACGCGGGCCTCGATCTCCTCGACGGGCAGGTTCAGGTTGCGTGGGCCGAAGGCGACCTCGTCCTCGACCGTGGCGTTGAAAAGCTGCGTGGCCGGGTTCTGGAACACCACACCCACCTGCCGCGACAGAAGGGGCAGGGGATGGCGCCGGGTGTCCAGCCCGTTCACCATCACGCCGCCGGCGACGTCGGCGGGAACGGCCTGGGGGATCAATCCGGCCAGGCTCAGCGCCAGCGTGCTCTTGCCACAGCCAGAGGGTCCGCTGACGAGCACGAACTCACCCCGCTCCACGTTCAGCGAGACGTCGTGCAGGACCGGCTGGGAGCCGTAGCGGACGGTGAGATGGTCGACGTGGATCACAGGGTCTCCAGGCAGCGGTCCAACCAGCGGATGACGGCTTCGAACTGCCCCTGGCGGAATTCGAGAACCAGGCGCAGGAAGTCGTCCTTGGCCCTGGCAGCGGAACGCGCCAGCGACTCGGCCCGGGCGTGGTAGAGCGCTTGCTGCCTGGCGACGAGCAGGTCGAGCCCGGGCAGGTCCAGGCGGCGGAAGAAATACAGCCGGGCCAGGAACTCCAGCCGGATGTGGCGCAGGTGGGGGGTCGACTGATGGACCCAGTCGAGGAACGCCTCGCGGCCCGCCGGCGTGAGGTGATACACCTTGCGGGTCGGCCGGTTGGGCTGGGGCTCGGTCTGCGTGGTCACCAGACCGGCCTCCTCCATCTGCTTGAGCTGCGCGTAGAGCTGGCTGCGCCCGACCCGCCACACACGTCCCAGTTCCCGGTCGAACTCCTGGTACAACTCGTAGCCGTGTTTGGGGTGGATCATCAGAAACCCGAGCAAAGCCGGTTGGGGTGAGATTTCGGCGTCAGAAGGCACAGGATAGGCTCCTATTCAGATCGTGAATATTCAGAAGATAAGTAGGCGGCGGCATTATATCCTTTCTGAGGGGTTTGTCAAGTGCGGGATGCAGCAGCATTTTTGTGCTATAATCGTGCGGTGCGCCCTGGGCGTCGAGTTTCGAAGGGGGAGGAGATTTTGATGTCAACACACCGTGGCAGCCAGGAGGAGATCACCGAGGCGTATTACCGTGGCTTGATGCACGCCGTTGGATATCGGCGCGAGGACCTGGACAAGCCCCAAATCGCCGTGGTCAATTCCTGGACCGACGTCAACCCCGGCCATCAGCCGCTCAAGGAGCTGAGTATGCGGGTCAAGGAGGGAATCTGGGCGGCCGGTGGCTCGCCGGGTGAATTCAACGTGCCCGCTCCCTGCGACGGCATGGCCCAGGGGCCAGGACAGCGCTACATCTTGCCTCAACGCGACCTGATTGCGGCGTCCATTGAGGCGATGGTTCGCGCCCACGGCTTCGAGGGCGTGGTCATGCTGGCCTCGTGCGACAAGATCATCCCCGGCATGGTCATGGCCGCCATCCGGTTGAACCTGCCCACGATCTTCCTGACGGCGGGAGCCATGCTGCCCTGCCGGCTGGCGGATCGGACGGTGGTGACCTCGGACCTCAAGGAGGCCATCGGCAGGAGACGCCGGGGCGAGATCGACGACGACATGTTTCTCGATTGGCAGGAGCGGTTCTGCGCCTCGCCGGGCACCTGTTCCATGATGGGGACGGCCAACACGATGGGCTGCTTCCTGGAGGCCACGGGGCTGGCCCCCTTTGGATCCGCGACTATGTTGGCCTGCGACGCGGCCAAGCTGCGCCAGGCGCGGGACGTGGGCGAGCGGATCGTGGGCCTGGTCCAGGAAGGCCGGTCCCTGGACCGCTTTCTGAACCCGGCCAGCCTCGAAAACGGGATTCGCTACGTGTCCGCCTCGGGCGGCTCCACGAACGCGGTGCTCCACTTGATGGCCTGCGCCGCGCTGATGCAGGTCGACCTGGACCTGGGCCGGTTTGACCGGATCCAGGCCTCTGTCCCCCTGGTGACGAAGCTCAAGCCATCGTCGCGGTTCAACGTGGATGATTACCACGCCGCTGGCGGCGTGCTGGCTGTGTTGCAGGCCATCCGGGGAAGCCTGCACCTGGACGCTGCCGTGGCCATGGGCGGCACGCTGGGCGAGTGGTTGGCGGCCGGCCCGGCCCCGGATGGGGAGGTCATCCGCCCCGCCGACATCCCGCTGGCCCCGGATGGGTGTTTCGCCGTCCTGCGGGGCAACCTGGCCCCGCAGGGGGCCGTGGTCAAGAAGAGCGGCGTCGAGCCCGCCATGCGGGTGCACACCGGGCCGGCGGTCGTGTTCGATTCCGAGGAGGAGGTGCGTCGCTTCCTGCTGGACCGGGACGTGCGCCCGGGCTCGGTCCTGGTGGTGCGCTACGAAGGGCCGAAAGGCGGCCCCGGCATGCGCGAACTCTCCATTCCGGCGGCCATGCTGGTCGGTATGGGCCTGCATACCTCCGTGGCCATGGTCACCGACGGGCGCTTCTCCGGTGCCACCCGCGGGCCGTGCGTCGGCCACGTCTGCCCTGAGGCCTGGGAGGGTGGTCCCATCGCCTACGTCCGGGACGGGGACCAGATCGAGATCAACGTGCCGGAGAATCGGATCCGTCTCCTGGTTTCCGACCAGGAGCTTCTTGCACGGCAGCAGGCATCCCCGGCCAGACCGGATCACCCTGCCCCTGGGGTACTGGCCGCGTATCGGACGATGGTCCGTGGCGCGGACTCGGGCGCGGTCTGGTTGTAGGGCGATCGCGTTGTCGTCGATCAGCGGAGGTGTGTGAGACGATGCTTGGCTACGTGATCCAGGGGATCGGATACGGTTTTGCGGCCGCCGTCCAACCGGGGCCGTTCCAGACCTATCTCATATCCCAGACGTTGAGCCGCGGTTGGCGGCGTGCCCTGCCGGTTGCGCTGGGGCCTCTGATCAGCGACGGGCCGATCGTCGCGCTGGTGCTGCTGGTCCTGAGCCGGGTACCGGAGTCGCTGCAGCGGTTCCTGTACATCGCGGGTGGCCTGTTCATCCTCTACCTGGCGCGGAACGCGTTCCTGACGTGGCGCAGCTTCGATGTGGCGGCTCCGGTCGCGGCGCAGTCGGGGCAGCAGAGCCTGCTCAAGGCCGGGCTGATGAACGCGCTGAGTCCCGGCCCGTATATGTACTGGAGCCTGGTCACCGGCCCGGTCCTGCTGGCCGGCTGGCGGGAGGCTCCGGCCAACGGGATCGGGTTTCTGGCCGGATTTTACGTCACCCTCATCGCCAGCCTGGCGGGGCTGGTCCTGATCTTCGGCACAGCCAGGAAGTTGGGGCCGCGGGTGACGCGCGCCTTGCTGGGGGTATCGGCCGTCGCGCTGCTCGGTTTCGGGCTGTTTCAGTTGTGCCAGGGGATCTTCTTTTAGACAAGATTTACAGGATTCACAGGATTCCTAGCTGAAAATCATCGTGTTAATCTTGTCAATCCTGTCCATTGAACGTCGATGCAATTGCCCTGGTCTTTGGGCCTTGACCTGTTGACTTGGATGTGTGTTTCTGCTATACTGAGTGTACGCGATAGATATCGGAAGGAGGGATGACCGATGACCATCGTGAAGTTGATCGAGTTGGTGGGCACTTCTCCGACGAGCTGGGAGGATGCAGCCCGGAGCGCCGTAGCCGAGGCCGCGGAGACGGTGCGCAACATCACCGGGCTGAACGTGGTCAACCAGACCGCCGTGGTCAAAGACGGGGTGATCACTGAGTACCGGGCCAACGTCAAGATCGCCTTCTTGGTCGAGGAAGTGAGCGCCTGAGGTTCCACGGCTGACCCCTGGGCCTCGCTGACCTGACGGTGCGCGTCGCCGCACGATCCTGTTGCGGCGGTCGGTGCTGGCTGCCCCACGGTGGCGTCCTGCTGACGCCATCGGTGGCGGTGGTCGTGGGCTGCCTGTGAGCGCGCCAACTCCCTCACATATCGTGATATCCTCTCATTCGAACCGCCATTTGTGCGGGTGCCAGCGTTGGGTTATAATTCCACACGGGTACCGCCTCCGGCTGCGTCGGCGCGCCGGAGGCGACTTGGCATAGGGAAGGGAAACCGCGTCGCAGTGAGCATAGCGTACAGCGTGAAGGCGAACAGGAGAAAACCAATGGTGAACGACAGAAGCCTATATCGTAGATTCCCGTATCCGCGCCGGCGATTGCTCCGCGGCCTGCTCCACCGCGTGGCAGGCGTCGCGTTTGCCGCGATCACCGACCTGGAGATCATCGGCCGGGAGAACCTCCCTGAGGGAGGGCCGTTGCTGGTTGTGGCCAATCACTTCAGTTTCATCGATCCGGCGGCCATGGTGCGGGTGGTGCCCTGGCCGATCGAGTTCGTGGGGGGCTTTCAGATGCCCAATGCGCCCACCTGGGCGACGATGATCCCCAAGCTCTGGGGGTACTACCCGGTGTATCGCGGTACCGCCTCGCGTGACGCGCTGCGGGCTGCGGAGACGGTGCTGGCGCAGGACGGCGTGCTGGGTATATTCCCCGAAGCCGGCAACTGGGCGACGGTCCTGCGCCCGGCGCGCCCCGGTGCCGCGTTTCTGGCCGTTCGGACCGGCGCGCCGATCCTTCCGATGGGTTTCCACGGCTTGCTCGACGTCTTCCCGCGCCTGCGAAAGCGCCGTCGCGCTCACGTCACGCTGCGCATCGGCAAGCCCTTTGGCCCATTCCGTGCAACGGGCCGGGGCCGGGCGCGCCGCCAACGATTGGAGGAGATCGGCCACGAGATTATGCAGCGCATCGCTGAACTGATCCCCCCGGAGCAGCGTGGGCACTATTCCGATGATCCCGCCATCCGCGCTGCTGCTCAGGGGACGGAGATCTATCCCTGGGAGCAGGCCCCCGACTATCTTTGATGGGTGTGTCTCAAACAAGTTGAACAGGGCGTACCCACCGGCTTGCAAGCGTGTTATTTGACTATGAGGCCGATACGGGCCAGCCGTTGTCCTGTGCTAGCGCAGGGCCAACCAGCGCTGGCGTGCCTCTGCCGGTTGAATCCGCTCGGCTCAAAAATAAAGGGAGGGTAACATTATGCAAGCCGTCGCATCCAAACCTATGTCGACCCGGCGTGAGCGCTGGGCCTGGTACCTGTACGATTTTGGCAACTCGGCGTATGCCGCCGTCGTGCTGCTCGCGGTCTACTCGGCCTACTTCAAGGAGGAAGTCGTCGGTGGCGCGGAGGGCTCACGGCTGTGGGGGCTGGCCGTGGGCATCGCCATGCTCGTCGTCGCCGTGACCTCCCCCGTGTTGGGGACGATTGCCGATTTCTCGGGGGCCAAGAAGCGGTTCCTCTTCTTCTTCACGGCCATGTCATGCCTATTTACGGCGCTGCTCTTTTTCGTCCAGGCAGGCGACGTGCTGACTGGCATGCTGTTCTTCATCCTGGCCGAGATCGGCTACCGCAGTGCGCAGGTCTTTTATAACTCACTTCTTCCTGAGATCGCCAGCCCGGAGGAGATGGGGCGCGTGTCCGGCAATGGCTGGGCGATCGGATCAGGTGGGGGGATCCTGTGCCTGATCCTGGTGCTGGCCCTGATCATGCTGATCGGCGGCGGCGTGATCGTGCGCCTGTCGCTCGTGATCACGGCGGTTTTCTTCGCCGCCTCGGCCGCGCCCGTGTTTCTGTGGCTGCGGGAGCGGGCCCAGCCCCAGGCCCTGCCGGAGGGTGAGTCCTACTTGAGCGTAGCGTTCAAGCGTCTCGCGCGCACCTTCCAGACGGTCAAGCACTACCGCGAGTTCATCAAGTTTATGGTCGCATTCTTGATCTACAACGACGGGATTCTCATGGCTTTGGACTTCGCAGCCATCGTCGGCGCGGTGCTCTTCGGTTTGAACCAGCAGGAACTGATTATCTTCATGATCATCGTGCAGGTGGCGAGTGTCGCCGGGGCGTATCTTGGCGGCTTGATCGCGGATCGCGTCGACAGCAAGCGCTCCCTGATCGTCTCGCTCGTGTTGATGATCGCATCGGTGGTCTGGATTTTCTTCAACCAGTCTCGGTTCGGTTTCTACGTCATCGGCGCGCTGGTGGGGTTTGCGCTGACCGCCGTCCAGTCCGTCAGCCGCACGACGGTTGGGATGTTGAGCCCTCCCGGCCGCAGCGCCGAGTTCTACGGCTTCTTCGCCGTGGCGGGGCGCACATCCTCCTTCATCGGCCCTACCGTGTATGGCTTGATCGCGGCTGAGGCGTTTCAGTGGTTCGATGCGCAGGGCGACGCGGCCAGGTTGCTCTGGTTCAAGGCGCATCCGATGGGGACGGAACTGGCGGAGCAACTGGGCCAGCGGGTGGCGCTTCTCTCCATCGTCGTCTTCCTGGTGGTTGGGTTCGTGCTCTTGCTGTTCGTCAACGTGAAGAAGGGCATGGCTGCGGCGCGCGCGACGGAGGATTAGGCGCAAGGAAAGGGGGAATGGGGTGATACTGCGGGTACTTCAGATCGTCGCGGCTGTTGGCACGATTGTGACGGGGTTGGTCTCATTGTTCCGGCCTCGGGCGGTGCGGGGGTTCACCGGGTTGACCACCGATAGCCCCCGCGGCATCACCGAGATCCGGGCCATACTGGGCGGGTTCTTCGTTGCGCTGGGTGCTGTCCCCTTGATCGTCGACGCGCCGGAGACCTACCTGATGCTCGGCATCACCTATCTCGTCGTCGCCCTCGTGCGGGCCGTGTCGATGGTCGTCGACAAGTCGGTCGAGCAGTCGAACGTCATCAGTCTGGTCGTCGAGATCGTCTTCGGCGTCATCCTGGTGCTGTAGGCGTTCGTGCCGCCGGTCCGGCCACAATTGCATCCCCGTGCGACCGGTGTGACATCCTGGTCCACGGGGGCCTTGACCCATTCCCGGTATGCACCGGCGACAGCCAGGTGGACTGTCGCCCCGTGAAGAGGTGTTCTATGTCTATCCGAATTGTGACCGATAGCACGTGCGATCTGCCCGAAGACACCGTCGCCGAGCATCGCATCACCGTTGTGCCTCTCTACATCAACGTCGGCGGTCAGGGCTATCTGGATGGCGTTGAGCTGACCCGCGAGGAGTTCTACGAACGGTTGCCCGACTACGATCCACCGCCGACGACGGCCACCCCTGGGCCGGAGCAGTTCCGCCAGGCCTACGAGGCGCTGGCGGCCGAGGGTGCCTCCGAGATCCTATCCATCCACATCTCCGAGACGCTGAGTGCGACCGTCAACTCCGCGCGGCTGGGTGCCCAGGCGACGGAGTCGGTGCCCGTGACTGTCATTGACTCGGGGAGCCTCAGCCTGGGGATGGGCTTTCTCACGATGGCAGCGGCCAAGCTCGTCGACTTAGGCCGCTCTCTGCGGGAGATTGTCCCCCTGTTGGAGGACCAGATCTCGCGCACCCACGTGTTTGCTGCGCTCGACACGCTGGAGTTCCTGCGCCGCGGCGGGCGCATGAACCGGGCGCTGGCCACCGTGGGGAGTTGGTTGCAGATGAAGCCATTGCTGCGCATGCACGCCGGGGAGGCGATTGCCGAGCGGGTGCGCACGACCGAGACTGCGACCAAGCGGCTCGTTGAGTTGCTCAGCGAGTTGGTGCCCCTGGAGCAGGTCGCGCTGGTGCACACGCACGCGCTTGAGCGGGCTGCCGATCTGCTCGACCGGGTCCGCCACCTCTTGCCCGATGGCAAGATCATGTCGGTGGACATCACCCCGGTCTTCGGCACGCACCTGGGCCCCGGCGCGGTCGGGTTCTCGTGTGTCACGGAGCGTGGGGAGTAGGCGGTCCAGGCGGGATCTCTCTACCGTGCCACGAGCACGCATGGGCCCCATTCGCTGGGTCGCTAGCCGGTCAGCGTCGTCAGCGCCTGGGTCAGAACCTCCACCCCGCGCTGAAACTCTGCGATCTCGATGTGCTCGTCGGGCGTGTGATCGAGCGAGGAATCGCCTGGCCCGTAGGCCAGGATGGGACAACCCCAGGCCGGCCCGACGACGTTCATATCGGAGGTGCCGGTCTTCAATTTGAACCGTGGCCGTCCGCCTTGGGCCCGGATGGCCCGCAGCAGGGCGCGCACCGGCGCGGTGTTTTTCTCCGCCTGGAAGGCTGGGTCGTTGCTGTGGAAGGACAGCCGAGCTCCGTTGGTCCAGGCCTGCATCTGCTTCCGCAGATCCTCGCCGTCAGCCCCTGGCGGCAATCGGACCGTGGCATGCATCTCCACGCCCTCCTCCATCCCGTCGCTGAAGGTCTGGAACCCTCTCAGCGCGGGGTCCAGGGTGTGGAATCGCCTTGACTTTCCATCGTTGTGGGCCGCTGTGTAGGCCTGCAGTTGGTTCCAGAAGCTGACCGCTTGCTCCGCCGGACCGGTGCGCTGGCCCGCGCTGTGCCCGCAGGGTTGCACGAGCCGGTATGCGACCGTCAGCGCCCCCTTGTAGCCGAGCGTGATACCGTCCCAGCCGCTGGGCTCGCCGATGATCGCGCACTGCGGCGGCGGCATCGTGCGGGCCAGGTGGCGCGCCCCGCGCGCGTGGGTTTCCTCCTCCACCGCTCCGATCACCACCACCTGCGCTCCCGCCAGCCGCGGCGCTGCCTGCGCTGCCGCCAGGACGAACGCGGCCAGCGGGCCTTTTGCGTCCACAGCGCCCCGGCCGTACAGCCGGCCCTCGCTGCGGCGCACCGGGACCCGGCCTGGGACCGTGTCCATATGGCCCAGCAGCACGATCGTGCGCCCGGCCTCCGGATTCCCGATCCGGCCCACGACGTTCCCCGCCTGGTCGCGCCGCGCGTCAAAGCCCAGCGCCCCCATCCGGCCCACCAGGTACGCGGCCACCCCGTCCTCCGCACCGGATGGACTGGGAATCGACACAAGTTCTTCCAGAAACCCAACCCCGTCCCCAAACTCCACTCGCAGATCTCCGTTCTCTACTCTCTAGTCTCTACTCTCTACTCTCTCCAGCGCCTCTCCCACCCGCTCGATCACCATATCCACGTCCTCCGCGCTGATCACCAGCGGCGGCAGGAAGCGCATGACCGTGGCCCCGGCCGCGAGCGCCAGCACGCCGCGCTCGGCCAGCCTGGCCAGGTAGGGGGCGGCCTTCCCCTTCAGCTCCACGCCGACCATCAGGCCCAACCCACGCACCTGGCGTATCCGTCGCGAGGGGATGGCCCGCAGGCCGGCCATCAACCGCGCGCCCAGCTCGGCCGCCCGCTGGGCCAACTGTTCCGATTGGATGGCCCGGATCGTGGCCAGGGCCGCTGCGCAGGTCAGCGGATTGCCGCCAAATGTGGAGCCGTGGACCTTTTTGGGCAGGTCGTTCACGCGCGGGCCGAGCAGCACCCCGCCCATCGGCAGGCCACCGGCGATCGATTTTGCCACGCACATCAGATCGGGCTGCAGGCCGTGGTGCTGGCTGGCGAACATCCGCCCGGTGCGCCCGAAGCCGGTCTGCACCTCGTCCACGATGAACATCGCCCCGCGCTCCTGGCACAGAGCCTGGACGCCCAGCAGGTATCCTCTGTCGCCGGGGATCACGCCTCCCTCCCCCTGCACCACCTCCAGGATGACGGCCGCCGTCTGTTCGTCCACCGCCTGTTCCATGGCGGCCAGCCGGTTGTAGGGCACGAACTCGAACCCGGGCACCAGGGGCTCGAACGGCTGGCGGTAGGGCTTGCGCCAGGTGGCCGAGAGCGCGCCGAAGGTCCGGCCGTGAAAGCCTCGCATGGCGGCCACGACGTTCCTCCGGCCGGTGCTCAGCCGGGCGAATTTGAGTGCTGCCTCCACGGCCTCGGTCCCCGAGTTGCACAGGAAGGCTCTCTCCAGCCCGGCCGGCCCGATGCGGGCCAGCTCGGCCAGCAGGTGGGCGCGCTGGTCGTTGTAGAACCCGTTCGGGCAGATGACCATCCGTTGTACCTGTTCCGTCACGGCCTGGATCACGGCGGGGTGGGCGTGTCCCACGTTGGCCACGCCGTGCCCGCCGACGCAGTCCACGTACTCCCGCCCGTCGGCGTCCCACACCCGCGCCCCCTCCCCCCGCACAAGAACGATAGGCTGCTTCGCATACACCCCGCTGCCGTGTTGGCTCTCCAGAGCGATGATGTCGTCTGTGGCTTTGGTCATGTGGTTGATTGGTCCTTGGTCATTTGGTTGGTAGATCGGTGGATTGGTAGATTGGTAAATTGGTACTCACCATTCGCGTAATCTATGAGGACTATGATGAATTCTGTGCCAGGCCATAATAGATGTCGGAGGACAAGCCCAGCAATATCAGGATGCGTTCCTGGAGCGGCGTGAGCGGCGTAAGAT
>Ga0180437_10004520_pt1 | contig 19742 bp, 13 predicted proteins | sample SS_ome_4_FD_132410 | JGI IMG/M metagenome (GOLD analysis project Ga0180437, IMG submission 132410) | Hypersaline lake sediment archaeal communities from the Salton Sea, California, USA - SS_3_D_1 metaG | ecosystem: Environmental > Aquatic > Non-marine Saline and Alkaline > Hypersaline >... | reverse complement strand
TTAGCGTGCCGCCGGCGAGGAAACGGTATCGCCTGTTCTCAGACTTGAGGCCGACAGCCCGGCCAGCCAGGAGTTGGTCCGCCACGGCCCGAGCGCGTGACACCCAGACTCGACGGTATGCGTCGTAGAGCCGCTTCCTCTCTCCAGTGAACTTCGCGACGACTTCCGGACGACCGTCGTAAGGCTCCAGCGCCAACGCTGCGCCCCTCATGACGTCACACCACCCCGCGTCCCAGGAGGCCTTCCGGGCGGCGGCGAGGTCCTCCAGTACTCCAAGCCACTGGGCAGGCGTCCGGGCAGGGGGCTCCGACGCTGGAGCGGGACGGGCGAATACCGCCATGACAAACGCCACAAGTACTGCCGGCCGCACGACTGTTCTGCCTATTCCATTCACGACTCTCTCCCTGGGCAGGGGGTTATGTGTCTCCAATCGTCTTCGTCCACCTACGGGGGCCTGTCTCGTTGGCCGGCAGTGGGATTGTACGGACCGACGTCATACGGCGGCCAGACGGTCTGGCCTGCCCTCCCGGCTTTGACGTCTCCGTACACATCCAACACGGGCGACTGGCTGTCGAATCGGAGGAACACGCGTCGGCGCTGCGCGTCCGCTACTTTCTGCGCAGGTCGTAGCAGAACACGCCCCGTTGTCCACGGATGAACACGCGCCCGTCCACGAATGCGTGGGTGATCAGGGTCGGGTAGTACGACGTTGTCGTCCTGTGCAGCGTTTCCCACGTCGGACCGAGGATGCGAAGGGTCTTCGGGGCGGCGTTGTAGAGACGTAGAGGCGTCTGGCTATGTGAAGCGTCTCGCTGAATGAAGATGCGCCCGTCCATCCACCACGTGTATCCGCTTGAGCCACTGCAGTCGGCATCGATGTTCCGAATCACCCTACCACTGGATAGCTCGATGCAGAGTAATCGCTCGCTGTTCTTCGTGCGCTCCGTCCGCAGCCACGCGTATCCGCCGTGCATGGTGGCCATGTGGTGGTAGGGATCGTAGGGCCAGTCCTTGAGTACCCACATTCGTTCAGCGCTCTTGGGGGTGATGCGGTAGCAGGCAAGCACGTCGCGCTTGCCTTTCTCGCTGACCGTGCCGTTGGCGAGCAGGTAGGCTCCATCCGTCAGCAGGCTGTAGGTCTGTGTGCCGGTATTCTCGAGTGTCCAGCAAACAACGCCAGTCTTAGGCTCGACACAGACGATCTGACCGGCGCGGTTGCCCGCAATGATGTACTCACTCTTGCCTACCGTCCATCGCAAAGGCTGGGCGCTGCGCGATCCGGCCCGCTTCAGCCGCCACAGTTCACGACCCGTCGCCCCGTCCAGGCCGACCAGGTCGTGGCCAGCGCCCACGAGCACGCCGTCGGCCACCATGCGGACCGAGCCGGTGTTGACCTTCGACTCCCAGAGCACCTTGCCTGTTGTGGCGTCGAGGCAGTAGGTTTTCGTGTTGGTGGGACAGGCGTAGAGACGACCATCGGCAGCGGCAAGATTCGACGTATAGGCCCCTTTGGACTGCCCCGTACCGTGATGTCCGAAGTAAAGCCCCTCGCCGCGGAATGTCGTCTTCCACAGTGTCTGTCCGGTGGCGGCGTCCATGCAAAGTACGGTGTCGTCAGCCCGGGATACCCACATGCGATCAATCACGTGAATGCCCTTGTCCGTCTGCGTCTTGACGAACTTCCTGTCGTAGTCCTTGCCATGCGGGGCAAACGTGTAGAGGAAGACCTTTCCGTCAGCAACGATCGGGCTGCACCCGCCCCCTGTGGCGCCGCCGCGTTCTATCCACCTGTGAACGTTGCCTTCTCCGTAGCGGGTAGTCTGACAGCGGCTGGGGGGAGTGTGCTCGCTCTTCCAGATAAGTCTCGCCCGGGTCAGGTCCTCGACCAGTGTGTGTCCTCCGGGCCTTGCGGCGAAGCTGCCGATCGGCCCCGTCCAGAAGGGCCAATCGTGTCCCTTGCGTATCGCGTGGGTCTGCCGCAAGTCGTCCTGCAAGTGGACAGCCCCGCCGATGGCCCCGCGGACGTCATTCCGCCTACCGAACTGCGCCTTGAAGGTACCGGCTACATTGAAACCGTCGACCTGGACATCGATCGCGTAGGTGACATCGAGAGGCTTGCTCGAAGTGACGGCCGGTGGGGTCAATGTGATTTTCAGGTCGCCTTTGAGACGCCCGCCTTCCAGGCGAATGACCGACGTGTCGACTACCTGGTGCCCCGTGCGCGGCCGTCCGCCCAGGACCCACACGGCGGCCCCGCCGACGAACCGCCCCGCGCGACGATCGAGGTGCACCCGCAGGTCGCTGCTGCCCTCCACCGCAGAGACCATAGTCATCTCGATGGCTGCGTCCTCAATCGAGGAGAGCTTGAGAGACGAACTCAACTCTCCGGTGAATCCGCCCTTATTCACTGCGGTGGTCCCAAGGCGGCTGAATATCTGGCCATGGACACTGTTGCCCACGACCTCCGAGTCGAGCGTAAACGTATAGGTTCCGCTTGTTACAGTTCTCGACGTGATCTCCGCCGTGACTGTGCCGCTGAGTCTGCCGTCGGATATCCTGAGGTTCGCCGCCTTGACCTTGCCCGTCCAACGCGCCTCTTGTCCTGCATAGGGTCGTATCGTTCCCGAAACGAACTTGCCGTCCTTCAGCGTCAAGCCCAACCAGGCGCGGCGGAACCGATCGGTGGGCCCGGCAGCCAGGACCGAGCCGACGTACAGGTTTGCCTTGGTTGTCACCACTCCTCGTGCATGGCTGCGAGCGTTCCCGTGAAGCTCACCCGCGATCGTCTCCCCGGACACGAAGTACCGCACCTGGTTGGGGGCCACTACAAGTTTGTCAGTCGAGTAGACCAAGGCCCTGCCTTTGACGCCGAACCAGCCGGTGTAGCTTCCTGCGAGGCGCCCGTCGCGGACGTCGGCATTCATATCGTACGTACCCACGTAAGTCGTGGACTCGCCCGGGAACTGAACCCAGCAGCGCAGACGCCCTTCCAACCGTGTGCCTCTTGCTCGCAGGGCCGATGTGTCGACCACGTCGATGCACGACCTGACGCCCGAGATTTCGCCCCACGCCTGGACCACCAGGCCGTCCTGAAGGCCAAGATTCAACTCCAGTGTCCGTCCGCCAGGCAGCGCCTTGGACAAGGCCATCGTGTAGCGCCGACATGCCCCGTAAAGCCGAGTCTCAACCGCGGCCCGGCTGGCTTGGGCAAATGTGCAGACAACAAGGCACAGGGCTACTCGTTGGTATGGTCTGTTCATGCGTCATCTCCTCGGTCCAGTACGGTGGGCGTCAGACTCCCAGGCGCCACGATCTGCATCGGCGATCGGTTGATTGTCGAGATGAATGACTCTGACTTCTTGACCAGAGTGCCGTAGGAATGCGTAGGTCTCACTTCCGGATACCTCGTCTCGAGGCCTCCACCGAAGATAATCGCACCAAAGTGAGCTTGCCCTCCCCAACTGTGATTCTCTGGCCGCCCACGTTGATCATCCCACCGTCAACACTGGGTCTTGGGTGAGCATCTGCTGCCAATGTCATGACCGTAACAGGCTTTCCCCTGACTACCAGTTCGGTGATCCGCGCCTTACCCACCCGCGCCGGCTTGACTTTCCCCAGGACGGCCACCACTGCCATCGCCCCCGATGTGCTGCTGAAATCCACCGCCAGGGCGTTGCCGCTTTCGTCGGCCAACTCCATCGAGCCGTCAGGAGCCGAGCGATAATGGCTGGTCTTGCCCTCGAGTCCGCCGAAGACTACTCTGTCGCCCAAGCCCCAAACGAATGTGCCCCTTCGGACTCGGCCGCTCTTGTAACAGTGCGGACCTCGTTTCAGCAGCGTGGTGACCACGATGTCGTCTCGGTTCTGCCAGCGATTCCGGGTTACGTAGTACCCGTGCGTCTCATCAACCATGGTTCTGGGCAGGACCTCGTCGGGGTCGGTCGTCTCGTCGGGCCAGTTCACGAAGGCATAGACGGCTAGGTGCGGGTAGAAGGGAGCGTTCCATTTCTCCTGGTCGCTAAGTTCAACGAAGTTCTTGTGGATCCACGCCATGGCTCTGGCTTCGCGCGGCAGGACCGCGCCCATGCCCTGGGCGAAGTCGCCCATGTGCGAGATGATCGGCCGCTCGTAGAGATTGTCGTTCCCGTAGTCACCACGGTGCGGGATTCTCGCACGGCTGGGAACGGGGTAGTACTTGCCCCTGCTCTCGTTCATGCTCTTGCCCGTGGGCACGATGGTGTACATCAGGTGCAGCACGGTGTAGCGTCCATGAGGGCGGGGTGAGATGTAGTCCTTCCCGCCGGCGATCTTCAAGCTCTGCAAGAGCGGGAGCACGCCATTGTTTGCGGAGATTCGTCCACAGGACGTACCCTCGGCGAACCACCCATGGTCGCCGAATCCGCCCCCGAGCAACCGACTGAGATTTGCCTCAACGGTCGCAAGCAAGACGTCAATCTGCTTGTCGTCGGCGCCGGGGTCGCCTCTGAACGTGAGCGCCGCCAGGCCCGGGCCAAGAAGATAAGCTCCAAAGTGGTTGCTCCCAGGCGGGTACTTGCCCCCCTTCGCCAAGTGTTCGAGCGTGCAGTAGTACTTTGGTTTCTTGCCCGGCTGGGCAAACTTCGGTTGATTCATCGCCTGCACGCGGGTCACGACCTGCTTGCGGAAGTCCTCGTCCCAGGCGTCGTAGCAGAAATCGTACGCCATGCAGATCCCCTGCAAGACCAGACTGCAGCGAAACCCCGTGCCAGGGGTCTTCCAGTTGTAGCGGGAGTCTCGATCGACCTGTCCTGCGAAAACCTTCTCGACGCACCGGCGGGACAGGTCCGCGTATTTCTTTTTGCCGGTCAGGACATACAGGAATCCGAACCCGGCCCCGTGGGTCACGGTGTACGTCCCGACAGGCTGCTTCTTGACCCAGTCCTCCCTGAGATAGTTGACCGGCGGATCGTTGCAGTACCTGGTGGGCATGACCTCGCCCCCGCCGAGGAGGACCTTCAGGTGAGCGATCATCGCCCTGCCCCGGTCGGTTGCGGCACGACGTCGGAGTGCTGGAATACCCCCTTTGCGGAACAACAGGCGCGGGTGCTCGCCCGCGGCCGCCGGAACGAAGCTCTCCACTCTCGCCGCCCAAGGCCACGGCATGCTCTGGCCGGAAGCAACCGACGTGCAGAAGATGCAGACTGTTGATCGCACGAAAACGGTGATCCTCATGGTGACTCCTGTCCGGCGTGCTTGACGTGGGGGTACTTCTTCATGATCTCGGCTGCCAGCTTCCAGAAGGCCTCATTCCGCTGGGCCCACTTGCCGTCATTTGCAGGTATGCCCGTTCCGCGCCTGAGTTCGCCCGGTCTGTCACGGTGGGCGCCAAAGAAGTACTTCGGTACGGGCAGGCGCGCCTTGGCCCGGCCCCACATGAGCTGCGAGAATCGTCTCGCCAAGTTCCCGTCCACTGCCGCGTCGCGCGCCGCGACAGCCTTGACCAAATCCCGGTCCTTCATGCGCTGGATCCCTGCGCGGCGTTTGGCGATGTCGGCGGCGTTCTTCTCGTTGGCCAGGTCCCATTCTGCCCGCTGGATCCTCCAACGAATCCGGTCGACTGCAACTTGAGTCGCCATCCGCTGCTCCAACTGCCACTTCATCTCCACTTCCTGGATGCCCTGCCTGAGCATCTCGAAGTGAATGGAAGGCAGAGCTCCGTTCGGTCCGGGGACAGTGAGTGTGTGGGTGGCGCTGCGATAGAGGCGATTTCGCCTGTCGCCCGGGTAGCGATTGAAGACACGTCCGTCGGCTGTGGCTCCGAGCTTTTCAGCGCTTAGCATCCAGAAGTCCAGGCCGATCCTGGCCAGTCCGCCGTGGGGCACGCGTCCCCGGCCACCAGTGTAGGTGGGCACAAACCGGTAACGATACGGTGGCGAACCGTCACGGTGGTAATCGCGCCCCGTACCGTAGGCGGGCTTGAGTGGATCGACAGCCCAGCCTGACGCCTCGAATGGATTGTGGGTCACACCCGGATCGGGATTCTCGATGTAGGTGTAGTGAATGCCGCTGTCAGTCCGCCGCCCGATCCCCTCGCCGCCGTAGCTGTGACTGTGCGCCGCCCAGCCCGGATCGCCCGCGGCCTCGTTCAGGCCCTGGATGATGTCCTTGGCATGGTCGTGGGAACCGTCCACCCCGTAACCGATGCGCAAGGCCCCCGCTGACACACCCCGCTGCGCGAGCGACCGTTTGAGGCCGTCGAAGACCGCCTTCCATAGTTCCTTGTCCAAGGGCTTTGCCCGGTGTGGAATGGCAACCAGCTTCCCGCCTCGTCTGACCGAGAGGTATACTTCCTTGCCCAGGGCCTCGCGTTTCTTGCCGAGGATGTAGCGCCTGTCTCCTCTGGGGTAGCGATTGGCCTGCCCCATATATGGCGAGAACGCCCAGGCCACAACAATGCGCGGCTTGCCGCAGTGCTTGATGTACAAGTCAACGTAGCGATTGAGGACCGTGAGGTCCGGCACGAGTTTGCCGCCCGATTCAGCGAACGTCGCCAGGCCGTACTCGTCGCCGAAGAGATTATGGCCGAACAGCGGCAGGATCATCACGTTCTGGCCCAATTGCCCGAGTAGTCCAAGCGACGTCTCAATGTGCCGGAAATGCGCGTCGGAGAATGGTGCGACGCCGTAGAACAGCGCGGACGTGGACAACGAGTGAGTCAGGGCCACGCCGAACCTCATGTCTTGCGGGTCAGGCAGGAGAACGTCAACAACGGTGAGAACCAGCGGCACGGTGACGGCGCCGACTTTCAGCCTGCCCCGATACACGCCCGGCGTTGCGGTCTTCGGTATCGCGATCGTCATGAGTATCGGCTGGATCGTTTTGCCGTACGGCTTGTCCGCCAAGCCGAAGAACTGCAAGTCCCCTTGCTTGCCGGCACCGAACGCGGCGGCCGCCCTGTCGCTGCTCAGGTCGCGGCCCTGGGCGGGGTATCTGATACGGATGGCATCAGCCGGTATCACGGCCGACCCGCCATCCCGCACCAGGTCGCTTGCGGTCGCGGGGACGGCCTTGGAGGCAATGACCATCCCCGAATACACACCGTTTCGCGGTCCGCAGATTCGCAGGGGTTGCAGTTGGCCCGCAGGCGCTTTCCACGGACCGAACTGCCCCTCGTAGAGCGTCTTCTCGTCGCCCTTGAGCATCGCAAGCAGCATCGGATCACACTGCGGGCCATCCGCAGTGCGAATCGCCGTCATCGTATCGGCATTGTAGACGTCCTGGGCGTGCAGGGAGAGACAGCATGACAGCAAGGTCAGACAGGCAACGTGGTATTCCATCGTAGAGACTCTCGGCACAGTGATCCGCATATACATGTTCGCCTTCTCGCACGGGTAACTACGGCGATTCTATCGCGACTGCCCGTGTTCCGGTAAGGGGGCTTCTGCGAAAATCGAGTAGCCATTTTGCGAATGGCCCTGGAGTGGTGTCGGCGGTGCTGGGCGCGTGTTCCTGAGATCACCTGCTCACGAGGCGTACAGACATGGCATCTTCGCAAAACGGCCACAGGCCTTTCGCAAAATGGGGCTTTGCTCAGGGACGCCGGCTTGGGAAGATGGCAAAGGACGTTCGGGTATGCTACCAGGCACGAGACTGCGAGCGGTCCGGAAGGCAACAGCGCGGTATACAGCCGGACGTATTGCTTGACCAGGACGGCATCGCACGGTGGTCGCCGCCGGAAACAGGTGAATCAGGAGTAGAGAATGCGTTGCACGAACGTGCGAGGATGGATAGCCGTAATCGCGGCTGTGGCGTACTTATCAACGCCTTCGACAACATGGGGACTCATCAACGTCAACTTCACGCCTGTTGACCTGGTCAGGACATCGGCCAGCATTGCCGCCTACTCCGTCGCGCCGGATGCCGATGCGGGCACGTTCACGCTCAAGCAGACTCGCGCGCTCAAGGGCAAGCAGGAGGGCATCGGCACGATCGACGTCTCGGCAGTGAAGGAAGACGACGACATTGCGATCAGCCTGGCCGAGGAGAGCTTCACCGTTCTCGTTTTCCAGGGCGACATGCGCCAAGCCAAGGCCAATGCCCGCACGCGCGCCATCGCGGCCCTGCACGTGGGCAGCACGTGGTATGGCGTCGAGAAGGACGCGCGAGGCAGATTCCGACTAGCTCCGGACGCCCTCGACCTGAAGGCCGTCTGGGACGGTGGCGGTGAGCAACTTGCGCGGGCGGTGCGGTACATCCTGACGTCTCGGGCACCCAGAATACCGACGACCGCGGGGGTCCAGTGGCAGAGGGTTGCAGTCCATGGCAAGATCGCGGGCAAGGTGGGTCGGCCCGTCTCGGCCCGTCGCGACGGCACCGTCGAACTGCTCTATCCCTCGACCGAGGGGGACGTGCTCGTCACGCTCCAGGCTGGGCGAGTGGCTGTCTCGAAGCTCCCGGGGAAGTCGAAGCTCGTCTCGCGAGTAGACCTGAACCGCGACGGCAAGGGCGAATGGATCGGCTACGATGGCAAGGGCGTCTACAGCATCTCCGCCAAGGCCCTCACGCCCATCCTGGCCGACCTGCCCGGCGTGCGGGCCCTGCGTCCCATCACCGTCGGGGGCCGCCCCGCCCTTCTCGCCGTCTCATCGACAGGCCCCGTATTCCTCGAATCCACGGACAACGGGAAGTACACGACTCGCAGACCGATCGACGCTCGTCTGAGGGACATCCGTGACGGTCGGGCCTTCGACTGCAACAGCGACGGGCTGTGTGATCTCGTGTTGGTTGCAGGAGAAGCGGTTTTCGTCTCTCGCGCGACAAGACAGGGCGGATATGCTCCCGCGAAGGAGGCAGCATCGCTGTTCGACCTCAAGCTCCGAACCGTTCTGCCTGCCGATTTCGACGGGGACGGCCACATTGATCTCCTGCTTGCCGGCGCAGACAGCAGCGGCGTTCACGTACTGGCCGGCAATGGGAAGAGCGGATTCCGAGGCGTTCTCCACGAAACCGGCGAGCTGAGCTACCACGGAGCCCATGCGCTGACCGCTGCGTCGCTGGGTGACGTGAACAACGACGGCCTGATAGACGTCGTTCTCGCCCCTCGCCGTCAACCGCCCGCCCTATTCTTCAACCGTGGTTTCGGCACGTTCGGCTTGGGACGCCAACTGCACTTCCCCACCTTGAAGTTGGAGGGAGTCCACGCCCTGGTCGGGAATCAATCAGCCCGGCCGACGACGCACTCCGCCGCCCTGGTAGATATAAACGCCGACGGGGCCCTGGACCTACTCTGCGTCACCGAGGGGCAACTCGTGTCCGTAACCCGCAAGGCCGCCAACAAGACCCTGGGCGTGCGGATTCGCCTCGCGGACGGTCTTGCCGGCCCCGTCACCGTCAAGGCCATTGCAGGGGGCAGACAGATGGGCAGCGTCGTGCTCGACTCAGCCGGGGAGTACTACTTCGGCAAGAGCAGCAAGGGCCCCCTCGACCTCGCATGGACCATGCCCGATGGCACGGCGGGCAGGAAGAGGGTCATCGTATTGAAGGCCACGGAATACACCATTGGTCGCCGGGGTGGGAGAAGGTGAGTGGAAGATATTCAGACGTGGAAGGATGCACGCAACACACAGGTTGTTCTGTGGGATAGCAGTTTCCGTGCTTTGCATGGCGGTGTCGCCTGCCCTCGCCGGGGAGAGTACTGCTCTCTCCATATCCAGGGCGGGAGCTCCCGGGCGCGATGTTCCCGGGGCACTCTTGAAGTCAGATATCACGGCCGGGCTTGCAGTACTCGTCGAACCCGAGGACGCTACATTAGCTCTGGAGTTGGCCGGAACGAAGCGTTGGCTGACGCTGGTCCTGACGTCGTCCGACGCCACTGCCAAGAGTGTTCGGCGAGCCGTACAGCAGGAGGGTGCCCAGGGGCTGGTCACCGTTGGCACGCTGGCCGACGGAGTCATCCCGCTGGCCGACCACATGGCCAACCTGGTCGTTGTCGAGTCCCGAACCAAGGTCGACGAGGCGGAGGCCCTGCGAGTACTCGTTCCCGTCCGAGGCCTGGCCTTGATCCGAAAGAGCAACCGGTGGAAGAAACTGACCAAAGAGATGCCACCCAATCTGGACGGCTGGACACATTTCTTCCACGGCGCGGACGGTAACAAGGTGTCAGCCGACGATCGGCTCCAAGTGCCCAATGGCCTTCGCTTCATCGCCGGCCCGCGTCTCCAGGACAGCAACGGAGCCAACGGCTGGCGGATCGACGACGGCATCGCCGCGTCAGAATGGAAGCCGACCCTTGAAGATGGCGATCGTTACCACGAAGTGATGATGGTCGAGGGCCGCGACGCGTTCAACGGGTTCCTGCTCTGGCAGCGGGGGTGGAGCAGGTGCATCCCGGTCAGCAGAGCGCGTCAAAGGCCAAGCCGCTGATTCTCGATGACGGCAGGCTGCTTCGAGTCTCGGACGACGGCAGGGAAACAGCGAAGCTGGCGGCGTTCTCACCAGGAACGGGCAAGCTGATGCGGCGCTACGAGGCGTCGCTGAATATTCGTGAGAACAAGTACGGCTCGCGTCGGCCGCTGTTCACTTATGACGACGGCGTGATCTATCAATGCGATCAACTGCGTCTGCGGGCGATTGACGCCAAGGCGGACAAGGCGCTGTGGTTCTCGGCGTGCGGACCGGTCAACAGCAAGCGCGAGATGTTCGACCTGTTCGCCCTCGACAATGGCGAGTTGTTCACCTACGGCCACGCGTGGTGTCGGCTCGACCAGGCGACGGGCAAGGTGCTTGCCTATGGGAGCATAGGGGGCAATGCGCGGTGCGACACGGGCGCATGTACGGCGAATCTCGTGGTGGCGGGGTTCGGCAACTACTTCGATCTGGCAAGCGGCGCCCTGCGTTGGAAGCGTAACGACCTGGCTCGCGGCCAGTGCGGCGGATGGGGCACGCCTGCCTATGGGATGGTGTACCATCACGGGTCGGGTTGCGGGTGCTTCTGGCCGATCCGCGGCAATATGGCGCTTCATCACACGGCGTTGCCTAAGCCCATCGCCAACACCAGGCGACTTGCCAGGGGACCGGCGTTCGGTCGCCCGCTTGGGGACGAGCCCGCCGAGGGCGATTGGCCGGCGTACCTCTGCAACGGGCGGCGCCTCGCATGGGGGACCAAGGATGGTCCGCGCAGGCTCAAAGAGACGTGGCGCGTCAAGGTCGGCGAAGCGATCCCTCACGACGTCGAAGGCGTCGGCAGGGATTGGCTAGTCAACGGCATCTACAACGGCCCCGTCACCGCCCCGGTCGTTGCCAACAGTCGCGTGTTCGCAGCCGACCGCGATCGACACCGCGTCGTCGCGATCGATGCCAGGGCGGGCAGGCAGCAGTGGAGCTTCCAGGCCGACGGACGTGTGTTGACAACGCCCACCTATGCCAAGGGACGCCTCGTCTTCGGTGCTCGCGACGGATACGTCTACGCCCTCGACGCCAAGACCGGCGAACTGGCGTGGAATTTCATGGCGGCCCCCGTGCAACGTTACCTGCTGGCTTACGGACAGTTGAAATCCGTGTGGCCCGTCCATGGCTGCCTGCCTGTAGTCGGTGACACCGTCATTGTCACCGCCGGCTATCACGCCGAGGCCGATGGCGGGATCTGGGCGTGGGGCCTGAGCCTCAAGACGGGCGATATTACGTGGGCGCGTCACCTGGAACGCATGGAGCGGCCGTGGCAGAGTTCCAAGCGGGCAAGTTTGGGGTGATGAGTGGGATCGTCGTTGCGGAGCACGAACTGGCCCAGAACGACAAGAACGGTGGATACCGCCCCAAGCGGGTCCGCAATATCGATCTGCCGATGTACGACGAGGAGGTAGCTCTCGTAGCGAACATACCGCTCAAGGTCACCAGTGGCGCCGTCGCCGAACGAGGCGTGCGGGATGCACTGGTAATTGCGGGAGAGCGTTCCCATTCCTGGATATGGAGTTCGAGCATCGCGGCGGGCCGCATGGCAGTGGAGGGATCGGCGTGGTGCTCAACGGGACCAAGATCCCCGGTTTCCGTAGCGGACGGCGGGCGATTCACAACGATAAGCACGCGCTGATCGCCCCCAGCGCCGGAGGCCACCGCACAGGCCCGGAACTCTACCTCATCAACGCGTCGGATGTCCGCAAGTCGGAGCCCAAGGGGCGCATGCCGATCGCGACAGCCATCAAGACCGTCGGCGCCGGCGCCGATTCGCTGGTCGCCGGGGGAAAGACGGCGTTCGTGGCGAGTGAAGGCAACCTGACAAAGCCTTGGGGACATGATGGCAAGCAAACCAGGCCGCGCCCGCGCTGGCGCAAAGGCGAGGCGATCCCCGCCCATCTCGAAGCGTTCTCGTTACCCGATGGCAAGAGGCTCGGCCACGTCGGGTTGGACTCGGCGGTGACCAACAACCGACTCGCCGTCGCCGGCGGCCGCCTGTATTCGGTCCATGAGGACGGTACAATCCGCTGCTGGGAGTGATGGCGAGAACCCACTGTTCTGCGTTCTTCGGGACCGTCTCAGCGAGTGTTCGGGTGGAGGATGTTCGGGGACAAGGGCGCGGGGTCCAGCACGCGACTCGACCAGAGCAGTTTGAGTTCCGCCCGTCCCTCCTGGTTGACGTACTCCACGCGGATTCGGTGCGCGTGCCCCGCAGTAAGATCGACGGGCCTGTTAACGCCCTTGGTCCCGCCCGAGGCGTGGACGACCTTCCCGTCGATCCAGACGGCCACTTGCTCATCCTTGCCGAGCAATGCGTTGAAGCGATACCGGTCGCTCAGGGGTGGGCGGACGAAGCCGGTCCAGACGGCCTTGTACGGCGCCTTGACCTTGTCCGCATGGCCCTCGCGACCGAAGCGGTTGTAGTAGATGGGGCATTCGACGGTCTCCAGGACGGTCCGCCCCCCCGCGACGTACCGCCCTGTCAGCCCTCGGCCTCCGGTGGGAGAGGAAGGCAATACGTCGGGGCGTGCGACCGGCCCGGACAGGCGACGCCACGTGTCCCAGCCCGTGATCTCGTAGAGGCGATTGTGCCCGACGTACGGCATGAGCCAGTATGTCCGCCCGTTGCGGGCGGTGAAGACGGTCGCGCCCTGGTTGTCGTCACCATGAACGCGGTAGAAGCCGTCGTTGCGGTCGTCGGCTGCGCGGCTCTCGAGCAGCGCTCCCACGTACAGCCCGTCATGCGTCCAGACCTGGGCGGACTGCTTTGTCTGGTCGTTGACGATGACGCAGCGGTTCGGGCCCGTCGTCATCTGCATGGGATAGTACAAGACTCCGGTGTTGGCCTCCGCGGCGGATTTCGACTGTCGTCCGACCACGAACTTTGCCTTGCCCTTCGCATCGAAGCCGAGAATTCGACTCCCTCGCATCGCCGCTTCCGGCCAGCCGCCGCCTTCGTACTGGCCGTGGCCGCGAATCATAATGCCCGCCTGATACGCCACGGAGATCGACCCGTCCGGCGCAACGGAGAGCCCACGGGGCGAGCCATATCCACAGGCGTCGGCCGTGATCCGACCGAACGGTTCGAGCTTGTCCCAGTCCCAGCGCGGAGCGGCACGGGCGGGGCCTTCCCAGCGGGAGACGGGCAATCGCACCATGGCGTGAGTCGCGTTGATCCCCGCCGAGCCGATGTAGTCGCCGTCAGCCGCAAAATCGCCGGGATTGTGGAAGGATATCGCGCCCTTGGCCTTCGGGTAGAAGCGGAATTCCTCGGGGTCGAAATCGCCCTGGCCGTCGGTGTCGGCCCACGAGTAGAGCGTTGGGGCCTTCCTCAAGTCGCGGTACCCGTGGTGTTCCGCGGCGGCGGCCCACGGGGTGGGATAGCCTCCCTTGCCCGTGCCGGCCAACTGGAAGAACGTGCGCCCCCTGTTGAGGACGCGACCGGCAATCGCGACGGGGACAGCCTCCCGCTTGGCCGCGTCCAGGCGAATTACCGCGGGGACAACGCGGTGGTACAGGTGAAGTTGACCGTTCTTTCGCACGGCGCGGAATGACGAGGCAAAGGGGAACAGGCTGTCGCCCAGCAGGCCGGTCCGATAGCAGGCCTCGATCTCCCACCTGCCGGTCCCGTAATCGATGCGATAGACGTTGATCCATCCTTCGGGAGCAATCCCGTAGATCCGTTGCGGATCAGCGGGATCGACTGTCGCATTGACGTAGAACGACATCCCCCCGAACCACTGCCGGGCGATCGATCCGTCGCGATTGACACGCGCTATCCGGCGCGGGGCCACGGTTGGCTCGCCGATGAGGAAGCCGCCCCTCAGGTCCGCCGCAACGTCCCGCACACCGGCGAATCGCGTCGGATCGAACGGTCCGGGCGGGCGGGCCTTCTCGCTGTAGGTCTGCGACGCATTGAACGCCGAATCCAATCGCACGACCTTGTGGTCGCCGACAACGGCCCATAGTTCTTTCCGCCCGCCGTCGTAGTCCAAGGCCGTGATGTCGCCGCCAAGCGAGGCGACCTTCTCCGGTTGGCGTCCGACGCCGACGCGGCAGATGACGCGGCCTGCGGCTACGAGGGCGTCGCCCTTGGTCTCCTCGCCGATGGCTGCCGCGCACCGCGCGCCGGGCAGCCTGACCTCGCCGACGGCTTTGCCATTGTCCATCGACAGCCAGCGAACGACGCCTTTGTCCGGGTAGACGATCACGAGGTTCTTCCCGCGCGCGTCGATATCGCCTGGAGGAGATCCCCCCTGGTCGATTCGCCATTCGGCCTCGACGCGACCGGTGCGATGGTCGAGTCGACGGAGCCTGCCGTTCGGATGGGCCATGAAGACGTTCCGCCCCGTCGCGGCGATGCCGCTGAGGCGCCCGCCCTGGTAGAACTGGGGCCTCGTCCACACAATGGTCGACATCGCCCTGTCGACCTTGACAAGCATCATCATCCCTTCGGTCAGGGGCGAGGCGACATAGAACCCCGATTCGTCCACATCGACGAGTCCGGCCCCCAGGTGGTCGCCCACCCATGACCGTCTGGGCTCGGGGGCCTCGCCCCCGGGCGGGTTGATGCCTATCGTCGTGACATACCGAGCCGTCAGGCCCCGTGACGTGACGGCCCTCCACTCGTACCTTCCCGCCCTCACCGCTCTGCCACGGTTGTCCAGGCCGTCCCAGTGCACTACATGCTCCCCAACGGAGAGGGTCTCGCCCCGCAGCAGCGTTCGCACCAGCGGCCCACCGCCGCTCTGGAAGATCCCCATCGAGACCTTCCCCCCACGGTTCAGGGCAAGAGCTATCCTGGCCCCCGCCCTCGCCGGCACGTTCTTGGCGGCCAGGCGGATATCCTCTGCGCGGTCAACGGCCCGGATCGCGTGCGGCATGGACCCGGAAGGCGGGTGGGAGGCCCCCTGAGCCCGGACCGGGCCGGGAAACGCCCATAGGCCCACATGCAATAATGCCGCGAGAACACCCGCCAAGGACGATGCCGCACGGGCGTACCTGGTTGTTGGGGCGGCGATGCCTCGGAACTGGAGTGGCATGGGCGTTCTGGCTTCCTGCTACGCTGAGATCTCCTGTTTGGCGACCACCTGCGACAGTCGGAGGGGCTCAAACGCAATTCTACTCGTGGCATGGCCGGTGGGAAGCCGAATCTGGGCACTGAACGGCGGACACAGGAGCGATTGGAAGCCCACGGACGCGTGGCAACGTCTGGGAGCAAGTGTCGCGTCACGACGTAGGTACTCCCGATCGCCGTGTTGTTGAGATCAGCGAAACCAGTCACGCCCATAGGCAGAGCGGACTTGCACTGTCCGGTTCTTCTGTCTTGATCCCCATAAGGCGCTAAGGAGGCCACCTTGCCAGGGCTGGTGTTCTACTGGGATCGGACCCACTGTTCCGAGCACACTTACGACTTCATGCCCTGCCGGGCGCCGTCCACCAACTCGCGGCGCCCGTCGGCGCGAATCCCGAGGGCAAGCAGAACCGACAGTTCCCGAACGAACGGGCCAGCCTTGACGCCGACCCGAGACGCCGACAGCGCCACCTGGCAACGGCCGTCCATCGCACCCCACGCCGGATACTCGTAGACGCCCTGGAGCGGACCGCGCTGGAACGCCTGGCTCTCGGCATCCATCCGAAGCGCCAACGTGGTGGAAACAACTCGCGTTCGCTGATAGTTAAACCCGGATTTCCCAGATAGAAGCTATGGTTCATGTATAATTGGGCTTCGTTTAGCCGCATGAACAAAGGGTTTTCTCGATGCCACGGACGGCGGAAGGCAGAGATGCAATGGGTGAAGCCAGCAGGGATGCTCTCCGGGTAGGTTTTGACGGAGCATTGAAGCTCGAATTCCACGGCTCGAAGGTCACCTCGGATGCCGGGCTGCTGCCGTATCGGGAACTAGACGACGTGCTTGAACTGACGACCATGACCGAGAGCCTGCTGCACGATTGGCGCACGGGCCAGAACACGCAGCACACGATGGTCGCGATGCTGCGGCAGTCGGTCTTCAGTCGCCTGGCGGGGTACGAGGACACGAACGACGCCGAACGGACCAGCGTCGATCCGACAATCCGGCACGTCGTGGGTGGTCGCGCCCGGACCAAGCGGGCCGCGTCCACCAGCCAGATGGGACTATTCGAGACCGAGGTGCTGACGCAGCTGGAGAATCTCTCCGCCGTGATGGACCTGTGCGGGAAGTGGATCGACACCGTTCATCAACGTAAGCCCATCCGCGAGATCATCCTGGATCTGGACAGTTCGGTCAGCGAGACCTACGGCGAGCAGGAAGGCTCGGCCTACAACGGGCACTTCGGCTGCACGTGCTACCATCCGCTGTTCTGCTTCAACCAGTTCGGCGACCTGGAGCGGTGCGGGCTACGGAACGGCAACGTGGCCAGCGCCGACGATTGGCGTTCGGTCCTGGTACCGATCGTCTGGCGCTATCGCGATCTGGACATCCGCCGGTTCTTCCGGGGCGACGCCGCCTTCGCCCGCCCGGAACTCTATGAGTACTTGGAGGCCGAACGCTACCTGTATGCGATCCGCCTTCCGGCCAACGCAGTGCTGCATCGCGAGATCGAGCCGCTGCTGACACGGCCGGTGGGTCGCCCGTCGAACAAGCCGGTGGTCTGGTATCACGACTTCCGCTACCAGGCGGCCAGTTGGGACAGACCTCGTCGCGTGGTGGCGAAGATCGAACATCATAAGGGCGAACTGTTCCCACGGGTCGGCTTCATCGTGACCAATCTCCGGCGGAAGCCCTGGCGGGTAGTGAAGTTCTACAACGGCCGCGGCACGGCGGAGCAGTGGATCAAGGAGGGCAAGAACGCGGTGAAGTGGACGAAGCTGTCCTGTCACGACTTCGTGGACAACCAGGTTCGGCTCCAGCTGTTTGCCCTGGCGTACAACCTGGGGAACTTCCTGCGGAGACTGGCACTGCCCCGGTCGGTGAAGCACTGGTCGCTGACGACCTTGCGGGAGAAGCTGATCAAGATCGGGGCGAAGGTCGTCAGACATTCGCGATACGTGTTCTTCCAGATGGCCGAGGTCGCCGTGCCCAAGCGGCTGTTTCGAGCGATCTTGGAGCGGATACGACGGCTGCGTCTACCCGAGACGGTGCCACGATGACGGCGAGAGCGGTCAAGACAGCCGGGGAAGGGGAAAGCCACGGTGATGGTCTGCGCGGATCGGACGTGCATGCCGCCAGACAGGGCATTCTGGGCGACATCATGCACCGGAAACGTCCGGTTCCGCCTTCAATCGGTCAAGAACAATGCTTGCCACTCTCCAGCTCATCGGTAGAATCGCGACAGACGCCGACGGTGGTCGTTGGCGAGAAGCTATCCAGGAAATCCCGGCTCATACAGGAAATGTCGGATGAAAACACTATTACTGCCTGCATTGGTGTCCACTATTCTTCTAGCCGACTGCATTTCCACAGGGAATGTGCGGCCTGGCTGGCAGAAGGATCCGAAGGCCCTGGCATTTCCTGTTGCCGACACCCCGCGCAAGCTCACGCCGCTTATGGAGCGGGAGTTGCGTGGCTGTGTTGATTTCTTCTGGCACGAATGGGTCCAAGACCCCAAGAGTCCGACTTACGGCATGGTCTGTGGGAACTATGTCGGCCTTGAGATGCCGGTGCAGATAGCTATGGAAGAGCAGGGATTCGCCTTCTGCGCCATCGTCATCGGTGTTGACCGTGGCTGGATTCCCCGCGAAGAGGGTGAAAAACGGATTCTGATCACATTGAACACCATCAAGAAGCTTAAGACTATCAAGGGGTTCTACTATCACTTTATTGACCAGAAAACCGGCCTGCGCAGTCACAATGTCGAGTTAAGCAATGCCTCGACCGGTACGATGATCATGGGGGCCCTGATCGCCGGGGAGTACTTCGGCGGCAAGGTGAAGGACCTCGCCAATGAGCTCTATGCGAAAATGGATTGGAAGTGGTTTACCAACCCCAAAACCAAACATCCCTACCTGGCCTGTTACCCCGAAGACCGGCCAACGAACTACAAGATCGTTGGTGAAGTCTCCAAGGACGGCCATTTTGGGGGCTGGGCAGGCTACGGCGAGCACATGTTCCTCTACATCTTGGGTGCGGGTGCCCCCAATCCTGAATTTGCCACTGGTGTCGACTCCTACTACGCCATGATGATTCCCAAAGGCCGGTACAAAGGCGAGGAATTCATTTTCTGCGGATCCGGAGCCGCCTTTACCTACCAATGAACCCATGGATTTGTCGACTTCAGAAACATCGTGGATACCCGGGGGATCAACTGGTTTGAGAATTCCCGCCACGCCGCGATTGCCGCCCGGCAGTATGCCATCGACAAGGCCAGTGAAATCAAGGGACTGGGCCCCAATTCCTGGGGCATGTCCGCGTGCATGCGCCCCCCGAAGAACAAATCAAAGACCACCGTCGATTATAGCGGACATTATGGATCCCCCCCCTTTCACAAGGGACACAAGATCATTCATGATGGGACGGTTGCCCCCTATGGCTCGTCGGCCTTTGTGGTGTTCACCCCGAAGGAGTCCATTGCCGCACTGGAATACATGTACACCATTCCCGGCCTGATTGGAAAATACGGACTCTACGATGCCTATAGCTTCAAAACCAATAACGAGGGCGAGAAGCCCTGGATCGCCAAGAGCTATCTGGGGATCGACAAAGGTCTCGTCCTGCTGATGTTTGAGAACTACTCCACCCAGCTGATCTGGAAACTCTTTCACCAGAATGAACACATGCAGCGGGGGCTGAAACGCCTTGAGTTCAAAGAGCTGTCTGCCAACAGGAAGTAGTCAATATGGAGGAAGCACTGTAAAGAGCTGGTCGAAGAAGAAGACGGGGAAGCTGACGCTGATCTTGAAGCCGGGTACCAACAAGATCGAAATCCGATCAATAGGGATCAATAGGATCAATAGGGGGATCAATAGGGGACGCTAACCGGGTTTTTGGGAGGGAGGGGCGCATGTGGCGTTGGATTGAGTAGACCAGTTGAGAGCGACGACAACTCAGGCAGCTACGCTGTCTGCAAGAAGGAACGGCGAGTTGGGCGGGACGCAGAGGCCACCACGGGGCTTGCCCCCGTGGAGCCATGATTGACGTACCAGCCAGCGCGTCGCTCGAACAGAAGGCCACCACCGGGCTTGTCCCGGTGGAGCCCTGATTGAGGTACTATGAGGTATTGTCGAAAGCTGTGGATGACGGGCGCAAAAACGCGGCGTATCCTTGGTGCTGTCAAAGTACCGGTTTCCAACGAGGAAAGGGATACGCCACATGCAACAGCCTACGACATCCGAGA
>Ga0180437_10004516_pt1 | contig 19750 bp, 15 predicted proteins | sample SS_ome_4_FD_132410 | JGI IMG/M metagenome (GOLD analysis project Ga0180437, IMG submission 132410) | Hypersaline lake sediment archaeal communities from the Salton Sea, California, USA - SS_3_D_1 metaG | ecosystem: Environmental > Aquatic > Non-marine Saline and Alkaline > Hypersaline >... | reverse complement strand
GATGGCACATGGAAGGTCTGGCATCCCAATGGGAAAATACGATGGATCAGCCATTTCTACCGTGGCACACCTCAAGGCATTGCTCAGGAGTGGTTTTCCCATAGTCTTAATAATCAACAAATTATGAAATTAAGTGGAGAGTATCACGTTGGTAAAAAAGTTGGAACATGGAAAGCGTATTATCCTGATGGTGCAATAGAACTTGAACAAACCTATGTTGATGGTCAGCTTCATGGCGTAGCCAAAGAGTATTACGCATATGGAGGTCTCAGAAGCATCACATCTTTCACGGCAGGAATCCAAAAAGGGATCAGCCGTTCGTTCTATCCTAATGGAAGACAAAAGACCTTGACGGCCTATTCCAATAATAGACCTCACGGCAAATTCTCATCCTATTATCCTAACGGCAAATTAGCCTCTCTGGGAGAATACAAAGATGGCATCCCCGTAGGTCAATGGTTCTGGTTTACAAAAAACGGTAAAACACGACTTGCGTCTAGTACCTTCATCGAAGGTTCAGGAACAATGGTTGCCTTCTATTCATCAGGGCAACAACAATACCAATGTCATTATTTAAATGGCCTCAAAGAGGGCTGCGAAGTGCTGTGGTATCCTTCGGGGTCCGTCAAAAGTCAAACTAGTTACAAAAATGGAAAAATAGACGGATGGCACCAAGAGTTTTACGAAAATGGGTCTCCAATGAGTCAAGGACTTTATCAGCTTGGTCATCGACAAGGACATTTTCAATGGTGGTATGGCAATGAACAAATACGCCTTAGTACTTCCTATTCTGATGATGTTCTCGATGGTCCTTGGACGGAATATTATGAAAATGGTGTCATTAAGGGCCGCGGATTATGGATCCAAGGAACTCAGCAAGGCCTCTGGGAAGTCTTCGATCGTTATGGCAATCTTCTCACTTCTAACAATCTATGAAATACATTGGTATTTTCGACTCCGGGATTGGCGGTCTCACTGTAGCGCAGAAGCTAATGAAACGCCTTCCTCACGAAGCAATTGCCTACTTAGGCGATACAGCTCGTTGCCCCTATGGAGAAAAGGAAAAAGAAACCATCATCCAGTACTCTCTAGAGAATGTTTCTTTTCTAAATCAGCACCTTCTCAAGATATTGATTGTTGCCTGTGGCACTGCCTCAGCATGTGCTATCGATATTCTGCGACAACGATGTTCCTTCCCTGTCGTTGGTGTCATCGAACCTACGATTGCCTCTGCCGTCGCAGCCACAAAAAATCAACGTATTGCTATCTTGGCAACAACACGAACGATTGCTTCTGAAGCGTATCAAATTGGATTACAGCAGCAACTTCCTCAAGCAATCTTGTATCCCTTAGCATGCCCTCAATTTGCCCCTCTTCTCGAACAACGTTGTGTAGAATACAAGATCGTCAAGGATATTGTTAAAGAAACACTCTCTCCTTTGAAAGGCACCAATATCGATGTCGTCATTCTAGGTTGTACTCATTATCCCCTACTAGCTGATATCATCCAAGAAGAGCTAGGACCCAATGTTTCTCTTATCGACCTATCACACACCTGTGCCCAAGCTGCAGAAGCTGAACTCCTAGCAAATGACTTGCTTTCTCCTTCAACGACCAATCCACAACATCACTATTATGCCACGAACGATCCGGACAAATTTCAGCACCTGAGCCAACATTTTTTTGGAACTCGTGTGCATGTCCGAAATGCTTAAAATTGTCCTGTACAAAACATCACCTGCGACGTTTCTTTTGAAAAACGATGAAGCCAAAAGCTCCCATAGCAACACCTGCAAAAATCGTCACTGTAATGATTGGGAATCTTTTGGGGGACCCCATCCCCTCTTCATGATTGAGCTGATAAACTTGACATTGTGAATCATCCTCCCTCAAACTTTGAGAATGCCCTCCTAAAAAAGCAGCGATCTCCCGAGGTAATAAATCCTCATCCGTGCCGACATCTTCGGAGCAATGCGCTCCTATTGCCGCTCCTATCATCATCATCGATAATAACATCCATCGACGTAACGCCATCATCTCAGGCCTATCGGTTGGTTAAAGAAACTCCTTAATTGCAATTTAGCGCGAGCTTATTTATCATCTGATAAGCATTTTACCTTTTTTCTAATACTTTGGAAACCTCGAGGTCGCAATTATGTCTAATTTTTTATTTACTTCCGAAGCTGTCTCTATTGGACATCCAGATAAAATCGCTGATCAAATCTCTGATGCCATCGTTGATGCTTGCCTTGCATCAGATCCCAATGCCAAGGTTGCTTGTGAAACTCTCGTTGCCGGAGGCCTCGTGATACTCGCTGGTGAAATCACTACCAAGGCTGTCATCGATTATGCAGCTGTCGCTAGAAAAACGATTCAAGACATCGGCTATGATAACTGTTCCTTAGGCTTTGATTACCGTTCTAGCGGAGTCATCAATATCCTTAATAAACAATCACCGGATATTGCCCAAGGTGTCAATGAAGGAGAAGGCTTGTTTAAAGAACAAGGGGCCGGTGACCAAGGCTTTGTCTTCGGCTTTGCCTGTAACGAAACGCCACAGCTCATGCCTTTGACAGCCATGTTATCCCAACAAATTGTCGAAGAACTTCGTCAACAACGTGAATCTAAAACACTACCCTACTTACGTCCTGATGCCAAGTCCCAAGTTACTGTAGAATACAGTGAAGATTATCAACCTCAGCGAATTCATACTGTTGTCGTCTCAACACAACACACTGAAGCTGTCTCCCACGATCGTATTTGCAATGATATCAAAGCCATGGTGAAAAAAATCGCGCCTAAAGACCTCGTTGATGAAAATACATTGTTCTATATCAACCCCACAGGAAGATTTGTCTTTGGAGGGCCTGCTGCCGATACAGGCTTAACGGGCCGTAAGCCCATCGTGGATACCTATGGAGGGATGGGACGCCATGGCGGAGGCGCTTTCTCTGGCAAAGACCCCTCCAAAGTCGACCGATCAGCCGCCTACGCAGCACGTTATGTTGCCAAAAATATCATCGCTGCCAAACTGGCCGATCGTTGTGAAATCCAAGTTTCATACGCCATTGGTGTGTCTTATCCCATTTCCATCAAAGTCGATACCTTTCAAACGGCTACTGTGACTGAAGAAGCCATCGCTCATGTCATTCCCGAAGTATTTGATCTAACCCCCAAAGGAATTATTGAAATGCTCGACCTTAAAAAGCCCATTTTCCAAAAAACCGCTTACGGAGGACATTTTGGTCGCGAAGATAAAGACTTCACCTGGGAGAAGACGGACCGCACTGATGCCCTTAGAGAAGCCGTTGAAAAATACTGTTCTACGAAGCTAAAAACCTAAACAACGAGAGCTTATCGAATCATGAAATGTCCTCTTTGTCGTACTAACAATCCTCCAGAGCACAAACATTGTCAGCTTTGCGACACTCTTTTATCATCATCGAGTGATGCAGCATCAGACATCTCATATACGGTCATTGGTACTGTAGACGCCACACAACGGTTTTTTAGTAAACGAAAGCTTGCCCTCATCTTCTTAGTGATCGTCCTACTCATACTTCCCTGGACCCTTATGTCTGATCTTTTCGTTGTTCCTAAGGACGTCAAACAATCACGAGAACTCTTTTCTTTATTATCCGATGATTATCTCGCTAACAAAGATGTCTGGCATCAGCAGAAAGAGCAAATTCTCTCCTCCATGACACAACACGAAACCTTTGAAGGAAAAATGAACGCCGAACTCATAAACTTTGACAATCTATCACTAGGAGTGTTGATGGCATTCTTCCATGAAAATATGGGATTTAACAAGAGAAAATTCAAAAGTCTAAGTATTTACCCCATCAATCATCTCAACGAAACAACCTTCCTTATCTCGAAATATCAACGCAGCGTGTGGCCTCTACATATTCTCGTCTCACTAGAAATACAACTGAAGTTTGATCATGATAAAATGAATATTACGTTTAAACGCTTGCGTCGCGGACAACGACAAGTTTCCCCAGAACTCGCTTGGACATACTTCGGGCCTGAACTGGAATTGTTGTGCCAACTAGAACCCTTCGTCGGAAATATCAGAAAATTACGCTTCTACCGCCAAACAGAACCAACCACACATCACAATGATATCCGTGTCGGATGGCAGTATCGCGTTTCACCTCACCATGAATTGAGATGAAGCATTATTCCTCTTCTTCTCGCAAACGATATCCAACGCCACGCACTGTTTCTATCCATTTGAAATTAGGCCCCAGCTTCTTGCGCAATGACGCAATGTGAACATCAATATTGCGATCCACAATGAAGGCCTCTTCATTCTGGACATCATCCAAGAGTTGATTGCGCGTTAATACCTTCCCTTGATTTATCACCAAACGACGCAAGATTCCAAACTCCGATAACGTTAACGGTATCGTTTTGTCACCCTTGCGGACAATATACCGATCAGATTCTAAAGTAAAATAACCAAATTTCGAAATCTTCGCCGCCACCTCAGGCTCCGCACCCCTCCGCAATACTGCCTTAATGCGCGAAAATAATATCTTCGGAGAAAAAGGCTTCGTTACATAATCATCAGCTCCTAACTCCAAACCTAGAATAACATCAAGCTCCTCGCTCTTCGCCGAAAGAATAATAATCGGTATGTCCTTTAAATCACTGTGTGATTTCATCTTACGACAAACGTCTAAACCACTAAGCCCCGGCAACATAAGATCCAGAATTAGTAAATCAGGCTTCTCCCGCTCAACAGCTCGAAAACCATTCAAACCATCAACCTCAACATGCAGCCGATAACCAGATATCTCAGCCTGTAACTTGATCAATGCCGCAATGTCTTCCTCATCTTCTATCAAAAGAAGTCTTGGCTTCTGCATTGTATTTCCTCCCTATTATCTAACACCTAATATTATGTTCATATTTTCTTGGATTTTTCTTATCTCCTTCTTAATATTAATTAAACCAGTTCTTAATTTAAAATTCATCAAAAAAAACCTTTATCTTTTTATTAATGTATAAACTATTTTTTATATTTTACAAACTTCTAACCTTTAGTGTTTTGCGAGACCATCACCATATTAATTAGGTCTTTGTGAAACATTTTCTCTCATTTTCTGGAATTTCCCGTGCAAAAAAAGGAACTAACATTTTATGAGGATATTGAGGTGTTATAGAAAATTATTGGTTTAGGCCATCATTGGTCATGATTTACGTCAAAACAGCAATTATCGTCGTTCTTATTGGCATTGGAATTCTCCTCGGGTTTATGTTTGCCACGTTTGATGCAAACTATGAGCTTAAGGTAGCGCTTGATTCTTTTTTAAAGGAGGAATATGGCAAATCAGAAGTCACTCTGAACAAGCTCGAACATGCGATTCCTTCGCTTAACTTTCATTTGTATCAAGCTTATATTTCTAGAGCAAAAAACGGCTTATCTAAATCTAACGAACATTTAATCGAAGCTATTGCTTCAGCCGATGAGGGTTCTCCGATAGCCACTCAACTCGAAGTTTATCTTAATCAATGCTTCAATGCTTTTTTGACAAAGGATTTTGCTTTTTTATCAGCAACCTTACAACAAGCCGAAGCGAAATTTCATTCTGATGACTGGCTTACGTTTTTCAAAGGTATCAAGAGTTACTATGTTGATGATAATTTCTCTGAAGCGCTCATGTACTGGTCTTCATCGTCAGGAAAGCTTCCTTTTTCTACTTGGATGAAAAAGGCTTTTGGAGAAGTTTTCACACCGTTATGGGAGAAACTGCATCTTACCCGTTGTCATATTGAACAAGGCGACTACCTTCACGCCCGGCAGACTCTCGAACAACAAAATCTGCAGGGTTCACCGGAAGAGCTATCAGATGTCAATGTTTTGATTGGCATCACTTATATGAAAGAAGCCGAAGAAAAACCCATCAAAGCCGCCACACCATATTACAAGCTAGCTTTTTCTTACTTTAGCAACGTTCCTTTTTTGCACAATCGCTATCTCACCGAAAGAACACGTATCACTGAACAAGTAAGTCACGTTGCTTTCAAGCTTCTAGAAACACAGTCCTATCGCGACCTTCCTTTCTACGCTTCGCTGCTAGGAACGCTTCGAGCGAAGAAAGAGCTCAACACCTTAACAACGCGGCTCATCACAGTGCTTGATGAGCAAATCGCCGCTAAACAATGGATTCCTGTCCAAAACCTTACAGTCCTTCTTAATCGCCTCGTTGATGATGACAAAGCACGTCAGCAACTCAGTGAACGATTCGAAACACTACTCGTTCGCTTTCTCGAAGAAGAAAGAACGGACTTACTCAATTATTATTGGGAGGTGGCCCGTCTTTTCAATAAAACCCCTGAGGAATTCATCAAAAAGATTAGTCAATTAACAATGACAAAAACATTGGAAGTGATTGCCGATGATGATTCAGCGTTCACAAAAACGTTAGCATATTTGACGTTTTTGCAAAGCATTGAAGGTCATTCAGAAAATCTCGCTTTTGTAACACATGAATTAGTTAACGTCGCGGGAGACTTATGGCTGATTGAAGGAGAAGAACAAAAAGCCCTCAACCTAATGAAAATGGCCGTATCATTGACTCCTGCAACCCAACGGCAGGCTTTGAAAGATAGCATTAAACAAACGATCGTATCGATTCATGAGAAAGCGCTTAAATGTGATGAATTGGAAAAACTGCCTTTTCTTCTGGATGCTGTTCGTGATCTACAACTACAGAATGTAAATATTGACGATCAAGCCAATATCAATAATCATCTAAAAATTGCGGCAGCTCTTTTCAATAAAGAAGAATATGACAAGGCCAAAAAACGTATCACATGGATCTTATACTTAATGCCTCAAAATCAGCAAGCCCGATTCCTTGACGGGATGATCTCCTATTATCAGGGCAATTATTCTGAGGCCTTTGATGCTTTAAAACAGCTTGAAAACCCACCAACAACGGCTGAGGAAGCCATCGCTATCTGTCAATACCTTGCAGGAGATCAACAATGGGGTCAACAAAAGCTAGAGTTGTTAGCCATTGAAGGAACCTTGGGCAGAGAAAGTTATCTTAGGCTTGGCTATGCACTGTTGCAGAAGAATGAGCCCTCTAAAGCTATGTTGTGGTTCAACAAAATATCACCTGTCGACAATGAAGTCCTTGCAGGTTTAGCATTCGTCGCTTATCAACAGCAAGATTGGGAAACTGTTGTCAATATCATAGATCAATTATCTGGTAGCTACAAAAATATCGCGGAACTGCAAGCGTTGGCAGCCTTAAGCTTATGCCATATGGAACTTCTTGAACAAGCTGAAAAGCGTCTATTGTTGGCAATGCAACAATCTTCTGAAATTGATTCTCTTTCCTTCTCCACTCCTTTCATGCTGTTCCGAGAAACGTTGCTCGCTTTTATGGAACCACATTATGTCGCAGCAAAGTTCTTCAGTGAAAAGAAACAAGACCAGACCACTGCTCTCAAATATTTGCTTGAGTTAACGACTCCTAATGTTGCTATGCTAACGGAGAGGGGGAAACTTTTGTTAGCTGAAGGCAAGGTACATCAAGCCATTGAGGATTTCGAGCATATCATTGAAATGTCGGATGATCGTACTACAAAAATCTCTGTCCTTCCTTTATTAGCTATCGCATCACAACGCATTGGCCACGACCTTGAAGCCTATCAATACTTCAGCGAATATTTCTCATTAGTTCCTAATAGCACTTTATACTATGAGGATTACGCTCTCACATTGATCAACCTACGGCATTATGACTTAGCTCTCAATCAGTTCCTGATGCTACGCAAAGCAACAACGCTTCCTACTCATTTGTATAGTGCTTATGTTAACTGTCTGATTAGAACCGACCACACTGAAGAAGCAATACAGCAAACACGCATTTGGTTGAAGGACAAGGATGCGACAGACCAAAGCTGTCAGCTTGATCTTTTACAACAAATGATCATTCCCAAAGCTAACGGGATCATTTTTGCTGTTCTCAAGAGAATGCCTGCTTCTAAAGATCTTAATATTTCAGAAAAAATCAACCTTGCCAATCTTTTTTATCATTTAGGAAAAATTTCCAAGGCTCATGACATTCTTAGTCCCATCGAAGAAGAGCTCAAGCAATATCCCAATGGTCTTGAAGCATTGGTACACATTTATCATGGGCTTTCTAATTTCGACAAGGCCCTTGCTTTAGCACACAAGACTCTCAAACTCAATCCCTTCTCCATGCAACTTACAGAATTCATCTATCAAAATGAAAGGGATCCTTTGGTTTATCAGCAACGTTTACAAGAACTTCAAGCCTTCCGCAAGCAAGATCATATGGCTTCCACTGAAGTTCTTGTCTATGCTCGAAAGCTTACTAATCTGGCAAGAGGAAATGATCGTACCCCCGTCATCAACTCTAACGATCTCTATGTTGAATTACGAGAAGCTTATTTTATCCTTGATAAACTTGCTGAAAAATATCCTCAGATCCCTGAGATTTTCTTTTTGTTGGGAGAAGTGCAGTTTTTCACTAATCACCTCCAAGAAGCTCGAGAAGCCTACCATCGAGCCATTAGCCTTGATCCTACGTATTCAGCAGCACTTAGAGCATTAGGTAGTCTTTACCGACGCCTCGACGATTTCATTGAAGCCATAAGGATGCTCTCCGATGCTACAAAATATCAACCCAGCAATGCGGAAGCTTGGGAAGAACTTGCCAATCTCTATATCCTGCGCAAAGACTATTACGAAGCAAAACTGGCTTTATACAATACGATCAAGTTTAAACCCAATGACGGCATTGGCTATGTCAAACTTGCCAAGGTATTGATAGAACTCAAGAATCCCGAAGATGCCAAAATGATCCTAGAACGTGCTGTGAAACTCGACGCACAAAATATTGAAGCTTTAAAGCTCTTACTAGCATGTTTATACGATGATTCCATAGGAGGTAAGTCTCTGCAAAGCAACATTCAGCTTCGTGACCAAAAAGTCTCCGTCTACCAGCAAATCTATGCCATCGATCCTAAAGAAGCCGAAGAATTTGCCAAAAAGCTGGACACAGAAGCTCCTTCAATCAAAGAACAACAGCTCCATCACCACCTTGTAAAATAGGCTTCTTTTTTGTATCTCAAAAACTTTGGAAACGATAACATATTATCTTTGTTGAAAAAATTTTTACCTGTGTTGTCTTATGATTCTTGTGTTTGTGCTTTATGCTTTGTTTGCGAGTGTTTTCGTTATTGCAAAAATTGGATTAGAATATACGCAACCGCTTTTTCTTGTGGGTTCACGCATGCTGCTTGCCGGCATTCTCATGCTTGTTTATCAATACTTTATGCACCCTTCAAAATTCCAATTTGACAAGAAACACTTCTGGCGCATCTTAAAACTAGGAATATTCAACATCTACCTCACTAATGCTTTTGAATTCTGGGGATTAAAGCACTTAACATCCTTTAAAACTTGCTTCATTTATAGTCTCTCTCCCTTTCTTTCTGCGTTGTTTTCCTATCTCATCTTCTCAGAAAAAATGACCAAGAAAAAATGGATTGGGTTCTTTATTGGTTTCGTAGGATTCGCTCCGATCCTTGTTGCCGAGGGTGCTGGCGAAGAACAGCTTCATCACTTGCTATTCCTATCCTGGGGAGAAATTTCTGTGTTGTTAGCGTGTATTTGCAGTGTCTATGGTTGGATTCTTCTGCGACAACTTGTTAAAGAAGATGGATACTCTCCCATCATGGCTAATGGGTTATCGATGTGCATTGGTGGAACCTTTGGACTCGTTCATTCTTTTTTAAGTGAGTCATGGCATCCTATTCCTGTCACGGAATTTGTTCCTTTTATAGAGTGTGCCATTTTGCTAATCATCGTCTCTAACTTTCTCTGTTACAACCTCTATGGTTACCTCCTTAAAAAGTTTACTGCGACATTTATTTCTTTTGCGGGCTGGACAACGCCGGTATTTGCTGCTCTCTTTGGCTGGCTAGTACTGGGTGAATTAGTCACTTGGCCATTCATCCTTTCCGCTGCAATCGTCCTTCTGGGTTTAGCGATTTTTTATCAAGAAGAGTTGCGTCAAGGATACTATATTGTTCCCAAGAAGGCTGCTCTACAGAACGTCAATCAAACTACGTAACTGTTAACCATTTGTGCAGTTGTTGTTCTAACTTGTCCTGGCTCTCCGTATCATACAGCCAACACACTTCGCCTCCATCTCCATGATTATGCCCCCCAGAAACATCGATAATCACGCCTTGCCTATCCTCTCTTCCTTCAAAGGCACGGGACGCTATCTTTTCAGCATGATACGATGCCATAATCATATCATGTTGTGCACGAATGATCGCCACACGATCATCAAGTCCTGCAACCCATTCCTCAACAAGATAAGGATAAAGCCAGTCGATCGTCCTTCTGATTAAAAAACGCATTCCCAATAATGGAAACAGTTCTTGTGCCACCCATCCCATGGAAGCAAAAGAACGATCTAAGACGAGATAAAGAGGCTCCGTAGCACTATAAAGATGCATCAAATAGGCAGCGATTCCTCCTCCAATAGAAATCCCATGAAGAATCACTTTGGCTTCAGCCCCTCTTAACCTTCGCACTTCTCGATAAATTGCTTCTCCTGCTTGACAAGTTGTTGGGGCTGACGGACTGCCTTGACTCCGCCCAAAGCCGGGATAATTGAATAATGCCACGCTAATGCCTCTATCAAGATAAATTGCAGCCTCTGCAAAGGAAAATTCATAAAGCATCGCATTACCCAAAAAAAGAATCGCCACAGCATTATCTTGATTGTAATGTTCTGTTGGTTGAGGCATTCCCAAAGCCATGGACATCGTAGGAGCCATAGGAGCCATTCCCAAAGCATACAAAGTTTCTTCATATTGTCTTTGAACTGCAGGCCACTGTCGAACATAAGTTGAAGCATCGATGAAAATTGCATCGACATCCTTATCCTTAACTTTAATTGTCAAACGCTGAGCACCTAAAGCCTCCCATACTTTGCGCCCTTTTATGCAATAGCGCTCTGCCGATCCCATCATCACTTTGCTAGAACCTGGATAGATCAGAGTCTTTACCAAAGGCCTCGTCAACCAATAACATGGAATTTTGACGCAGCAACTGACAATCCTCGAAGCACTGGTTAATAGCTTCTTCAATGCCATCCAAATAACTGAATCAGTATGTTTTATGTTCATATCGTCCATCGCTCCTTAAGCTAACATCATCGCATGAACATTTACGATTATAAAAAAGTCGGTATAATAGGTTCTAGAATAACAAGCATTGGAAGAGCATGACTATTAATGTTGCTACCGACACACTTTCCCATCTCGACAAAAACCGCTATACCCAGCAAATCAATGTCAATATTGATCATATTCTTAAGCGACTTGACCGCACTCTTGTCTCATACGTAGCCTTTAATATGGCTTTCGTTGGTATTGGCTGTGTTGAATTCTTGTTATTGATGTCGTTCTTTACCTTTTTGGCACAGTCTTCAGTACTGGCTTTGAGTCTAGCCGTATTGTTCCTCACATTATTTTCATATTTTATCTTACGTCTTTACTTCAACACTCGAAAGCCGGAACAACTTCTCGATCTTCGCGATGATTATCTTAATAGTTGCAAACAAGTTTTCCACTATCAAGAAGGGATTCCTAAGCACCATATGACCTTAGCCAGTGCTGCATGCAAGCTAGCAGCGGCCCTTCATGATCGAGAGTATCATTATTATTCTCCTCCGGCATGGCTAGACATCCTCGGATCAACGATGGAAACGTTCAGTTGTTGGTGGCACTGGTATGATCTACACACCTTCAAGGAATTACTCCTTCTTTGCTCCGTCGACGAACACATCAAGTTGGTCAAATGCGAGCCTACCAACCTTCAAGCCCATGCTGCTCTTGCTAATGCCTATGTGATGCTTTCTAGTATCTACAGCAATCCACAAAAAGCGGCAACCTACGACAGTGAGCACTTCATCGCACCTCAACGCTTTTCCGAAGCGATGCAACAACAATTTCGTGCTGCTGCTGAACGCGCCATTGAAGAGTTCAAAATCCTTAATGACTATGCTCCTAATGATCCTTGGGTCCATGCACAACTGGCTTATAGCTACCATGACCTGCAGATGCCACAAGAAGAAATCAAGGAATATGAAACAATCCTCAGGATTAATCCCGCGGACAAAGAAACGTTCTTCAAACTAGGGATGCTTTACTTTCAACAAGGACACAACGCTAAGGGATTGCGTATCTACGAAGAGCTCAAGCATTCTCATTACAATAAAGCAGAAAATTTAATCAAATTCTATGGAGCTTATAACGCAAAAAAATGAAGATTTTTAGACTAATTTCTCTGTTATTCTTACTGAGCTTCCTCATAGCAACGATTCCGGCATCCGCCAGCAATCGCTCTACAACACCACCCTCACACGAGGAAACTCTTTTCGCTCGTCGCATCGCTAGGCTATGGGAAGACAAAGAAAGCAGGCCCTACGTCAAAGGGCAAATTGTGACCTTTATGGAGCAATATCCCAAAAGTCAATTCCTTGACAACTTCCTCATTATGTTGGGTGATCTATGCTTCGCAGAAAATGAGTGGCAACAAGCTTTCGATCTCTACAATCGAATTGAAAAGGATCTCAATACTGTGCCTATGCTGGATAAACGCTTTTACTGCCTCTACAAACTTCGTTATTACAAGGTTCTTTGTGAAGAATTAGAGCCTCATCTTAATCATGATTATAAAGACTTGTCCGACGAACTGCGTGAACGTTGGCAGATGATTCTCGCCGATGCCTTCTTTCAGCAAGGAATAGAAAACTCCACCAATAACCAATCAAGGCAGTTTCTTACCAAAGCACAGATTTACTACAAAAGCTTGCTGAAGAGTCCTCTTCGAGAGAGAGCCTTACTACAACTCGCCAGAATCTATGCTTCGCTTGACGAGCCTAGAAAGGCAGTCAAAATCTACATTAACCTTGCAGCAATTCAACCAGAGCAACGCAACGCCCTGCTCCTTGAAGCCGCTAAAGTACAGGCGACCTACGACATTTACTCTGCCCTCTCTACCATCGCAACAGTGAATGGAAGCCAAGGGACTTTCTCGGAGACAGCGGTTCTTCAAAAAGCAAAACTTCTCTTCGATATTAAAGCTTACGAACAACTTCTCAGCATCCAAGATGAACTCCTTAGGGATATTTCCGATGTTCACCGCCAAGAACTACTGATATTGCTAGGAAAAAGTGCCTTAACGTTAAAGAAATTCCAAGAGGCTATTGCTATTCTCTTTCCAGTCCTCGACACCATGGCTCCAGATTCTCCATATCGGAAAAGCACCCTGCTAACACTGATAGCAGCGCATCGTGGACTCCACGACATCAAAGCCGTTGAAAAATATGTTTCTGTCCTAGAAAACAACTTCGCTGGCGATGAAGCCGTCGCCCATGGACGCTTTATGCAAGCTCTCTGTTATGACAAAGCACAACGCTTTGAAGACTGCCAAAACTTGTTACAAAGCATCATTGAAGAATTTCCATCATTCACGCGTATGGAGTCTGTTGCACTCACATCTCACCGTGTTCTTTATCAACAACAACAGTGGCCACAATGTCGAAAAGGGTTGTCTATTTTCATCCATCGTTGGCCTAAGAGTCCCCACGTCCGCGAAGCAAAGACCCTATTCATTCAAGCCTTTCTTCAAGAATATGAGAAAGAACCGGAAAACACGAATCATGATCCACAATTTTTAGCCGAACTTGACGCCGTTCTCAATGTGATGAAAGACGACCAAATCCCTCATAATGAGGAATATCTTCTTAGACTAGCCCAGATTCTTTATCAAAGACAGCATTATACCAAAGCTCTCGAAGTCCTTGAAGATCACCCATTCTCTCAACAAGAAAGATGCTCCCAAAAGCATCTGCTTATTGCTCTGTGCCACAAAAACGGCTTTAACGACCTCTCTTCGTTTATTCACCATGCTGAGAAAGCCTTGCAGCTCAATCCATCATTACCGGAAAAGAACAACGTTCATCTCAATCTCTTTGCAGCATATATTAAACTTTCCGAAGACGACAACACCAAGAACTTTCAAGACGAAGCTGCACGCCATCTCTGCGCTGTCGTAGTCGATGACAGTTCCATCGTCACTGTTGACAATATACTATGGCTCGCCAACACCTACTACGATAAGATTGCAACAAAGATCAACCCCTATAATCCACAAACATTCAACAACGACGACCTAACCATCGTAAAGCAAGCTGCTACAGTCTTCCAAAAAGCTCTTCGCTTCGATTCCCTTAATACATTGCTAGAAATCAATGAAAATACCCTGTTTATGGAAACCGCAGCGTTAAAGCTTACCACCTTATGGGGAATTTTGGAACAATATCCTCAACAACTCTTTCTACTTCAACAACTTGACAAACAGCAACGACAAAATTCATCGTGGCCATGGAAACATCGCCTTGAAACTCTCTACGCGTTAGCCCAAGCATGGACGACCAATCATGATATTCCGCAAGCGATCTCTTTCTACAAGTTATTGGTTAATAATAACTTGCGATGTAATACGCAGCTACGTTGTGCGACACAGCTTCACCTAGCAAGACTTTTATTCGATAACTTGCCTCTGAACGAACGTTCTCTTGACAACCCCACCATCAAGGATTCTTTGGATATCTTGCATAAATTACAGATGAGAAAATCCTTGCCTCAAGAACCCATCCACCTTGAAGCCGCTCTTGATTATGCTTTTATCCGCGCCTCATTGGAACCTAAGGAACGACAAAATCAAGAACTTCTTAGCTTGCTCAGAAAAGCAAAAGAATTTTTTACGGCTACCGATGATATTCTCTCTAAGGACTATATGGCAAACCAAGAACTCCATCCCGAAAAGAAGCGTCTTTTCCAAGCCTATCTCATGCTCTTTGACGCTCACATTGCACGCTTGCAAGCGTTCCTTGCCAATAAAGAACAACAACAGCAACAAGTGGAAATTCAAATGAATGCTGCGATGACAATCTATGAGACTCTGTTGAAAGATCATTTTGCCGTTTCAAAATATCTTGTTGATCAAGCAAAATCAGGATTAGATGCCATGCGTTGGATATGCGCCGAAGAGAAAAACATGTTTTCTGACATTAAAAGAGTCCATTAACCTTATGATTTATTGGTATTGATGATGGCACAAAGAAACATCAGTGCAACGTTCTACATTGCTGCTACAGTAGCCATCGTTTTTCATTTGGTGATGATCTGCTTCATGCAGGGGATGACTATCACTTATATGAAAAACCTAAACCCACGCGGTAATCTTCTCACCAAACGTATGGAAGATAATGAAAAGAAGAAGCAGCTTCGTACTGTCTTTGATAAAATACAATCAACTTCTTCAACATTATCACAAAGGCTCTCTTCTCCTACCGCTTCACATCCAGAAGTGTCTTCTATTAGTGACACCAACCTTGCACTGACCGACATTCCTGATTTAGGTCCTCCGACGTCTTTGGAAGTTGATGTCAGCAAAGACATCATTGCAGACACGGAAACCTTTGACGAACACTGTATTATCGACATCGCAACCTCGTTCGATGCCCCTCTGGCACCAAAGGCGACGACCGACAATGCTGTTCTTGCTGAAGAGCTTATTGAATCCACAGCAATCATCGACAACATCTCCCTTCCCAGTATTGCTCATCATGCAGAAGACAGTCAAGACATCTTCTCAACGCGTTTCTCCACAGAACCCCTTGCCGATAATAATGTGTCACCACAAGCTATTGCCGGCAATGTTACTCCTGTTGCGAAAATTGCTGGCAGCAGTGACTTCAACATAAAGATCCATACCGTTCCTCATAAAGATGGTGGACTTTTGTTTATGTTACAATTTGTCCCTAAAAAGGGTGCTGTCTTTAAACACATCTCCCAAAACCTCTTCTTTCTGCTCGACCGCTCGTACTCCATTTCCCACAAAAGGTTTGAAGCATCAAAAGGAGCCATTATCAAAGCTCTTGAATTACTGGGTCCTGGTGACAGCTTTAACATCTTGGTCTTTGACAGCAAGGTTCGGCGCTTAAATTCTTCGACGCTACGTTGGTGTTCACAAAGCCTTCAGGAAGCCCAAAATTTTATTCAAAAGCAAACATCTGGAGGAATTTTCGCAGCAACCGACATTTACTCATCTTTGGACAAGATTATCCCTAGAGCTGTCGCCGACACGGAAGTTAACACAGCTATTTTACTTTCTGATGGCGATACTTTTCTCAAAAGGGAACAGCAACGAAAAACTATCAGAGACTGGTCGCAAAAGAACCAAGGAAAAGTTTCTCTTTTTAGCATGGCAGCAGGCAGCGGTAACAACTTGCCCTTGCTTGATCTCTTAAGCACCTACAATAAGGGTTCCCTCACTTACTGCAAGAACTATAGTTCGATAGAGTCCACCCTTTATGCTCTCATGCAAAATCTTCGCAATCCCATCGGCAAAGATATCGTCCTTTCCGTTGTCCCTGAAGATATTTCTTCAACAATCACCATCTATCCTCTACGACACCGCCTTCCGGATCTCTATGAACATATGCCTTACATTGTCTATGGGCATATTGATAAAATCTGCAATTTCTGCGTCTTCATGCAAGGTAAGTATTACGACCGATGGTTCGACATCAAACAAATCGTTTCTTTTGACGAAACCCTTCCTGATAACACTGAGAGCATTCACAAGAATTGGGCTCTTCACCGAGCTTATGATCATTATGATCGCTTTCTCGCTGATGGTCGTGATTTTCACCTTCTTCAAGCCAAGAAAATTCTTACCAACTTTAACATCCCTATTGCTTTCAAATAAATGGACCTATCCGGAAATTGCTATTTGTTCAGATTTTTCCATTTTTTGAGGCATTTTTCCCTTTCAATTCGCAGGTAAACTTAAGTAAGTTTGCCAAGAATTGGAAGGGAAAAATGACCTCAAAATGAGGAAAGATGTCAAAGATGAATTTTCGGATAGGTTCATGAGTCAGATTCGCATCCTTGCAGGGACATTGCGCAACAGGAAACTTGCAACTCCCAAAGGCCTCCACACACGCCCCACCTCCGCAGCATTGCGTAAAGCGTTGTTTGACATTTGTAAAAACATCATTGACGACGCCAATATCCTCGATCTTTTTGCAGGATCAGGAGCCCTAAGCATCGAAGCCCTAAGCCGCGGCGCTAAAAGTGCTACGTGTGTTGACAATAACAAAGAAGCTTTACGATGCATCCGCTACAATATCAAGAATCTCCAATTACAAGATCACGTAGAACTTCTTTATGGTGATGTTTTTCGCATCATCAAAGCCTTAGTACAACAACAACATCACTATGACATCATTATTGCCGATCCCCCCTATGGTGCTACCCTCGATAAAGAAGGCATGTCCTATGCACAATATCTTCTACGAATTCTTGACAATTCGTCGCTTCTATCCTCTAAAGGAATGCTTTTTATCGAATGCTCCAGATCCGACATCATTGACAAGGAAAACCTCTCATCATTATTCCTCGTCAGCTCCCGCCGCATCGGACGATCAACACTTTATCAATATATCACTGTCGGCCATTCCTGATATTAGAAGGTTCTTCTTCGAAATTAGAACGAAAAGGATTGATATCGATACCTCCTCGTCGCGTATAACGCGCATAGACCGTCAATAAATCTGGTTTGCAACGGTTCATAAGATCCATGAAGATTCTTTCGACGGTTTCTTCATGAAAGCCTTGGTGATTTCTCAAAGAAACAAGATACTTCAACAAGCTTCGATGATCAATCTGTGGTCCCGAATAGTTGATGCTTACCGTTGCCCAGTCGGGCTGTCCCGTTTTGGGACAATTAGACTTTAGCAATCGAGAATACATCGCCTCCTTGACGCTTATGCCATCCACAATCTTCAATAGCTGCGGCTGCACTTCGTAAATACTAATATCGACATCAAGATCATCAAGACACATGCCCGAAAATTCCTGGATTCCTTGTGTATCGAATTGATCTGGAGTCACTATCTTAACAATGACAGCGCTACCAGTGACTGAGCTTAAATCTCTTTTTAACGTTGCTTGCAACTCAGTGACTGAATTGAACATTGATTGATTGAGAGAATTGAGGTACAGCTTCAAAGATTTCGACTCTACAATATTGGGAGATGTACAAGGGATTGAAAACTCTCCTATAACAACTTGTGGCTTTCCTTTGGAATTTAACCACGACAACTCATAAGCATTCCAGATATCGACACCATGGAAAGGTAGAGGATCCTCAATATTCAACTGTTCTCGATTGAATTTCCTAGGGATTGGATACAACAAAGATGGTGTATACTCTGTCACATAAGAAGAAACTTGGCCTAAAGGCGCTTCCTCCAAAACAAGGCGTTGTTGCATCATTTAACCACAGCAACCACATTCATTATTCTTTATCGTCGAGTCACGGTTTATTATAAGTACCGCAAAAATCCATTGCATTTAGATTTCTTATATTTAATAAAGTTCCGTGTTTCATTCTTAAATCTAAAAATAATCCATATTCCTCTGCAATAGATTTATCTCCACCAGTGGGTATAAATCCAGTCTTTTGCATTCTACAGAAACTTGAATTTTTAAGCGCTTGTTTAAGATTTATCAACACTTCCTCACAATCAGTCATATTACGAACAGAACAATCTTGTCTGGAACTGGCTCTTCCAGCACCACCCTTACAAATAGAACATTTTTTTATCAAAGCTTCACCATTGGCAAGCAGAAAGCTTTTTTGGTATTCCTCATTGCAAGATGGATCCTCCATAAGCTCCCGATATCTCTTAAGAGCTGTTGTTCCCTCCATTAAATTTTGATAAACTTTAACAATCAATTTAGCTAATAACACCCACGCAACAACTTTTGCTGTCCCAAAGAGACCATCCTGCAAAGCTAATTGATATTGTTTGTTACGAATATTGTGATAAGCTTTGGAAAAATCACCGATCCCACTATACTTGATTAGAGAATCATTTATCATAATCATAAAAACTCCAGTTTTCGATTTTTAATCTTAATTAGGGTAACAAAAAAAATAAATAAAATCAAGCGATTCTATACCGCTCGTGAATCAAATTTTTGACTTGGCAAAAAATTAGGTTGATAGAATACTGTATGCATGACTTTTTTAGACGATCACGAGCGAGCAAACCTCAAGTGTCAGCATAAGCATGAACGCAATGGGTGCATACGTGATCGCATCAAAGCAGTCCTGCTTACAGATAAGGGATGGTCTCCTCAACAAATTGCCGAGGCATTGTTGGTTTCTGACCAAGCTGTACGCAATCATCTTGATGATTTCAAAACCTCCCGAAAATTGCGTCCGGAAGGCGGAGGCTCTCAAGAAAAGCTAACACAGGAGCAATCTCGGAAACTCGAGTGCCATCTTCAAGAGCATACCTATCTGTATGTCAAAGACATCGTGGAATATGTAAAGATCTCGTTTCGTGTAGATTACACAATTCATGGGATGAGACATTGGCTGAGAAGACATTGTTTCTCATACAAAAAGCCCGCGGTCGTTCCAGGAAAAGCAAACGAACAGCAACAAAAAGAATAGATTGCAGAATATGAGAAGCTTCGACAAACCCTCCCAAATAATGAAACGATCTGCTTTATGGATGGAGTTCATCCCACGCATAACGTGCAACCGGCTTATGGATGGATCAAGAAAGGGGTTCGCAAAGAGGTACCTGCT
>Ga0180437_10004515_pt1 | contig 19752 bp, 17 predicted proteins | sample SS_ome_4_FD_132410 | JGI IMG/M metagenome (GOLD analysis project Ga0180437, IMG submission 132410) | Hypersaline lake sediment archaeal communities from the Salton Sea, California, USA - SS_3_D_1 metaG | ecosystem: Environmental > Aquatic > Non-marine Saline and Alkaline > Hypersaline >... | reverse complement strand
GTGCGTGATCGCCGATGTCAGCGTCGTCTTCCCATGGTCCACGTGCCCTATCGTCCCAATGTTTACATGCGGCTTCGTCCGCTCAAACTTCGCCTTTCCCATCGTCTCTCAACCCCCTGTTGGTCGGTTTTATGGGTGGAGCTCGGCGCGGGGAGTAGTGTATCCACACGCGATCATTACATCGGCCGAATTATACTGATCGACCATCCCATGTCAAGGCGTAAAAACTCGTAGCTGTCGCCTGTATTGCTGCTTCGGCATTCCAACGCCGAAACGAAACACCCCAATTCGGCAAGAGCAAAGCCCCTCGCCCCCTCTCTTTACTCCACATCGAAACCGGGACATTCATCCGGCGTCATCCACTCCACCCGAAAATCTACGAATAAGTAATTGCTTCCACCCAAATGACGTGTCAACATCGCGTCATCAGCGCTGCCCGCCGGACTAGTTCCTGGATTTGCCGTCTCATACAACAGCACCACTTCCTCGGGATTGTCGATCTCGTCGATCAACTTACCGCTCAACGCCATATTCATCGCGTAACTCGCGCGCTCTCCCGAGTCGTCATCCGGGCATACCAGCATCGACTCATCGGAGCGGTATGGAAGGATTTCATCCACCCACTGGGCCGCATCGGGAAAATGTCCATCGTGCTCGTCCAAGTACTCCTCGAACGCCATCCCGATTATCTCCATCCGCTCCGCGCATGCTTTGCTTCGGCTCTCGGCCCGGCTTTGCTCCAGGACGGGCCGCATTACAGCCGCTTGCAACGCCAACGGTCCATCCACGAGGTAGCGTAGCGTATCCATATCTGCCGTATAGTAGGCCGTCACCATCTCTTTCCCCTGCGCATCATCGACCCGCAGCCCCATAGCCAGGCCGAGCGGCTCGTCTCCCGGATAGCTGAGATCAATAGAAGGCGCCACCACACTGACGAGAGACAGGAGTTGTCGCACCGACTGCGCGCTCACGTATTCCGTCACAACAGCATCAACGGGTAGCCGTCGCAACACCCCTTGATATTTTGGGGCACTCCACAGTGAATCGGCCTCCCGTCCCGCCGCTCGGTCGGCTGCCTTTCTTGCCGGCTCTGGTGGGAAGCCGAGGGCCATCCAGTCATCGCCCCGAACCATCTCGACCACGCCCTCAGCAAACATTACCGTCCGTGTATCACCAGCCGCGCTTACGCGTATGGGCAGCTCAAACTCCGCCGCCACCTCGCTCACCAGAGCGTCGAACCTCTCAGCATTTGTGACATCGGCAACCACGAGCACCTGCGGCATCATGGACATCGCAGCCGCCGGATCGCCCATATCGCCCGCCATGCCCCCCATCATTCCCCCTAGCATCGATCCCGCATCGGGAATCCACGTCGCCCATCCCACGCGCGGCCCGAGCGAATCCGCCAGCCCGCGCAGAATATCCCAGACCATCCGCAGCTCTTCGTCGCCCTCCTCGCCGGCCATAAATTCCTCGTAGAGCTCGCGGATAACCAGTGGACTCTGCATATCGGCATAGATGCTTCTAATCGCCGCCGTCTCCGGCACGCGGCCCAACATTCGATCCAGATTAAGCTCCGAGTAAGTACTCACATCCGACGGCACGAGCGACGCAATCGGATGGTCCAAAGCGAACGCTGGCGATACAAACATCCCTATTGCAGCCATCAACGCGACGCAAAAACCAAATCTGAAAGCTCGCATTCTTATCTCCCCTTGTCTCGTCAGGCTTACTCGCTTCCATCCTACCACAGCCACGACCGCGAGTCCTCATGCGCGGCTATGGAAATGATCCCCTCCTATCGGCGCTTACGATTCGAGCGCCAACAGCAACACCGAAAGTGTCACGAAGCTCGCCACGGTTGACGTGAATACGGCCGTCGCCGTACGTCGAGGTTGCAGCCCGAACTCCGTCGTATAGATGGCAATGTTAACCGCCGAAGGCATCCCACAGATCAATATGGCGACCTTCGCCGTCACCCCCTCGACTCCGAGCAACGCCACAAACGCAAACGCCAAAATAGGAGCGAGGAGCAGCCGGATGGAGTTCGGAATCAACACACCTGAAAGATGCGCGCCCACGCGCGTTCGCGCCTTGGCAAGCTGAATCCCAAGCAGAAGCTGTGCCACCGGAATCGTCGCCAGCCCCAGAAGCTTCACCGGATCGAGCAGAAAAAGCGGTAAGGTAATCTTCAACACATGGCGCATGAGGAGCGCCACAGCCGCCGCGTAGATCGTGGGCAAGCTGAATACCGTCCGAACCGCCTGTCGATGTCCTCCTCGATGGCGGCTGGCGTAGTAGACTGCCAGCGTGTTCATTGAAAAATTCATGATAAGTACGCAAATAACGGCGAGATCGAGACCTCGCTGGCCGAAAGCGTAAAGAGCGACCGGCATTCCCATATTGCCGGCGTTCATGAACATCGTCGCGAGCAAGAAGAAACTCTCTTCATCGCGGTCGAACTGGCGGATTCTCCCTGCGATCTTTCCCAGGAGCCACAGCGATCCGGTTGCCAGAATCAGCACCGCGATAATGGGGAACGCCTCGTCGAGCGTTAGCTCTGTGGTGAGCAGCGAATGAAAGATCAGAGAGGGGAGCAGCGCATAAATGGAGATTGCGGCGAGCGCGCGCACGTCCATACTACGGCGGGATTCCAATAGAAAACCAAGGCCGACTGTGAGCATAATAGGAATGATTGCAGTGATGACCACAAGTTTTGAATTCGACGGTGGGGGGGTAAACTGCCTGCCGCCACTAGGGCCAATCATTCCCCCTGCGCGGGGCAATCATAAGAAGAGCCTTCACTACTTCCTTACAGCCCGAAAGCCACCACCGGCCAGTCGATCCCGTAGCTGTCGGAGCGCCCTCTGTTCCCAAGCGAAAGCGATCTTCTCAGGCAGATCGCCCAGTGCAAACCACTCCATCCTCACCGCATCGCTCCCCGCACTGGGCATCCCTCCCGCAACCCTAGCGACATAGCAGATATTGAGCGTTGGAATTTGTTCCGGCCCATACGTATCCGTGTAGAATCCGAGCAGATCGCAGAGTACAACTTCGAGGCCGGTTTCCTCACACATCTCTCGGATCGCGCTCGTCTCCGGCGACTCGCCCGCTTCCATAAAGCCTCCGGGAATATCCCAATATCCCTTGAACGGATCGATTCCTCGCTCTACTAGGAGAATCCTATTCTCCTCCAACGCCAGTACACCAACGCAGGGGCGGGGGTTATTGTAATAGACGAACGCACACTCGCGGCACGCCAGACGCTCCATTCCATCGATGTGCCGCACGGCAACTTTCATACCACAACTCGGACAGTAGTGATAGCCTGGACTCGACATACGCGTCCCCCCTTCGTCTCTCTGTGGGATTCGTCCCAAGATTCTAGCGTCCTTCACCACTTTCGATTTGGATCCATTGCGCCAAAAGCAGCGGAGGGCATGTTTTTTCAGACGCCGCGCACCTTACTCGGTTGCATAGGAACCAGGAAAGGCGACGGGCTATGAGAACAGGTTGGTGAAGATTGCATGTCAGCGATATAATTGCCTCACACTGATGAGAGGAAACCGACGCGATGGAAGACATCCGAGACGAGAGGGCGGCGTTCAACTCAGAGCACACGTATATTCGCGACGTTTGGGCGAACCCCGACATCAGCGACGACGCTATTGCGGAGGGAATCAGGCCCACCGTCATCGACGCCGACGCTGGGTATATGAACCCCTTCCCCGAGAATATCGTCGGCCAATATCGCTCGGATGAAAACTGCAAGCTCGTTACCCAAGACGAAAAGCTATTGCGCTCGCTCGTTGAACGCGACCTCTACCCCAGCTTTCTCGAAGCTGGCCCTCGCGAGTTTCTCAAACTCGACCCCTGTAGCGTACGCGCCGCCATCGTCGCAGTCGGGGGAACGGCCCCGGGAACCAATGCCGCCATCCATGCAATCGTCCGCCGACACACCCGCTATGTCCACGCGGCCGTCGAACGCTGGGAGCAGCGCGGCCGCCAGGGACCCATGCCCCGTTGCACCGGCCATCTCCTCGGAATCCTCAACGGCTTCGAAGGGCTCATGGCGCCCCAGCCCTGGCCCGCGGCTGCCGTACCAGGACCTATCGAACTCACACCCGAGGAGACCAGCGAATGGAGAGACATGGCGGGATGCCAACTCGGACTATCACGATATGACTTCTCGGCCGGTAACCTCGTCGACAAAGCCGCCGAAAATGTCATCGCCGCGGGCATCGACATCCTCTACATCATCGGTGGCGACGGTGGCATGGAGGGCGCATTTCGCCTCTGGCGATCCCTTCGACAGAACCCCAAAGGACGTGATATCGCAGTCGTCGGCATTCCGAAGACCATGGACAACAACGTCGGTTGGGTCTGGCAATCGCTTGGCCACAGGACCGCTTTGGCTGAGGCGGCACGTATATTGAACACCCTATACACCGACGCCAAAGCAAATCGACGCGTGATGCTCGTTGAGCTCTTCGGCGCCGACGCTGGCTTTGTGACGGCCGGCGCGGCTCTAGCCAGCGGCAAGGCCGACCTCGTACTCATTTGCGAGGATTCGTTCGATCCCTGGAAGACCGTCGCCTACATCGCCGAGAAAACCCGTCAAAATGACTGCGCACTCGTCGTCATGGCCGAAGGAGCGCTCTCGGTATTGGGAACGAAACTCACCGAAAATAAGGTCATCGACCGGCCGAGATCTCCAGCAACCATGCTGAGAGACCCATGGTATGAGCGACGAGATCTACACGATGCGGTGCTGAGATGGATGCGAGACTCCCTACGCACAGAGTTCGGCCGGCCGGAGGTGTTTACCGGCCATGTCATCGTCAACCAGCCGAGCTATCTCATCAGAGCGGTGCCCCCCTCCGCCGAGGACATTATCTATGCCGAGCGTCTCGGCGATCTCGCCGTGGATAACGCCCTTGCCGGCTATACGGGCTTCATGATCAGCCAGTGGCAGAATCACTACGTACTCGTACCACTCCCCCTCGTCATCAACATCAGACGGCGCATCGATCCAAAAGGCGTCTTCTGGCGCGAAGTTGTGGCAAGCACGGGGCAGCCACCATTGAGATAAGACCAACCCGATTCAATACCCCTCTCGGCCGCTTCACGCTCGACCTTCCACAAAAAAAGAAGGGAGCGGAACCACCTTCCCGGTCCCGCCCCCAACATCTTCATTTCCCCCTCTCAAATCTCCACTGGTTCACACAAACTGGCGGCCTTCGCCGCCGCGCGCCCGCAAATGTGGCACACGTACTTCGCATTGGCCGAAAGCTCCGCCACCTTGTCCATCTTCCGCTTGGCAACAAGATCGCAGAGATGCTGCGTGTGACCACCGTGACTCTTTGCAAGCTGGTGCTCTCGCACCGTTCGCTTCGTTGTCTTTGGCATCAGAAACTCCCTCCCTTGCACCTAGTACGACCGCTATCGGCGCCCCCTCCACCCAAACGGCCCGGCCGCTTCGCCCGCTTCTCCGGATTCCCTTAAGACTCGTTGGTCGAGACGGCGCTTACGAGACGGAGAAACGTAAGCTCAACAGCCTAGTATCACTCTGATTCTACGCGGCATACACCGTCTGTCAATCCCGCGGCGACCCTTCCCTTGTCTCATTTGACGACCATGCGCGCTCGCCACATCATCCTTTCAATCAGCGAATCGCCCTGCATCTAATACCCCCTGACGACGCACGATTCTGTGGAATGAAATAAATAGGTGCGGCGCCGGGGTGGGTCATACGATCCAGCGTGCCGCCATAACTTGTTAATGGTGGCAGCAATGCCCAGAGTACAGAAACGGCGACAGAAGAAAAAGGACGTCGCGACTGAACAAGCATCCTCGTGCTCGCGGCTTGGTCAGACGATGCTCGTACTTGGCCTTGGGCTTTCGGTCATCGCGGGTCTCTGGATCGGCCGCACATGGTCCAATCCGAATCTACTCGGCTGGACTACCGGGCTTTTGAGTCTAGGATGTGGCATCCTGGTCGCCGTCATAGGTTCGAAGCGAAGTACACCGTCCAAGCAGCCGCGAAAATACAAGCCACCAACACAGCAGGTTCCTGTGTATCGACAAGGCAGACCCCTGCCGTATCTCGGTGAGCTTCTAGTCCATAAACACCGGCTCATCACTGAAAAACAGCTCAAGGACGCGCTTGAAGAACAGCGGAGGCGAGGCGGGCGTCTGGGACAAATCCTTGTGGCGATGGGCCTGCTTCAATACTCACAACTCGCTGAAGTCCTCGAAGATCAAGTTTCCTACGGCAACCCTTGGCGAAAGAAAGACACAGAAGAAACCAAACAGCTGATAATTATGAATTAGTTCGTCCTCTGCCGGCCATTCCGAGAGACGACAACCCACTTCATCCGAATGCGTTCGGTCGATGTCTTACATAGATGCCCCTGACACGGGGGATGTGCGCCCAATCTAACATTGACTTCAACTACGCGTAATGCGTCCTTAACAATGACGGGGTATAGTAACGCCAAGCGCGCACAAAGGAGCAAATAGGAGCGCTAAAATGTTGAGAGACAAGGGCAAGACAATTCAGGTTTGGCGCGAAGCCATGGGCAAATGGCGAGAGACCGGGGATGTCTCTGGGCTCGTCGAAGTTGCGGCGAACATGGAGCCAACATTCCGCCATCTATTTCTGGATTCAATCTTGCCTACAGGATTGCGACACGACCTCGAGAGTCTGCTGAGAAGGCGAGCAGTGCGTGTCGTTCGCCACCGCACTGCTGCCTAACAAATAAGCGTTTTACCATCCCTTCGCCGGGAAACTTGTAGGGCCAACCGGCGGGTCCTCACATACCGCAATTGAGGCAGGTGGTGGCACCTGCCTCAATGCTTTCCATCTCCCCTCCCGTGTCGAATATCACAATAAATCCTCAGCTGTTAGTGAAGAAACAGCATCGAGGGTCGCGGGGTTTCCTCTCCCTCGAAACTCATTCCCCCTAAGATTTTCCCCAGCGAGGAGGGAAAGAATCGCCGGTCGTTCCTCTGCCAAGGGTTTAGAGGAACAGCGTACACCTATAGTCCCCTTGCGTCCGGCAGACATCTGCCGGGTGCTTTTGGGGGGTCATAGGGGGCAAAGCCCCCTGTCGGGATTTCGTCCGGGAGGCATCTCCCGGACGCCACCCGCCGTCAGACCCATTTCCCTCAGCCCACTGTCAATGCCGCCAAACGCGAGCAAAGGGGGCGTGGGGGAAACGAATCGCCAGTCGTTCCCCCCCCCCGCAGAATTTCTTCGCTCGGACTAGACATGCCCGCCGCTCAGTAGATAGTTCGATACATCCGCTCCGAGAGGCAGGTCGCGTATTAGTGTCGAAGTCCCCCTCACATGAGCACAGATGAACGTGCCGACGAAAACCTACGTGAGCTAGGCGGCGCTGTCGAGCACATCCGCCACCACAATGACGAAGATGGGTGGACCGTCGCGCGCATCCGCGTCGACGAGCAATACGGTGGCGCGGGCGACTCGGTGACCATCGTTGGCTGCCTCGCCGAGGCCCGCCCGGGCATGGATGTCAAACTCTGGGGAGACTGGCACACACATCCCCAATACGGCGACCAATTTCGTTTCGTCCGTTACGAAGTCGAGCGACCGATGACCCCTGAGGCGATCCAGCGATTTTTGGCCAATGGAGGCATCAAGGGCATCGGCCCAGCCCTCGCCGAAGCCGTCATAGAGCAGTTTGGTGAGGACACCCTCCGTGTCCTCGACGAAGATCCCGAACGTCTCGCCGAAATCAAAGGAATCGGCAGAAAGAAAGCGCAGGCGATAGGGGAAGAGTGGCGACAGCTCCGCGATGACGATAAGCAAGGCATCCTCGTGCGCCTCCAGGGTATGGGTATCAGCTCGGCCCAGGCCATTCGCATCTACGCCCATTACAGCAATCAGGCCGTCGCCGTCGTCGAGCGCAACCCCTATCAGCTGGCCATGGAGGTGGATGGGATTGGCTTCAAGTCCGCCGACCGTATTGCGCGCACAATCGGCATCTCCGCTGAGTCGCCGTTCCGACTGCAAGCAGGGATCACCCATGCCCTCCAACAAGCCGCACAGCAAGGCCATTGCTTTCTTCCCAAAGAGCATCTCCTCGAGCAGTCCACCCGCCTACTCGAATGTGCAGATGTCGAGGCGCTTTCCGATGCCCACTCGGCGCTGCAGGAGAACGGTTGGATCAGAGTCGAGCCAGATGTCGAACTCCGCTTCGTCCCCGGTCGACCGCCTGAGGGAACCGTAGAGGCCGTCTACCTTCCCCGCCTCTGGCGAGCGGAGCAGGAAGTGGCTCGGAACTTACGGCGCATTCAAAATGCCAAGCCGGGCGCGGCGACAGCAACGGGTGCACTCGAAGATTGGTTACAGCATGATCGAACCGTAGGTGGGGCATCGCTTTCTCCCCAACAGGCCGAAACGGTCAGACTCGCGCTCACCGAAAAGGTCCTCATCATCACCGGCGGTCCCGGCGTCGGCAAAACTACCGTCACCCGTGCCATCGTCGACCTTTTCGAAAGCTCCGAGTGTACCGTCAGCCTCGCCAGCCCCACCGGCCGCGCCGCAAAACGCCTCGCCGAAGTCACCGGCCGTCCGGCCAAGACCATCCATCGGCTCCTAGAGATCGACCCCATCGCCTGGGAATTCCGCCGCAACGAAGAACACCCCATAGAGGCCGACGTCGTCATCGTCGACGAAGCTTCGATGCTCGACATCGAGCTTACGCATGCCCTCGTCCGCGCCATACCCGACACCGGACGCCTTATCCTCGTAGGAGATGTCGACCAACTTCCATCAGTCGGCCCCGGTCTTGTGCTGTGTGACCTCATCCACTCGAAAGCCATCCCCGTCGCCCGACTCACCGAGATCTTCCGGCAGGATCGTGAGAGCCAGATCGTTATGAATGCCTATCAAGTCAACTCCGGCCGCCCGCCGGAGTTTCGCATTCCACCGCGTCCGACCGACGACTGTGTCTTCATCTCCGAAAACGATCAAGAGCGCATCGTCCAGCGCATCGCTCGTATAGTCGGTCACGAACTCCGAGCGGAGGGTTTCGCCCCCCAGGAAATTCAAGTCCTGACGCCGATGAACAAACGCGCGCTCGGCACCATTCGACTCAACGCCATCCTGCAGACTGCTCTCAACCCGCCCGATTCGGATGTGCGCGAGGTCAAGCGAGGGGAAAAGACTCTTCGCGAAGGCGACCGTGTCGTCCAGACCGTCAACAACTACACAAAGGAAGTCTTCAACGGTGACGTGGGGACCGTACTGGCGGTTGATCCCGCAGCCAGCACCATCACTGTTCAGTTCTACGACAACACCGCCTGGTACGAATACGACGAGCTTGACGAACTCGAACTCGCCTATGCCCTCACCGTCCACAAGTCTCAAGGCAGCGAATACCCCGTCGTCGTCATGATCTGCCACACCAGCCAATACATCATGCTTCAGCGAAACCTCCTGTACACCGGCCTCACCCGCGCCCAGAAAAAATGCGTCTTCCTCGGCAATCGCCAGGCGGTTTGGACAGCTGTCCGCAACAACCGCCCGGCGAAAAGATTCACGCGATTGAGAGAGCTAGTTGGGAGATAACGAAAATCGTTTGCTTTCCTCATCGCTCGAATATCTGAAATTCACTGCGAAAGAGGAATAGCGCAATGAGTATCGGGACGATATGAGCAAAGCGCGCAACCAGCTTAACGATCTTACCGGCAAAGAGTGGATCAAGTTCACGCGAACATGGTTCGTGTGCGACTCCCCAAGGTACTGGCGAAACAAGCCCACCGAACTCCATCCCGCTCGCTATCCTGAAGAGATGGTCGGCGAGTTCCTCTCCTTCTTCACCAAGAAAGGTGCGGCTGTGCTTGATCCATTCGCCGGCTCCGGCGCCACTCTCGTCGCCTGTGCAGAGAGGGCTAGGATCGGCGTCGGCATCGAGCTCAACCCGAAATACGTTCGTACCGCCGCAGCCAGAACCGCCAATTTACTCTGCCCGCAGGTAGTCATGGAAGGCGACTCCCGTGACATTGCCCGCGCCGCCTTCTGGGGCGCCCGTCGTCCCGATCTCGAAGCCAGCGGTATCGATTTCCAGCGCGGCCTACCGCAATTCGACTTCATCATCACCTCACCCCCCTATTGGCGTATGCTTCGCACCAGCCGGGGCGGAGTCTTCTCCAAACACAAGCAGCGCGCCGCCCAAGGCCTCGATACCTCCTACTCGGAATCCCACGCCGACCTCGGCAACCTGAGCGACTACCACGCCTTCATCGACGCCCTCGGACAGGTCTTCGACCGCTCCCGTCGTTGCCTCAAAGAGGGGAAATACATGGTCGTCGTCGCCCAGAATCTGCGGGATACCGATGGCCACATCCGCACCCTTGCCTGGGACCTTGCCCGCCGCATCGAGAGGCCGGGGCGCACAAAGACCCGCTGGCTTCTCCAGGGCGAGCGCATCTGGTGCCAGAACACCAAGCCCCTTGGCATCTGGGGCTACCCCACAGTCTTCGTTCCCAACTACCACCACCACTATTGCCTCATCTTCAGGAAATGCCGCTGACGCCGGCCGACGCGCCAAAAGCCACCGGTGGAGTGATCGACCGCGTCATCACAGCCTGTCGCCTGGTCACCGCTCGCCACAGCGACCCGCAGAGAACACGGAGCAGAGCTCTCTGCGCACCAGTGCGTCGCCTTCGTCCCCCTGACCGCCCTCGGCTTGCCGGGGATCACAGGCGCTAAGCGAAAATCTGCAGAATCGAATTGTGCCGCATCATCATAATCAGCGACCGGCCTGTGCCCCCCGCTGAAATTGCGCCTGCCTCATTTGCCGACCCGGCTTCCCCCTTTATATCCTGGGTGTCCTCAGAGCAACAGGAGTTCCAGGGTCTGGCGGGCAGTGCGGTCCCAGGTGAACTCATGGCTTCGGGAAATGCCTTTGGCGATGAGTTCTGCGCGCAGATCGGGTTCGCTGAGCAGGCGTTTGAGGGCCGCCGCCAACTCATCGGGGCGCTCGGGGTCTACGAGGAGGGCGGCATCGCCGGCGACTTCGGGCATGCTGGAGCGGTTGGAAGTGACAACGGGAATGCCGGAGGCCATCGCCTCAATGATGGGGAGACCGAAACCTTCGTAGAGCGACGGGTAGACGGCAACCGTGGCGCTACGGTAAAGTCGCGCCATGATAGCCTCATCGAGCTCGCCGGGGAAGATCAGGGAGTCGAGCATGCCTAAAGATTTGGCGTCCGCGCGAAGTCCTCGGACAGTTGAGGATGTCGCGTCACCGGTGATGACGAGCGGGGGGGCTTCCGGCATCTCATCCTTGAGTACAGCATACGCTTGGAGCAGGCGAGGAAGATTCTTGCGCGGGTGATGGCCTCCGGTGTGGAGGATAAAACCGCTGGCGAGCTTGTCGGCCTGCGGAAGGAGATCCTCGATGCCTGGACCGTCGGGTGAGAAGGCGGCTGAGACGCCGAGCGGCGTGACGGCGATGCGATCCTTTGAGATATCGAAATGCCTGGAAATATCGTCGGCCGTGCTTTGCGATACTGCTATGACATAGGCGGCGCGGCGGATGGAGCGAGGGACGACTTGAGTTTGCATGCGCAAGTCGGCAGGGTCATAGGCTTCGGGATAGTGAAGCCATGCGAGGTCGTGAACGGTGACAACCGCAGGACAGGGCAATATGGGCGGTATGAGAGTGCTCGGAAGATGGACAATTTCTACTCCATCCCGCCATAGACGAAAGGGGAGAGCGGCCCGGAGCCAGCCGCGTTTCGCACGGACAACTTCTGTGCGGACAATGCCAGACGACGCGGCCGCCGAGAGTTGCGGGTCAGCGATAGGGCGGTCAACATATGCGATGATTTCCGGGCCATCTTCGAAGGTCGCGAACGCGCGGACGAGATTGGCTACGTAGTGCTCTACGCCCGACCGAACCGATGAGGCTAGGGTCCTGGCATCAAGCCCGACTCGCACGTTTTCCTCCTGAGAAAGCTTGCGAGAGACGAAGACAGAGATAGGCGACACTGCAGAGAGTGCCGCTCGCCACAGCGATAGCGACGACTGTAGCCGCCTTGGCGAAAACCGACCACGCGAGGCTGAGCCGACTGACGGCGGCAATCTCAGTTTCGGGCGCGAGGCGATAGATGAGGGGCGCGCCGCTGAGAAGAGCAACCGCTTCGAGCTTGAGATGAGCTCGGAAGTCGGGATCGCAGTAGAGGACAGCAGCCGCTCTTGGATGGCGTGACCGCGCCTTGCCGATAATCGAGCGGGCGCTCCGGCCCTCACCATAGACAATTCTGTCAGCTACGCCTAGGCGTTCGAGGACCGGCGCGGAGGCTTCGGTGACTATTGCGAAACACTCGTCAATACCCGCCATTCCCTGAAAATGTTGAAGCGCGCGCTGAATCTCAGCATGTTCTCCATGCCGCGCGAACGTCAGGATGAGCGCTTTCCTCGGCGACCCCGTCATGCCCAGCCTCCGGTGGAGAAAGCGAGGATCTCTGTGTCGGGAACCACCCGTTCGCGCTGCTCCCGGGATCGGGCGCGACATGCCTGGCGGAGTTGGCGAAAAGCTCGCCAGAGAGCCGCGGTCCGGTGGGGAAGGCCGCCGATGAAGACGTCATCGGTGGCCCAGCGCGCCTGGGCCGCGGCGATGCGACGGATGAGAGCAGGATCGAGGATATTCTTCCACGCGAACAAGAAAGCGTTCTTTGCCGACATGAGCTCGATATGCGCGGACTGGAAGGAACGCTGCATCGTACTCCCTTGCTCGTGATAGACGACGCTGCGCGGCTCATAGAGAACTCGCCACCCACGCGCCCAGGCCCGATAGCTAATATCGACATCTTCCCAATAGAATGGGGCATAGAGGGGGTCAAATCCTCCGAGGGCCAGCCACTGCTCGCGATGGAATGCCATGGCTCCACCGTTCGCATAGAGCTGCGGGCATGTGAACCGAAGCAATTCCGGACGAGTTTCGTGATGGATGGCGAGGATGCCGCCGAGCCAAGCGCCGGAAGTGCGATTGCCAAGGGCGTTGGTGAGGGAGCCGTCTGGGTTGAGAAACTTGCAGCCAACAGCGAAGACGTCGGGCTCCACGAGGTCTTCGAGCAGGGGGGACAAGAAGTCGGATTCGACGACGACGTCGCTGTTGAGCAAGACAACAATATCGGTGTCCGCGGATTCGACAGCCACATTGCAGGTAGGCCCAAAGCCGCGCTTGGGAAGTGCGAGCAGCTTGACCTCTGGAAAGCTGGAGCGAAGCAACTCCAGGCTGTCGTCAGCGCTGGCGTCATCGGCAACGCAGACGACGTGATCGCCCGGGGCATTAGCAACGGCGCGGAGCGCAGCCGGAATGGACTTCTGAAGCAAGTCCCGGCCATTGTAGTTCGGGATAATGAGCGTGGCGTTCATCGGTCTCCGAACTCGGTCCGGCGTACGAGGATCCAATCGACCGCGTCGGCGAGGTCATCGGCGACATAGTCTGCTGGGAGACTAGAAGCAGAGGCTTCCGTTCGTCGGCCATAGCCGGTGCGGACGAGAATCGTACGACACCCCGCTTTTTGACCGGCAACGAGGTCGCGCTCGCTGTCACCAACGGTAAAGGAACGATGAAGATCGAGAGCGAGGTCTCGCGCCGCACGGGTGAGCATTCCGGCAGCAGGCTTGCGACAACGGCATCGGCGGCGGAAAGGAGGAAGTCCCTCAGTGGGATGGTGGGGGCAGAAGTATATGGCATCGAGAGCTGCGCCATACCTCGCCAATCGATGGCGAATGAGGTCATGGATGGCAACGAGGTCTGATTCGCTCACAATACCGCGAGCGATGCCGGACTGATTGGTGACGACGACGACGACCATACCGGCTTCGTTGAGGCGACGAATGGCTGCGGCTGCGCGTGGGAGCAGACGCACCTGGTCAGTAGACTTCAGATAATCTACCTCATGTATGACCGTGCCGTCGCGATCGAGAAAGACCGCAGAGCGACCCATGGACGCCTCCGTGATTAGGCTGTCTCGCGGGCGCCGGTGAAGCGGTGGCGCAGGGCCCATGCCCAACCTTCGACTGTGATGCTCCCCCACACCAGGGCAACGAGGGCAGTGAGCGTGAGTTTTTCCAGAGCTCTGAAGATGAACTGAAAGCCAAGCAAGACGGGCTTGTACAGCGCAAACGAAAAGATGTGGGCGGCACCGTCGTGACGGACTTCGACGCGGCGGTCGGCTCCGGAGAGGAGAGCGAGGAACTCGGCTCGGCGATTCCCCTCGCCAGCCACGATGACCGTATCGAAGCGGCGCTCCCGGATCGCGTTGACGAACGAAGGATTCACCCTATAGCCACAGGCTTCGACTCCTTCGGCCATGATGATGGGCGCGTCCGTCTCGTAGCGCGTCTCCTCGGCGAGTGCTGTAGGTGCTAGAACGCTGATATCGGCCGCCGGATAATTTCGACGGGTCCGCATGACAGCGCTTCGCGCGATATCGAGGGCGCCAGCTCGGATGACGAGCGTTGTATGTGGTGGCTCGGTGGGATCAAATCCCCAAGAGTACGTTCCCTTGCGTCTGACGAAGAGCTTCGCCAATACATCCGCTGCTTTGCCTGCGAGTGCGCCGAGCAGAAGCCGAGCCATTCCCATGATTCCGGTTGCTTCATATGCTTCCGCACAGCGTCCAAAGAGCGTCTGGGGCTGCCAGATGGCACGCTCAGAAGCAATGCCAGTGATTCGGTCGGGAGCGGGACTGGGGTTTGAAGCCCACTTTTGGATGGGCTTTAGGACGGTGCCGACGGAACGATGCTTCGTGACCCAATCGCGAGCCCGGTCGGCGCTCCGGCGGCGTCGGCTTTCGTCGCGCGCAAGCGTGAGAAGAGCGGTCTTGAGCCCCTCAGCATCGCCGGGCGAAAACGTGACCCCCAGTCGTTCCTGCTCGACGGCGTGACTGATCTCAGTGCCAAGTGTCGTGACGACTGGCAGTCCGGCGCGCAGCATATCGAGGATACGGTATCGACATCCAATGAGCATTTCGTAGCTATATCGATCGATGTTGATGCCGACGTTGCTCTCGAAGTAGTAGTTGGGAACATCCTCGTTTGGAACCCAGCCTGTGAAGATGAAGCGATCAGCGAATTCGCTCTGTTCGATGAGCTCTCGGAAGCGGTAGAAAGTAGTCTCGTCGCGGCCGGGCATGGCGCCGCCGAGAGAGACGAACTTAATGCGAGGGTCTTCACGCATCGCGGCCGTCAAGCCTGAGAACAGGGTCTCCACATCGGTCCACGTGTTGTAGCCACCGGCCCAGAGGACCACGAAGTCGCCATCGCCGACGAGGCTGCCGCGCATCACGCGACGGGTGTGACGATAAGGCTCAGAATCGACAACGTTTGGCAGATGGTGGACGCGATCTTCTCCATAATTGCGACCCGTCAGTCGACCGACTGCGGCGAGCTCCCCAATAAGTGCATATTTCTGACGCATAGAGACGACTGAGAAAGCATCGGCACGAGCGAGCGCAGCACGTTCGTGCTCCCATGCGCGAGCGATTTCTGTATCGTTCTCAAGCACAGCGGCTCGCGCCTGTGCCTCCGCTATGGCGTAACCGTTCAGGTCGGCCCACAAAGGAACATCGGAATTGAGCCGCGAAGCGACATAGGCTGTGTAGGCGTGAACGGCAATGATCGCTTCGGGAGATATTTCGTCGTGGATGGTCTGAAGGCGAGCCTCGTTCTCGAATACATCTGGTTCGAGCGAATAGTACGTGAAATGATTTCCGCGAAAACGAAGCGCGGGCGAGCGAGTCGTTTCGTTCTCGTAGGCCCCGGCGATTCTCACTGCGGCAAGGGTGACTTCATGTCCGGCCGCGAGGAGTGCTTCGGCGATGTGCCATGTGCGAAAGCTGAGGGCCCCCAGTCGGCGCTCTTTTTCGAACGGGAGGGGAGCAAAACCAAGGAGAAGAATACGTCTGCCTCGACCCGTAGACCCGTAGGAAATACTCCCAGCGTCGGTGGCTTCGATCCCCGGGCGCGACGCAGTACGCCTCAGGACCTCTCCATCGGTCAGCCGATAGTGACGACGAGCACGGTGTCGCGTGGCGAGGAGCCGTGGAAGTTGGACGACGGCACGCAGAAACATGGCTGCCACCCTTGGCTCTTCGTTCGGTCGCATGAGCCTCTTCCAAAGGGCGCGGAAGTGCTGGCCGAGGATCACGGGATCGGTAAGAACCTTCCACATGAAGAGAAGGCTATTCTTGCCGAACATGAGATCGACATATCCCCCGGGGAAGTTCTCGGGGCTATTCGTCTGTCGGTGGGCGTGGACGACGCGACTCTTCGGCTCATAGATGACCCGCCAGCCTGCTTTCTGGGCGCGGTAAGAGATGTCCAAATCTTCAAAATAGAAGGGGTGGAAGATCTGATCGAACTTGCCAAGGTCGAAGAAGCGGTCGCGGTGGAAGACGCTCGATCCGCCGCCCGCGTAGATGACCGGAATCGCTTCATCGCTCACAGGCGCGTCGTGCTGAAGCACGAAGAACCCATCCTCAAATCGCCCGCGAACGAGGCCGGTTTCCTGGATGAATCCACCGGCCATCCACCGCGGTTTCATCTCGATGCGTGCTGTGGCCGCAAAGACCGATGGGGCGCGGAAGTGTTTCAGAAGGGGGCGAAGAAATTCTGGATCGACCTGCATGTCGTTATTCAAGAAGACCAAAACATCGCCGCGAGCGATACGAGCAGCGGCGTTGTTTGCGCCGGCGAAGCGGAGATTGCGTTCGAGCGCGAGAAGGCGGACCGTGGGAAATTCCTTGGTCACAAACTCCACTGTGTCATCGGTACTTGCATCGTCGACGACAATGACCTCATGATCGCCGCCGTCATAGGCGATTGCACGAAGGACTGCGGGCAGGCAATTTTCCAGCAGGTGCCGGCCGTTCCAGGTGGAGATGATGATACTGGCGCGCGGGACGCTCACGGATCTGTACTAGCAGCGGGACCTGCAGTATCGAGGCTCTGTTCGTTTTCAAGCCATATGGGAGGAGCTTTGTCGCTAGGAAGCTCGAGGGCTTCCTCTCTCCAAGGCTGTGGGCCCATAGCCCGCGCCCATTCGGCCATACGGTGAATTCCCTGTTCCAGGCCGAAGCGCTCTTCGTATCCAAGCAACCCGATGGATTTCTGCCACGTAGAGTAGGCGTTTTTCACCTCCCTTGGACGATCGGGAAGGTGAATCACCTCCGGAGTGGCGCCAAACTCCTCGGTGACGAGCGTGACGAGTTCATTGATGGTGAGGGGGATGCTGCCGCCGACGTTGATGATTTGTCCATCGAGATTGGAACGCAGCTCAGCCGCCCGTAAGAAAGCGGGCAGCGAGTCGCCGATATAGCTGAAAGCTCGGCGCTGTTCGCCATCGCCATAGACATAGAGAGGTTCGTCGCGCATAAGGCGGTTCATGAAAATCCCGACGACATTGCGGAAGGGATCTCGGAGACTTTGGCGCTCACCGAAGACGTTATGGGGACGAATAATAGTATACATGAACTCGTGGACGTCGGCGAGAATCTCGGTCATCTCCTCCATCGCCGACTTGTTGACGCCATACACGTCGACAGGCCGCCGCGGCATGCTCTCGTCAAATGGCGGCTCCTGTTCTCCGTAGACAGCCATAGAACTGTAGAGCACGACTTTCCGAAGCCCATAGGCGATAGCCGGGACCAGGACATTCGCGTATGCCATGAGATTGCGCCCACAAACGTCTCGAGGCTGAAACTGCGAAGCCCCTTCCCTGGCGTTGGCCGCGAGGTGACAGAGCACTTCCGGCGGATTGGCCTTGACGATCCGCTCCGTCTTTTCGGGGTCCCGAAGGTCCACCTCGAAGAATTCCACGTCTTCGGTGACATTCTCGCGAAGACCGCCGCTGAGGTCATCGATTCCTATAACTGAATGCCCCTCGACGGCAAGCCCTTCAGCTACGTGGCTGCCCATGAAACCCGCGGCGCCAGTGACTAGTACGCGCACTCGTTTCTCCTATCGGCTTCGAGTAAAGTTCGGCCAAACAATTATGTTATGGCCAAACGAGGCTGTGTCCTGCTGGTTTAGCGACGTAGCGAGGCAGTATTATCCGCTCTCCGTGCGACTGCGGGAGCATAGCGGGTGGCTGAAAAGCTCGGTCAAATCGGCGACAGCAGCCATAAGGACGACAGCGGAAAGAATCGCGAGCCCGATGGCGGCAACATACAGACACTGGACAAGATGAAGCACTGCTCGGCGGCAGCCCGCAAGTGGCGTATAAGCGCGGGAAACGTCGCCGTTTTCATAGATAATGATATTCCCCGGGCAGACGAGCCTCGCCAGCAAAATAGCTTGCCAGAAAATACGGGAAGTGTATTGATCGGATCCGTAGACGATAAGCGCAATGGAGAAGCGATGGTCTTTGAGCTGCTTGATGAGATCGCGAGTTGTAAAGGAACGCCAGTCGATGGTGTCGTCGGCTTCGGGAACCGTATCGGCGGCAGCCAGGGCGGTGATGTGATCACCATTTCGCTGTTTTCGAATCCCTCTGAGAAATCGGGAGAACAAATCGTGCGGCACGAGGCGGATGGCGAGAATTCGATCCCCCATAACTCAACCTTTGGACGCCTCGCTAATCTGACGAGCGCCCATTTCTAGCAACTGATAAAAACGTTCGACTGGAACCTTTCGCCCACCGAAAATCCGCCTCCGCCGAGCCAGCATTCGTGGCATGCACGGCAGGGCGGCAAACAGGACCGCAAGCAATAAATGGCCGTGTCCAGTTCGAATCAGCGAGATAGCGCTCTGCCGCCAACCGTTCCAGATATGCGGGAATTGCCGTACAAGCGCACTGCTCGGCCAGTCCTTCGTCCAGACATAGATCGAGTTGCGAAGCCCGAGAAACATGGCGCGGGTGCTTCTAATTTCACGAGAGGCTCCTTCGCGATGCTTCACTATGGCTGTCTGCACGTACCGTGCTCGCCACCCGGCCCATTGTGCGCGCCAGTTGAGGTCGGCATCTTCGAAGCTTAGGAAGAAATCGGGGTCGAAGAGACCAATCCCCTCGAACATTCGACGGCGGTATAGAGCTGCTCCGGCACAAGCCCCCAGAACTTCGCGAGGCTGGTTGAACCACTCCCTATCCGGTTGTCGTCTACCGATGTCGACTACGATGCCGTCGGGACCGCAGGCATGGCCAGCCGAGTTGATCATGCTCGTCTCATCGTAGTAGACCATCTTCGGGGCGCATATGCCTATTTTCGGATCATCCGCCATCACCGCGACGAGTTCAGCGAGATAGCGAGGGTCGAGTTCTGTATCGTTATTGAGCAACGCGATGAACTGCCCACGGCTCTGCCGTATCCCTTCATTGACCGCGCGGGAGAAACCCAGATTCTCCGAGAACCGAATGAGCTTGGCCTCAGGATAGTGCTCGACTATGAGTTCGATCGAGCCGTCTGTGGAAGCATTTTCGGGGATGATAATCTCATAGTCCCGAAACGTCTGCTGGCGAATGGAATCGAGGCAAACCGGCAAGAGGTGAGCTCCATTCCAATTAGGAATGATGACCGAAACATGTGGCATGAGACCTACTTTTCTCTCCGTGCCATGCCGAGCTTTTGGATCGCCGACCATGCCGCTTTGGCCGCCGCCTCAGACCACCGATAAAGCCGGCGAGATTGAACTCGCTCCCAGTCCTCTTTCATACGGTGGATTTCCGCCCGGAGAGCGATGAGTTCCTCTTTGTCCGGATTCATGGT
>Ga0180437_10004511_pt1 | contig 19761 bp, 17 predicted proteins | sample SS_ome_4_FD_132410 | JGI IMG/M metagenome (GOLD analysis project Ga0180437, IMG submission 132410) | Hypersaline lake sediment archaeal communities from the Salton Sea, California, USA - SS_3_D_1 metaG | ecosystem: Environmental > Aquatic > Non-marine Saline and Alkaline > Hypersaline >... | reverse complement strand
TCTGTGTCTCGGGATGCAGCTGACGGTTGTCCAGAGCCACGCGATCCGAGGGCATGACCTTGCTGCCCAATTCGGCGATCCGGCCGTTGACCGTTACCCTGCCCTCGCGGATGTAGATTTCACAGGCCCTCCTGGAGCCGATACCGCAACGGGCCATGTACACCTGAAGCCGTATCGGTTCACTCACTCGAACTTCTCTGCATCCAGTTCATCGAGCTTCGGCAGATCCGCGATGCTGGACAGCCGGAAGGTCTTTAGAAACTCCTTCGTGGTTCCATACTGAACCGGACGGCCCGGAACTTGCTTCTTGCCGACCTCTCTGATCAGATTCTTGCTCGCCAGCAGCTTGATCATCCCGTCCGCGGACACACCGCGGATACTCTCGATCTCCTGCCGGGTTACCGGTTGGGAGTAGGCGATGATGGACAGGGTCTCGAGGGCCGCCCGGGAGAGTTTTCCCTCGGCGCGCTTTCCGTAGCGAGGTTTGAGCAGGTCCCACAGCTGTTGTTTCACCACGAAGGTATATCCCCCGCCCAGCTCCACGATCTCCAGCCCGTGGGCTTCATCGGAGTACCTTCGGCGCAGCTCCTCGATCGCTTCGAGCACCTGCCGGCGGCTCAACCCGGTGATGCGCCCGAGGACGCTCGCATCCACCGGCTCGTTTTCCAGAAACAGCACGGCCTCCACCAGTGCCGCTGATTGCTCAAGGCTCATCGGCTGCCCCCGCTTCCTTTCCCTTGAGAAGAATATCTCCAAAGACCTTGTTCTGAAAAATCACGATCACCGCGGATTTCACAAGCTCCAGCACTGCCAGAAAGGCGCAAATCACCTCCATGATCGAGCTCTTCTTGATCACCAAATCCGTAAACATGAACTCACCCATGGAATCGAGCAGCTCGTAGATCAGGGTGATCTTTTCGTTCACGGTCACCTCTTCGTACATGTCGACAATCCGCTCCGCGGGAAACGAGGAGAGAATGGAGGAGAAGGTCTTCAGCAGGTCCCAGACCGTGACCTGCTCCCATAACTCTTCATCCGTGAAAGGCAGAATGGGTTGAGTGCTCTTACGTTCCAGCGACCACTGCGCCTCCTGCTCTTTTGCCTCTATGAGTTCGCTCAGCTTCTTGTACTTCTGGTATTCGATCAGCTTTTCCACGAGCTCGGTTCTGGGATCCTCCAGTTCATCGGCGAAGGTGAACTCCACGGGCAAGAGCATCCTGGATTTTATGTACAGAAGCGTGGCAGCCATCAGGTAGAACTCGGTAATGTTTTCAAGATCGATCTTGGTGGCGTAGTTGAGGTACTCCAGGTACTGCTCGGTGATCGTGGCGATAGGTATGTCGTAGACGTTGATCTCTGATTTCTTTATCAGGAACAGCAGAAGATCCAGCGGACCTTCGAAGCTTTCCAGTTTGAACTCATGTTTATCCTTATGAGAATTGTCTGCCATTGATTTTTCAGATTTTCTCTTCGAGAGTATATGCTCAAGCTCTGAAGATGTAAACGCCTTGATCTTCCAGCCGCTGCAGGCTCTCCGCCAGGGGACGCCCCCCCTCCGGATCCTGCAAATCCGGCTCCAGCTCCAGAAGGGGGACCAGCACGAACTGCCGCTCCTTCAGGCGGGGATGGGGAATGCTCAAGTCCTCCTGTTTGATGATCCTGCGGCCGAACAGCAGGATATCTATGTCAATGATCCGGGGACCCTTGGGCCTATAGCTGCGGCGATCTCTGCCCATCTGCAGCTCCAGGGCGAGGATCCGCCGCAGCAGCTCCGGCGGCTGGAGAGCGCAGAGACCGGCAACCACCATATTGAGGAACTTCGGCTGCTCCACCACGTACATGGGACGGGTTTCGTAGATCGAGGAGCAGCGAATTTCTGAAAGAATTCGGCCGAGGGCCTCCACGGCCGTGGCCAGGTTTTGCTCCCGCTTGCCGAGATTGCTTCCCAGAGAGAGGTACACCGATTCTTCGGTCAAGATCTAGTTGTCCGCCCCTGTCTTCTGAGCCGCACTCTTCTCGGGAGCCGGTTTCTGCTCCTCCTTGGCGGCCGCCTGACCCTGAGCGGGAAACAGCAGACCCCGCACAGTCTGCTCGATCTGCTGATACATGTCGGGATTGTTCTCCAGGAATCCCTTTACGTTCTCCCGGCCCTGACCTATCCGCTCTTCCCCGTAGGAGTACCAGCTGCCGCTCTTGGCGATGATGCTGTTGGCTACCGCCGCATCCAAAAGGCTCCCGGAGGCGGATATACCATGACCGAAGATAATCTCCAGCTCCACGCGTTTGAAAGGCGGAGCTACTTTATTCTTCACGACCTTCACCCGTACCTTGTTGCCTATGGCCTTTTCCGTGCCCTCGGAGATCGTTTCGATCTTGCGCACCTCCAGACGGATAGAAGAGTAGAACTTCAGGGCGTTGCCCCCCGTGGTGGTCTCGGGATTTCCGAACATGACCCCGATTTTCATACGAATCTGATTGATGAATACCAGGCAGGTCTTGGATTTGCTGATGATCCCCGTCAACTTCCGCAGGGCTTGGCTCATAAGCCGGGCCTGAAGGCCCATGTGGGAATCCCCCATATCCCCCTCTATTTCCGCTCTGGGAGTGAGGGCGGCTACCGAGTCGACCACGATGATGTCTACAGCACCGGAGCGGATCAAGGATTCCACGATCTCCAGAGCCTGCTCCCCGTTGTCCGGCTGGCTGACCCACAGCTCATCCGTATTTACGCCCAGGGCGCGGGCATATTGGGGATCCAGGGCGTGCTCCGCATCGATGAATGCGGCTATTCCCGACGCTTTTTGAGCTTCCGCAATAGCGTGCAGGGCCAGGGTCGTTTTTCCGGATGCCTCCGGGCCGTAGATCTCCACGACACGCCCCCTTGGATACCCTCCTACCCCGAGAGCTGCATCGAGAAGGATGGAGCCCGTGGAAATCGTGGGGACCTGGACCTGGGCACCACCCTCCCCTAGTTTCATGATCGAGCCTTTACCGAACTGCTTCTCTATCTGCAATCTGGCGGCTTCCAGGGCTTTCATCTTGTCGTTACTGGGTTCAGCGGGATTACTCATGGGCATTCTTTCCTTTTCTGCTCTTTTTCGCTCGAGGCTCTCTCTGCGACGGTCCGCAAATGACGATGCTTGGATTTTCGCTCCGTCATTTCAGGTTAACGGGCATTTTCGTCCCGGCGCTTTCAGCTTCAGGGATAAAAACAGTATAGACCCTCGATTTTACCAAGGTCAAGGAGGATAGGAGTGCTTCCGATATTCATGTTTAGGATATGAGAAACCGAGCCGTCGTTTCCGCACTCGCTTTAACCCTGACCTGTTTCCTCCCCGCCGATCCGGCCGCCCAGGAAATCGGTTCCTGGATACGCCACTCGGACAGCAGGGACAATTCGCTTATCGTGGAAATGATCCGCCAGGGAGATCTCTCCGCAGGGCTGGAGGCAGCCGCCGCAATCGGTCTCAGGGAGGATGTTGAGATCCAGGAGATCATCCTGGCCGTAGGTGAAACAATCGATCCTCGCCCGCAGTGGGAACGGGAACTGATCCTCAGGACCGTGCTGGCCTCCGTGTTTCCTGCATCCCTTGAGGACTCTGAGCTGGAGTCTCGTCTGCGGAGAAACCGGGAGGGTCTCGACTTCCTGGCTGCCGGCCTGCCCCAATACACCCTCTCCCTCAAGCGGGAGGTCGTCCGTCTGCTGGGATTCCTCCACCCTCCGGAATATTTAAGCGCTCTCATGCGGGAGGGGCGGCGGCTGGCCGAAGTGCTTGAGAATCAGCAGGGCCGGTTGAACGGCGAACAGGCAGGGCTGACCCTGACATACCTGGAAACCGTCGGCCGCATAGCCGATCCGGAATTTGCCCACATCGTTCTTCTGATTCTCCAGAGAAGCCGGCATCTGGAGGTGGCTGAGGCGGCTCGATCCGTGTCCCGGTCCCTTCTCTTGGTCGAGTAGTACCGGTTATTGGAAACAGAAAAGACGCTGCAGGGCAGGCACGAACCGCGAGCTCAGAACAGCTTGCTGGAATCGAGTAGAATCGTCACCGGGCCCACATTGGTGTAATGCACATCCATCCGGGCTGCAAACTGCCCCGTTTCCACGTGCAAACCGCGGCTGCGGATCTGCTCCGCGAAGTTCTCGTAGAACAACCGTGCTTTCTCCGGCCCGGCCGCAGCGGTGTATGAGGGACGCCGCCCCTGACGGGCGTCGCCGTAGAGGGTGAATTGAGACACCACCAGCACCCCGCCCCCGGTATCGCGAACAGAAAGATTCATCTTGCCGTTGCTGTCGGGAAAGATCCTCAGGTTCACCACTTTGTCGGCCGTGTATCTCAGATCCTGCTCTTCGTCCTCTGCAGAGACACCCAGATAGACCAGCAGCCCCTCTTCGATACGGCCGCAGACCCGACCGTTCACGCTTACGCGGGCATCCGCCACCCGCTGCACGACGGCTCTCATCCCTTTCTGTACAGTCTATGCAGAGAGATCCCCTGCAGGCGAATCTGCTGTTTTTCTACGCGTACCCTGCCCAGGACCTCGATCCCGTCGCCGTTTTCGATTCCGGCTGCGAAGTTCAAGGATACGGGAACCAGCCCGAGAAGCTCCGTTTCATCCTCATATCCGATCAGCAAGTCAAAGGTGATCTGGTTCTCTCCGATCCGGGCATTGGCAACCTTGCCCCTCCACACGACGTAGCAGTCGGCGTACAGGGCTGGATCAGAGCGGACCTCCAGGTAGGGAAAGGGATCCTTCACCGTCGAAAAATTCGGATCCTGAACGAAGCTCTTCATCAACCGTGCTTTCTCTTTGACATAGACCGAGGCGTTGGAGCGCAGCAATCTGTTGATCTCCCGTATCGCGAGATTGTCCCGATACTCCAGCAGATACTCTTTGATCGTCTCGAAGGTCTCCGAGATCTGCTTCTCGCTCAAGGTGAGCGTGCTTTGCGTATCCGAACTCTCGGCGGTCAGGGGCCGCTCCAGAGACAGTACGATCTGCTCCACCCCGGGTCGGGGCCGCCTTCCGGGAGGGATCCGGGGCAATACGAAGACATAACCGACAGCCAGAACGGCAATCAGGCAAACCACCAGTACCGGTGCGATCCAGATCCACGGAGACACCGGCACGGAGGGCAGCAGGCTCTTGATTTTTATTGCCGCGGCGTTGACAACCTCACCTTCCCAGTTGGCGTCCTTGCGCAGTGCACTGAGAGCATTTCTGGCTTTTCTGTTTCCCGGCTCCAGATCGATTACCTTCAACCAGTTCTTCAGCGCCGCCTCGGTCTGACCGCGCTTGAAGGCGATTGCTCCCAAACCGAGCTGGGTGGTGACATCATCCTCGTTGAGCTGTTCGGAGCGCCGCAGGTATGATTCCGCCCCGCCGAAATCGCCCGTGTGCAGGCAGGCCGAACCGAGCAGAGCGTAGAACTGCGCATTGTTGCGATAGCGGAATACTTGACTTTCGAGCAGACGGATAACCTGGGAAAATCTTCTACGCCGGTAGAGTTGACGAGCCCGTGTTAGTACGCTTTTCGGCATTCTGGTTGTCGAGGTATTCGCGGACCATACGCGCCCTAACGCCCGCCGGAATACCTTTCTGATTTATCTTTTATAGCAGAAAGGATTTCCTCCATCAACCGAAGCTCTTCGTCGCTGATCTTATCCCCGGAGCCGAGACGCTCATCGATGAGCTCGATGAAGCTGTCCAGATCATCCATGTTCAGTTCCGCCGAGGCGGGTTCGGCACTCAGACGGTCACGCAGTTTCTGCAAACCGCTGGTCGGGGATGCTTCCGGGCTTTGCTGTTCTTGCTGTTCCGCAACTGCTGCAGCTTCGGTATCCGCGGTCCGTACCTCGCCGGTATAATCGGTCATGGTGACGTTGCCCAGTACCAGGACGATCTCCCGGGTTCCCAGCGCGGGAAGATCCACCGGATCGTAGTACATGCAAACCGCCGAATCGTTGACCGAATAGGGCATCAGGTTGAAGTTCCTGTTGCTCGAGGTCTGGTAGTCCCAGGAAGCATCGCTGAGGCGTTTCCAGTTTGCAAACACGATCTTATCCGGAGGGGTGATATCGGAGCCGCTGGTCACGCAAACCAGACCGGCGCCTCCGAACGAGCCGGCCGACTTGGACAGCCAGTAGCGGATCATATCGGAGCCGGTCACTGTCAGCTCACTGCGAATCTCCTGGTGGCGGTCGGAACGGAAGTGGGACAGATCGTCCTCCCCCAGGTAGGTGTCCAGGCAAAACCTCAATCCCACGGAGAGCCGGCTCCGGGAGCGGTTGCTGATCCGGATCGACATACGCACCCCCTCGGCCTTCCCCGATGCAGAGGAAAGCACCGGGGTGAACTCCTGTACCACCTCGAGGATTCTCGAGCTCCAGACAAAGCGCCCCATCGCCTCACCCGCGGGTTGTTCGGCTTTTTCGGCAAACTCCGCGCTGTCTCCGAGCCTGTAGATCTTATCGTTGACCACCAAAGAAATACCGGAGGTTCTGGGATCCTGATCCACGAACAGGGAGATGTAGTCGGTTGAGGCGGCACTCTCACGGGTGTAGAGGGAGAAACGGCCGATCCCTTCGTGAAGGATCAAGCGGACCCTGCCCGAATCGATCTCTACAGCGGACAGCGGTGCCAGAGCTACGGCAAGCAGCAGTACGGCGGGGATAGAGCTTTTTCTGAAAAACTTCATCGTTGCGCTTCCGACTCTTCGATCATTTTCTGCAGCAGGTTTTCTTTCACAGCAAGGGCGTCCATTTTCATCTGAAGGGCTTTCTCCCGGTTTTCGATTGCCTCGAGCCGTTGCTGCAGCTCTGCAGCGGTTTCTTCCGTTTCCCTTTCGGATGCGGATGCAAGCCGGGCCTCCAATTCGTCGATAGTACTCTTCAGCGCCTCATTTTCGCTGCGCAGCTGTTCCAGGGCGGCTTGGGTATCCGCATCCGGTGCCGAGGCGCCCGGAGCAGATAGTTTCCTCTGATACGCGGCGATTGCCTGCTCGTAGGCCTTCTCCCGCCGCCTAAACTCCTCCACGGATTTCAACGCTTCTTCGTGGCTCCATTGCAGGAGTCTGAGCAGCTCGTTCTCCCGCATTTTGAATTCGATCAGGGAAAGACGGTAGCGGGAAGCCTCCAGCTTTACACTCTTCGGATACTCCACGATTACTCTGTTGAATATCCGAGCGGCCTCTTCCATCCGCCCGAGGGAAAACAGGCATTCCCCGAGCCAGAAATAGGCGCTGCCGGCGAACTCGGAATCGGGATACTCGGTCAAGAACCGCTGCAAAACCTGGATTCCGCTCTCAGGGTCCCCCTGCAGATAGAGCAGCCTCCCTTTCTGATACAGGGCATCGGAGCTGTAGGGATGGGAGGGGAAGTTGCTAAGAAAATACTCGAGGTTTCTGGCCGCTTCCTCGTAGTTGTCAATAGCCAGGTAGGCCCGGGATATCCAGTAATAGGCATCCGCTGCGTTTGCCTGCCCCTGTTTGCTCTGGTCGTTGAAGATCAGAGCCCTGAAGGTACGGATTGCATCCTGGTATCGTTCCTGCTTGAACAGCAGCAAACCCTCCCTCAGCTCATCGGCCCCGGGGGAGACCTGGGCAAAGAGGAGAGCCGGTGCAAGAGCAAGCAGGATTATCGGTATGGTTCTGCGAAGCATTGGTCCTCTCTTTTTTTTCGACTCCTGAAAAAAGAAACTGTATCTATTATTGTTCATCGGCATTTCAGGGCATTAATCTCTTTTTCGATATCATCGGAATCGAACACGGCTGATCCGGCAACCAGCACATCTGCTCCCGCCTCTATGGCCATCTTACAGGTTTCTCGATTGATCCCGCCGTCCACTTCGATCAGGTACGTGTGACCGCCGCTGCGCCGCATCTCCGCCAGCTGGCTTACCTTGTTCAGGGTTTGAAGTATCAGCTGCTGCCCGCCGAAACCGGGATTCACGGTCATCACCAGGATCAAATCGAGCTGGGGCAGGATCTCGGTCAGCATGGAGGCCGGGGTCGAGGGCACGACGGAGATCCCGGCCTTTTTCCCGATTTCCCGGATCCGGCTCAGGCACCTGTGCACGTGGACCGTGGCTTCGTAGTGAATCGTGATGATATCCGAGCCCGCATCTGCGAAGCTGGAGATATACTTCTCCGGTTGAACGATCATGAGGTGGGTATCGAAGGGCAGCCGGCTGTGGCGCCGCAATGTCGAGACCATGGGCGGACCGAAGGTGATATTGGGCACGAAAACGCCGTCCATGATGTCCAGGTGAACCCAGTCCCCCCCGCCCTCTTCTATGCGCTTCACCTCATCCGCCAGATGCCCGAAGTCCGCGGAAAGGATCGAAGGTGCTACCAGTGTAGTGCTCGGTTCTGCCATGGAATTATCATAGCAGAAAGATACCTTGCGATGCAAAGGGTGCGCACGGGGACCGTGATCAACGGCCATCGGAGGCCAGCACTCCCGGCACACCGCCGAAGGCCGTCTTCAAGATTGACTAAACTCTTCATCTTGCTATAATTAGCATAGTAGCTATACCGAGGCGGCTATACCAAGTAGGTTGTACCAGTAGACTCGATCGTTTGCCAAAGGCGCTTTGCCGTGCGGGCAGTAGTGAGCAGGCGTTCCTGAGGTAATTCTATGGCAGAAAAACAACTAACGTTCAAAGAAAACGAGATCATACAGATCCTGAACAAGGTTTATCTCACTTTCAAGGAGGGGCAGTTCAAGGAGGCGAGCACACTGCTGGAGAAAGCGCTGGAAATCGATTTCGAATCCACGGATGTGACGAATGCCTTGAAATGCGCAAATTTCTGGCTGGAACGGGAAGATCGCCAGGCAACTATCTCGGGAGCCTATGAGAAGGGAGAGTACTATCTCGGTCAGTGGAAGGTGTTCAACGGTTTTGTCTCTCGTATGGAACGTCTGTCCGAGCGCTGCCTGTTCAACATCAAGTACTACATCTTTGGCAAGGCGCTGGAGCACTATTTGACCCTCTACAATGAATCCGATCTCAGCGATCCGGAAATTCTGTTTCGAATCGGAAGATGCCACAAATGCCAGGGTAATTACGAGAACGCGATTCGTTTTCTCGAACTGGCCAGCCAGTACCGGAGGGAGGATGCGGCGATCCTTGCCGAGTTGGCCGATAGTTACTCCCTGGTCAACGAAGATCGGGCTGCGAAAGTCTTCTTCAGGGAGGCCTTCTTCTTGGATTCCCAGGCCGTCGAGCTCTCCTACCTGGAATCACCGATGATTCTGCGTTTGGTGGAGAAGCTCAAAGGCAGGTTCGGTGAGATGGGGGCGGAGCTTCAGGAATGGATTCCGGTATACGGCACCATATTTGGCCTTTTCAACGTCAAACGAGAGCTGAGGCCTCTGGAGCTTGGCAAGTTGAAACAGGCAATCTACCAGCTGGAGAGAGACACAGGCGGCCAGCGGGGCAGCCGGCTGATCCCCAGGCTGATCAATCACTACTTCTGGCTCGTCGATCACTACTTGAATAGCGGCGAGGAACGGCAGAAGATCGAAGAAGTATTGGGAAAGATTAAAGAACTGGATCCCGAGATCTACAACGAATACGTCACGTAAGTTAAGGAGCGATATCTTGTCTGAAGCATTGTTGAAACAGGTAACAGAATTATTAAACGAGGAAAAATGGACCCGGGCAACTCTGAACAGCTATTCCATAAGCAATTTTTCCGAGCTCGACGAAATTGTTGCGACGACCAAAGAGCAGAGTGCGGAAGATGAGGTGCTTGCTATCTGCGAGGAGCACCTCAAACACACCCGAAACAGCATTGTCGGGCTGTACATCTCCGGAGTTATCTCCCTGAGCAAGCAGCTGGTAGACGATTCGAACCTGATCGTTCTGATCAACATCTTCATGGATAACCACAAGTGGAACATCGTCGAATATCTGTGCAGCAGGATTCTCGAGTATGGTGAAAACAAATTTGCCCTGAAAACCCTTGCCGATGTCTACGAGAACAAAAACGAACAGGATCAGAAGTACCAGATCTGGGAGCGGTATATCAAGGTCGACTACGAAGAAGCGGAGATCGTAAAACTCCTGGCGGACAAGAAAGAGGAAGATGGAGAACTTGAGGCCGCCATCGAGTTCTGGAAAAAAGCCCTGCACCGCTTTATCAACAAGAAGATGTTTTCCAACGTACGAGAGGTTTGGGAGAAGATAATCGAGTATGCCCCCGAGGACGTGGAGTTTTTCTTCTCCGTGGAGCGCAAGATCGTAAAGGTTTTGAGCGGTGACCGGGCAGCCCAGCTGTTGACCTTCCTGATTCCTCACTACAGGGAGAAAGAGGACTGGGATACGGCGATCGAGCTGCTCAAGCGGATCCTCTCCTACGAACCGAAAAACTCCGAAGCCCGCAAAGAGATAGTGGAATGCTTCCGGCAAAAGTACAAAGACCATAGTCAGCTTGATGAATATCTGCGGATCTCGAATCTCAACCAGAGCTGGCGCAACGTTCACGATGCGATCGCCGATTTCGAAAAACACATATCCTTCGACATGGGCAACTACGTCTACCACTCCAGCTGGAAGATCGGCCAGATCAAAGACATTGAAAACGATGTCATCGTCATCGATTTTGCCTCGAAACCGGCTCATAAGATGAGTCTGAAGATGGCCGTGAGCGCCCTCAAGGTGCTGAGCTCCGATCATATCTGGGTGTTGATCCATACGAAGCCCAAAGAAGAGCTGAGGAGTGCGGTGAAAGAAGATCCCGTTTGGGCATTGAAAACCGTCATCCGGAGTTTCGACAACGCCGCGGATATGAAGATGATCAAGGAGCAGCTGGTTCCGGCGGTGCTCAGTGCGGGAGAATGGTCGAAATGGAGCACGGAAGCCCGAAAGATTCTCAAGACCGATCCGATCTTCGGAAACGTTCCCGAGAAGCTGGACCGCTACACGGTGCGGGATAAGCCGATCTCCTTCGAGGAAAAAACCTTCAACAAGTTCAAAGCCCAGAAATCGTTTTTCGATCGCGTTCAAACTTTGAGAGATTTCTTGGAGCACGCCGAGCCGGATTCCGACTACTTCGCCGAAATGTTCTCGTACTTCACGGCTTTCCTGAAATCCTCCGGCACCGTGAATGAGCTGGTACTCTCCAGCTTCATGCTGGTTCAGCAGCTCGCCTCCGTGTACCCCTACCTGAATCCGGGAATGGAGTCCACATTCGCCGATTTGATTCAGGGAGTCGAGAACATAGAAGAGCTGTTCTCAAAAATAGACGATCCGGAACTGAAAAAAACCTTCCTCGTCCAGCTGCACCAGAACTATCCCGATTGGCCCTCGGTCTACGCGCGGTTGTTCCTCACCTATCAGAGCAAGTTCATCGTCGATGAACTGGTTCGGGACAAGAAATGGGATACATTGAAGACGCTGACCGACCAAGTCTTGAGCCACTTCAAGGAGTACCGGGAGGCCTTCGTGTGGCTGGCCCGCAATCTCCTGGATGAACCCTGGTTCACCCGAATGGAGCTCAGCCGGGAGAAGCTGCTTATCGGAATGATCCATCTGCTGGACGTAACCTTTCGGGAGATCAACAATAAACGGGATGTGAGTTTCAACAGAAAGATCAACAAGCAGGTCCAGGATTTTCTGTTCAAAGAGAAAAATCTCCTGGACCACATCCTGGAAACCGGAGAAGAGTCCATTACCAGACTGTATACTCTTGTAGACGATGTGAAGGAACTCGACCCTTCGATTCGGATCAGCTTGAAACAGCAGATCAAGACGAATTTCCCCAAATACGAGTTTCTCGGTGATCATGAGAAGGAGACTGTCAGCATGGGATTGCTGGCCACCCGCGGCAGCTACGAGAGCAAACAGAAGGAGCTGCGGGAAATCATCGAGAATCAGATACCCCAAAACTCCACGGAGATCGGAGTGGCCATGGACAAGGGGGATCTTCGGGAGAACGCAGAATATAAAGCCGCCCTGGAGCGGCAGGAAATGCTCAAATCCACGGCTGCGAGGATTCAGGAGGAACTTCAGAAAGCTCAGATCTTCGACGAATCTCAGATCTCTACAGACGAGATATCCTTCGGCACCAAGGTCAAGCTGAAGAACCTGCTCGAGGATTCTGAAGAGGAGTATACGATTCTCGGACCGTGGGAATCCAATCCGGCAAAAAACATTATTTCCTATCGTTCACCCCTCGGCGCCGAGCTGATGAATCACAAAACCGGAGATCGATTGAGTTTCACCATCAGCGATCAAAACTTCAAGTACCAGGTCGAGGGAATTGAAAGCGTAAAACTCTCCGGCGAGTAGAGCATGAAACTGAAAGCGTTGATACTGGCTGTTGTCCTTCTGGGCCTCACCGCCCCGGCTTGGTCCGAGGGCATCGACGTGGTCGTCATGGTGGATACTTCGGAAAGCATGTTTCCCGTGTTTGACGACGTGGTGAACTACCTCCTGCGGGATCTGCTGGAGAACAGACTCCATACGGGAGACTCCTTCCATCTGCTCAGCTTCGCGGACTCTCCGGAACAGGAGATCCGGTTGGATATCGAAGATCGTGCGGATATCGCCGCTGTGGTCGACAGGATCCTGCTGTTGAGACCCCTGGGCCAGTACACGGATCTGATCGCGGCGGTTGAATATCTGTACGACTACACCCGGGCGATCGATCCGCAAAACAGGAAACTGATCCTGCTGCTTACCGACGGCATCCACGATCCGCCCCCGGACAGTCCCAACCAACTGGCCGAGACGGACGTGGTGGCACGTCTGTTCGAAACGAGCGAAAAGATAAAACGACAGGGCTGGGATGTTCATATCCTGCGCATGCCAGGCGATCAGCTGGCCGGGATCGAACCCGGGCAGCCCGCAGCGGGACAGGACCTGCTGGAGGAGCTGTCCGATCAGCTGGAGACCGACGTGCTGGTCTACGAGGATGTGGAAAAGGAGAGCCTGACCGATGAGCTAACCGGATTCTCCACCTTGAGCTTCCCCGATTCCCTCGGCCGCGTGCGGCGCCGCTTCAGCGTGACTTTTGCCGTGCAGAACAATTCCGAGCAATCCCAGGGGTACACCCTCGTAGGCATGGACAGCGCTCATGGCGAACTGTTGAGGCGTCCGGCTTCGGTCACGGCCCCTGCAAAACAGACAGCCCGCCTGGTTGCTCCCCTTCGCCTGCCCTCAGGTGTAGAGCCGGGGCTTCAAACCGTGAGCGTATCCCTGGAGTTCGCCGATCCAGAGGTGAGGATTTCACCTCTGGAGGGAAACCTCACCTTCGAGTACGTCCCCCTGGTCGGCTGGCGTGAGGCCCGCCTGCCCCTGCCCTACCTGCTCTACGCGCTGGGCGCCCTGATCCTGATCGGGGTGATCATTCTGCTGGTTTTCGTGATCCGCCACCGCATGCAGGATGCCGCCTTCGACCGTCTGTTTGCCGGGGTTGTCGAAACACGCAGGCGGAAGAGAAGCATCCGTCCCCTGATCTTGAAGGTGGATTCCCAGAACCCCAACATCGGCACCCGCAATATCCACCCCGTACCGCCGGGTTCCCGGCGCAGCGTGGGCGGCGACGGTTCCAACTTCCTGATCTACTACATCCCCATGCCCAGACGGATCGGGGAAATTCGAAATGACGGCAAGCAGTACAGCTTCATACCCAGGCGGCCGGAGCACTTCCCCGATTTGAGCAAACCCCTTCCAGGCTGCCTGGACAAACCGATCCGGGCGGTTTCCTCCCGAGGGCGGGAGGTGACCTTTCACTTCCACGAGTACGTATCCCCCCTGGAGCAGCTCAACCGCCTGATGCGCTCGGTTCCCAAGTACCACATCGGGGACGTCCCGTTGAAGCATCCACCGGGCGGAGAGAAGAAGTAGCTCCCCGTTCCCTGCTCGGCTCTCACAGATCTTCCAGCACGGACAGGGCCACCTGGCGGGCGGCGGGATAGGGATCGTCGGTGGACGCCTTCTCCACCTTGTCCCGCAGGGTTCGCAGGCCGTTTCTGCCGATGCCCCGGAGGGCGTAGATCCTCACGTAGACATTCGGGCTGGCCAGGAAGCGTTCGTAGAACCACTTGAGGCCGGATGCCGTGGTGGTGGAAAACCTCCGGGCCGTGAATTCCACGACCTTTTGATCCTTGCTGCCCCACTCCTGCTCGATCACCTCCCGAAACACGTCCAGGTTGTCCTGCAGGGCGTTGTCACAGAGAGCGGTGAAGGCCGCCTCCCGGTACACGGGAAGGGCGATCCTGTCCCGGTACAGCTCCTGCAGATAGCCGAAGGCCTGGGCCGTACCGATGACACCGAGGGCTTCGATGGCCTGCAGCCGAACCTGGCGCTCCGGGTCGTGCTTTGCCTTGTAGATCAGGATGTCGACGCTGCTTTTGGCCTGTTCGTTGGCCAGCCCCTTGGCCGCGGCAACCCGGACCCGGACGTTCGAATCTCTCAGGCCCTGCTGCAGCAGGGCCTCCACCTCGCCCATGTTGAAGTTGGCCAGGGCCGATGCGGCGTAGGCCTTGATCAGACTGTCCGATTCGCTGAACAGCGCCCGCAGATGGGCAATGGCCCGGGTCTCCCCGATCTCCCCCAGGGAAGCGGCCGCGTACATGCGCCAGATTCGCTCCTCGTCCCCGTTGTCCACGATTGCAATCAGAGCATCCACGGCTCCGCCGTACTTCATCTTTCCCAGGGCCAGAATGATCTCCGGCTTCTGCTCCGCCGGATAGTCCGGATCCTCGAGCCGCTGGACCAGCAGCTGCCCAGAAGCCTCTGTCCCGACCTCCCCCAGCGCGGTAACGGCGGTCTCCGCAATTTGAACGTCCCGGTGATCCACGAAGTCCAGAAGCCGAGACTCGAGCCCCGGGGATTCGACGGCCGCCAGGTAGCGGATGCAGGCCACGGTCACCCGGCTGTCTTGGAGCTGCTCCTCCCCCAGCAGTGCTTTGGCCGCTGCTTCGGCATCCCGGATCTTCTGGTCGGTGAAGTAGTCCAGCACCGCCTTGCGGACCTCGAAGTTCAGAGATTCGGCGAACAGCACCGCCAACTCTTCATTCAGGGATTGTTCCTCGCTCTCGGCGATGCTCTTGATGACCTTGAGCACCTCGGTGTCGATGCCGTAGCGCAGTACCTCCCGCCACTGCTCCAGGATCGGACGGTCCTCCTGGCACCAGCCGGCCGGCTGGATCAGCACTGCCAGGGATGCGGCCAGAATCAGGATCAACAGGGTTTTCATTTGGTTTTCCTTCTTGTCATGAGCTCTTTGAGCACCTCTACCCCCAACAGCCTGTACATGCCAAGCAGAATCACGGCTGCTCCGAGTGCTTCAGCCATAAGCAGAAACAGATTTGCCAAGGAACTGCCCGGCGTCCATAGAGATCGGGTCAGGCGGTTGCAGATAAGGATGAAGCCGACAAAGGGCAGCAGAGAGGCGGCCATCCTGCCCACGGTTCGAACAATCGCACCCCGCCTCAAGGCCCCCAGCGCCTTCCGGGTCCAGATGAGCAGCAGGATGAAACCGCCGGTAAAGGCAATCGAATTGGCAACCGCCAAACCGGTGACCCTCAAGGCGGTTTCTCGCAGCCACAGCGACAGCAGGATATCGGAGACGCTGACCACCAGCGCGGCGATAAGAGGTTTTTTGAAATCGTGGCTCGAGTAGAAGAAACGCTGCAGGAAGGTGAACCCTCCCAGGCTGAACAGACCCAGGGAATAGCCGACCAGCACCCGGGATGTTCGCAAGGTCCCCAGGGACGAGAAGGCTCCTCGCTGCAGGGCCACGGCGATGATTCTATCCCCCAGCAGGATATACAACACCGCCGCCGGGATCAGCAGCACCATGATGTAGCGCAGCCCGTAGCTCACGGTTTCACTCAGTCCCTGCCTGTCCTTCCGGGCCGCCTGGCGGCTCATCCGGGGGAAAAGGACCGTGATGATGGATATGGAAAAGATGCCGAAGGGCAGCTGGAAGAACACCAGGGCATAGCTCAAGGCGGATGTGCTTCCGTCCTCCAGTCCGCTGGCCAGCAGCACGGCGACCTGCTGGGTTATCGCGAAGATGGCCGCCGAGCCCAACACGGGCAGCCAGGCCTTGAGCACTCCCCGGAAGCGCTCGTGCCCAAAGACGAAATCCGGCTTGAAATCGTATCCTAATTTCAAAAAGCGGGGCAGCTGGCAGAGAATCTGGGCGATACCTCCGCTCAAGACCCCGATCACCATCGAGTAGATGCCGAGCCAACGGTAAAATGAAAGGGTGGCGGTGATCACGCACACGGAAAACAGCACCGGCGACAGCGCCGGGATTACGAAGATGCCGTGGGAATTGAGCACGGCCATCAATACGGCGCTCAGGCTGATGAACAGAAGGTAGGCAAAGACCCAGCGGAACAGACTCACAGAGAGCCGCATCTTCTCGGGGTCGGGAAAGGCCAGCAGGATGCCCACGACCTGCCTGGCGAACAGGGCGCAGAGGAGCACCAGGGGGATGAGGATCACGAGCTGCAGGGTGATCACCTTCCTGGTAATCCGGCGAGCCTCCCGGCCCGTACGATCCTCGACCAAACTCGCCGACAGCGAGGGAATAAATGCGGAGGACAGCGCCCCTTCGGCCATGAGTTTGCGGAGGTTGTTGGGTATCGTGAATACGGCGTTCCAAACGTCTGCTGTTCCGGAGGCTCCGAAGAGCGCTCCGATCACGGCGATTCGCACGAATCCCAGCAGCCGGGAGAGCAGGGTGCAGGCCATGACCAGCACCGTCACCACGGTACTGCTGCGGCTTCGATCGATTTCCCGGGGCTCTAACAATTGCTGTTCCACCTCATCCAGTCTGATATTCGGCATATCAGAGGCCCCCGTTCAGTTCGATTTGCTCGTCAGCCCGTTGGCGGGAGCGTTCGCCGTAGCTCTCCAGATAGCTCTCCTTGAAGCGCCGGAACTTCCCCTCCCCGATGGACTGCCTGATCGACACGACCAGGGACTGGATAAAGGACAGATTGTGCTGGGTGGTCAGCATGGCGGCCAGGATCTCCTTGGTCTTGAACAGATGCCGTAAATACGCCCGGGAGTAGCGGCGGCAGGTGCTGCAGGAGCACTCCGGGTCGATCGGCTGCTGGTCCAGCTTGACCGCCTCGGTCTTGAGGGACAGAGGCCCGCGGCTGGTGAAGGCCTGGGCATTGCGGGCCGTGCGGGTCGGGAAAACGCAGTCGAACATGTCGATGCCCTGTTCCACCGCCTCCAAAATATACTTCGGCGTACCCACGCCCATGAGGTAGCGGGGATAGCGCTCGGGAATCAGGCCGGCGCTCAGGGATAGGGTATCACGAAATACGGAGAAGCTCTCACCGACGGAGAGCCCGCCTATGGCGTAGCCCGGCAGGTCCAGCTCCAGGAGCTGCTCGGCGCTGCGTCTTCGCAGATGGGCGAAAAAATTGCCCTGGATGATCCCGAACAGGTGTCCCTGAAAGGCCGGATCGGAGGCGAGCCAGTGTGTTTTGCTTCTCCCCGCCCAGCGGGTGGTCAGTTCCACGGCCTCCAGCGCTTCGGTCTCCCCTATGCCCGGTGGGGTGCACAGGTCCAGGGGCATGAGAATGTCGCTTCCCAGAGTCCGCTGCATGCCGACGACATCCTCGGGGGTCAGCTGAAAGCGGGATCCGTCGAGGTGGGAGCGGAAAATCACCCCCTTTTCCTCGACTTTTCGAAACCGGGCGAGGGAGAAGATCTGAAATCCCCCCGAGTCGGTCAGGATGTTGTGCCCCCAGGACATGAAGCTGTGGAGCCCCCCGCTGCGCTCCAGCACCTCCAATCCGGGCCGGAGGAACAGGTGATAGGTATTGCCGAGAATGAGGTTTATGCCCAGATCTTCGAGCTGTTCGTTTGTGATAGCCTTGACCGTGGCGTTGGTGCCCACCGGCATGAATACCGGGGTCTGCACCGGGCCGTGGGGCAGATCGAGCAGCCCCGTTCGGGCTTTCGTATCAGGATCTCGCTGTTGAACCGTAAAACCCATGGTACAGTGGCGCTGATCGGATCAGGTTCGGGCGGTTCTTAGAGCCAGGGCGCCCACGGCAAGAAACAGAACGAAGGACAGACCTGCTCCGGCCAGGGGAGGAAGGAGCCCGTTCTTGGCGAGTATCACCGATACCATTTGCATCACGTAGTAGATCACACTCACCAGGAGGGCGGTCAAAAGATTCATCAGCAGCACGTTTCTCTTGAAACGTCCCCCCATGCCCGTGGCGATCAGCACGACGATGAAGGGACTGGCTGCAAAGAAATACTTCTTGTAGTACTCGGTGAGCGCTCCCCTGAAGGGCAAGCCGGCTCTTTTGAGCTTGTCGACCCACTGCCGCGCCTCAGCGCTTCTCATCTCCTCCACGTCTCGGGTGGACTTGCGAAAGGTCATCGGTGGTTCGGTAAGTTCCGTAGCCTGGTACAGCGCACTCTGGCGCAGCACGACGGTCTGCTCGCCCTCCTCCCAGATGTAGCGGCGGCTGTTGTGCAGGATCCAGTGCCGCCCGTTCCATTCGGCCCAATCCGCATCGATCCGGGCGACGAAACCGTTGTTCTCCCCTCTCTCCAGGATCATCAGATCGGTTAGAGTCTGTTTTTTGTCATTGTAGTAGTTGACCTGATAGATCGTGAAGGTATCCTCACTGATCACCGTTACGTTCGTATTGCTGTAACTGACCTCCTGACGGACCGCGCCTCGAAACAGCTCGTTTTTGCGGATGAACGTGTCAATCACGATGTTCTGCTCGAAGAAAAAGCCGAATACGCTAAGGGCTATGCCGATGAGCACAAAGGGGAGGACCAGCCGGTACAGGCTGATGCCCGAGCCGAGAATCGCGATCAACTCGTTGTTCTTGTAAAGCACGCCCAGGGTGAAGGCGGCCGAAAACATAAGACCCGGCGGAATTGCGTAGGACAGGCACTTCGGAAGGTAGTAGTAGGCTATGGTGAGGATTTCCTGCAGGCTCGTCTCATGGGCCAGATAACGCCAAAGATTGGAAAACAGGTCGAGGAGCTGGACGACCAGGACGAAAAACAGAACGGAAACCAGAAAAACGAGAATAAAGGTGGTTAGGACCATCCGGTAGATTGTTTTCACTGTCTTGTCCTGATCGTGAGCATCGTGGTGGCGGCTATGAAAACAACCAGGTTGGGAAACCACATGGCAAAAGCGGGGGGGAGCTCCAGACGGATACCAAGGGTGTGGCCGATCAACAGCAGCCACCAGTATAGAGAAGCCATGAGCAATCCGATTCCAAAGCCCACCGCCCTGCCGCTTTTGCGGGCCAGGAGACCCACGGGAAAGGCAAACAGCATAAAAACGACGCAGGAAAAAGGAATCGAGAATTTCTTGTGGAACTCCAGACGATACAGCTGAAGGTTGCGGTCTACGAATTTTCTGTCCCGGTTGCGCGTGTAGACGGTATACGCGCTGGAGAGATTCGCCTGCCGGCTCAGATAGAGCTCCGGACTGCCCGGGGCAAAATCCCGGACATAGCGCAGCTCCATGGCCAGATCGAAAAATTGGGTGTCGGTCTGCTTGTCTTTCTCGGCCAGCTGCCGCCTGTACTGTTCATCCATCACCTGGATCTCCCTCCAGACGTCGATGGAGCTCATCTCTCTGGGCCCCGGATTTATGAAGCTGGCGCTGAAATCTTTCAGCAGGATGTTGTAGATCATCGATTTTGAGCTGGTATATTCGTATCTGTCCGCCTCCGAGGCGTCGGACACGTGGCTGAACACCTCGTTGAGCCTGATGGAAATGACTCCCTTTTGATT
>Ga0180437_10004510_pt1 | contig 19769 bp, 18 predicted proteins | sample SS_ome_4_FD_132410 | JGI IMG/M metagenome (GOLD analysis project Ga0180437, IMG submission 132410) | Hypersaline lake sediment archaeal communities from the Salton Sea, California, USA - SS_3_D_1 metaG | ecosystem: Environmental > Aquatic > Non-marine Saline and Alkaline > Hypersaline >... | reverse complement strand
TTCTTCGCTGGGCTACCTCACCCCGGCCGAGTTCGAGGAACAGTGGCGAAAGGAGCAAGCTCTGGCCCTCGATTTGAACTAAAAATCACCGAAAAAGTGTCCAATCTCAGGGGTTCACTTCACTTCACCATAGAAGCCCCCCGATTCTATCCAAAAGGGTAGACCAGTATCCCAAGTTGTACCTGATGGTTGGGGTGGTAGTGATGGTATTCGGAAATGGGCCTTACGTGGGTCTTCTTCAAATTCGTAGTGCCCACTTGGGTCGATGTACTTGAGCGGGTTATTCAGTACATAGGCATACCTATTGAGCGCTTGCGGCTCCCCCGGCTCCGGCACGATGCTGTCCGCGCTGACGAACCGCCCCAGCCTGGGGCTGTAGAACCGCGCCCCGTAGTGCATCAACCCCAGGCCCGCCTCCAGGCGCTGGCCGGTAAACCCATAGTCAGTTGGTAAGGTGCTGGCCTCGCCCAGGCGCAGGCCGCCGTAGGGCAGGTAGGCCACCCGCTCGCCGGCCGGCTGCCCGCTCTCATCGGAGAGGGCGCTGGTGGAACCCAGATGGTCAGCGTGGAGGTAGTATACCACATCTCCCTGCCACATGGCAACCCGCTGCCCATTGGCGTAGTAGTACTTGGTGACGTACGGGACGACGGCCTCCACTTCCAGGCTGTCCTCGTTGCCCACATTGTCGCTGGCGGAGAGGCGGAAGGTGTAGGTGTGGCCGGGCTGGCCGTCGTGGGTGTCGTCTCCGCCACATTCGGTCGAGAAGGTCTGCCAGGCTCCCTCATCCTCCCGCACCTCCAGGAGGCAGGTGCTGGCGTCTACGCCGGAGCCGCTGTCATCGGAGCTCCAAGTGACGAGCACGTCGGTGCCTTGCACCACCGCTTCGAGGGTGAGGGTGGGCGGCGTGGTGTCGTGTAGGTCGGCCAATCGGATCAGACGGTGTCTTTGCGGAAGCGCATGGCCAACACCCAGCAGCAAGCATCCTCAGCCGAGAGGGTCAGGGTCACGACAGGGCTGTCCACTTCTGGTCATCGTTGATGAGTAGGCTGCTCACGGTGGGGGACACGGCGTCCCGGTGAAGGATGGGGACGGATCAGCCCGAGAGGCCGTTGCCTCAGAGGTCGTGGGCACGCATGTGAGAAGGAGCAAATGTAGTCCAGCTCTCCCAAGCTGTCCGAGGCGGCGGTGAGGCGGAAAGTGTAGAGAGATGTGCTAAGAGGTTATGACCGCACATTCGTACTCAAACTCTGACCACGCCAACATAAAGTGATCGAGAGGGACGGATTGAGGACCTGCGTCTAAAGCCGGATCATTGATGTAGACAATTTGCTCGCTCAACCCGACAACAACCACGGCGTGAAAGCCCTCTGATTCGGAGTAGGGCAGATCGCCAGCCTGGAGGAATGTGATGCAGGGGATACCATTCTGCAGGTGAGCACGGAGCCGAGACAAGGACACTGGCCCGAAGGTCACCGACAGGCCAAGTGATTCAAGGTAGCGGACATTGGGGGCAGGTGTGCCGAAGGCATAGGAACGCAATATCCTGGCTATCTGGGTTTCGGCCAGATCGCGTCCCAGGTGAGCCAACACCATACGGACGCAGGCCGGCAGGCATTGGCCATCGGCGCTCTGTTTATAGTGAGGAACCGGCAACCAGTCTTTCGGCATGGTCAGCGATGTCTCGTATCATTTGGTCATCGGCCAGGATCTCTCCGGTTTGCGCGTCCACATCTATCTGGCCGACCTGGCCGAGACGCCCCTTGGGAGCCAGGGCCAGAATCACCGGAACGCGCCAACACAGTCGGTCGTTTTGGATGACCAGTGTGGGTGTGTCACCGCCCAGGCCGGTGCCGATCTCGTTCAAGACGAACACATTGACCTTGCGCCGGGCAGCAACCTGGGTGACGTTGAGCCTGGCCGAGACGTGAACGGTGATGTCTACCTGTGCCCCTTCTACTTGAGGTAGCACCTCGCTCAATTCCACAGCCATATCGCACCTCCATTCGTTCAGCAAGCACCTGGGTCCGGTACGATTCTCTACGGACCTTACCTGAGCAAAGCCGAAGGGTGGTCGCTGTAGGTGTAGTATACCACACTCCCCACAGCATGGCAACCCTTTGACTTTGCCAAGACAGGCTCAGCACAGGCGTTGCCCCAGGTCCGCAGGTGGCCTGCCCTGAGCTTGTCCTGAGCTTCTCGAAGGGCGAAGTCGAAGGGTGGTCGCTGTGGACGTAGTAGAGGGTGCCGTCCACGCGGGTGGCAACCCGCTGGCCGTTGGCGCGCTGATACACAAAGGCCACTGAAAGCGGTAGCTGCCCTCAGTGGCCCCGGCGCGTTCAACGGCTCAGCAGTTCACATTCCAAGCAGGCACTCAAACTGGTGCTAGGTCTTTGTCTTCTCCGATGGGTGGCAGACGGTTCGTAATACCACGTACCAACAAAGCGAGAGACAGACCTACCATGGCACCACATCCTGCAACGACGAAAGCCCCTTTTACGATCACAGGAAGACCAACCAGCAAACTTGCCAGAACCACGCGGACTATAGAACGGATTCACTACCGGACACTTTTTGCAACGGGGCTCAGAAACCAGGTTTTTGGCCGAGGAACGTGGCTTTTTCGCACCACAGAGAGTCTCAAAAGCAACAAATTGTCCATTCAGGCAGGTGAAAAACCTGGTTTCTCCAAAAGTGTCCGGTAGCAAATAGAACGGAACCAAACCTGTGAGGAGGACAATACCGGCCCATCGCTGCGCAAGTCTTGCTCCCGCACCCGCCATTCTCCACGGGCTTTTTTGCGCGCGATCAATATTTCTAAAAGTAAAGCTCCTCCTATAATTGAAACAATCGCCGTCCCCCAAAGGAGGTGGCATTCCGCCTGAGGTAGATTAGCACAGTTTCTGTTGAGTGCATCAATCATGAGCCATCCGACGAGAGTGCTAAGACCGATGCCAAGAAGGACTAAAGTAAGCCTGCGATGTTTCATTACTTTTCGCCTCCCTATTACCAAGGCCCACGTGTGTTGAGTCTCTCAAGCCACCAGCCCTCAATCTGTTCGCCCCAGCCAACCTCTATTATAATCGTCACCGCTATTCCCCCGACCACAACAACTGGGGCAGCCACTGTGACTCCCGCCGCTGTAAGGCCTAGTGCTATCCCGCCAGCTATCCCTGTTCCCATCAACCCCGTAGTCACATTCGACATCGCGCCAGCGCCAGCGCGCCGTGTCAACAGCCAGGGATCGTCCAGTAGCTCGGGGTGGGTGATTACGTCTTCGCCCAACTGCCATAGCCCGCCCACGAGCAAATCGGCGCCCATGCCAGGAACAAGGTCGCCAACGGTAAGGTACTTGGGCCCAAAGCCCCACACCCGTCCGGCAATGGAGCGCACTTCGACGCTGACGCCGCGCCGTCCCAGCCGGCTGGCCCACTCCACATACTCATCACCACCAACACGGACAACACCGCTCCACTCACCCAGCTCGCCCTTCGCCAATTGGTTGGCTACGGAACTGCCCACCAGGTTTTTCAGAGGCCTTCGGATGTGATGCTTGGGCTGGCGTGAGACTACCTTGATGCTGAGCCAACACCACGGCGCTCTGCTGATCAGCCGTTCCGCAAACGGCCCCAATATTCCTTCTTCAACAATGAAGTTGCTCAGCGAGTTGGATAGGGCGGACTCTGCCAGGGTAGCCCAGGGGAACCCTCCGCCGTATCCGGTTTGCCCTCCCAGCCTGGATGGAGAAACTACGCCGACTGGTATGGCATACCGATTCAACGTCTGCGGCAGGTGGGGAACACCACCCAGGGGATTGGGCTGTAGGTTGTGGGCGATGGCCGGGTCATAGTAGCGGCCGTCCCCATGATACACCAACCCCAACCGGCTGTCAAGCCCGGTGAAGAGCCGGTCGGTGAGGTCCACGGGCAGGGTGCTGGTGATGACCTCCCCATAGGGGTCGTATTGCACGCGGCCCACCGCCTGCCCGGCGGCATCGCTGACGGAACTCTCAAGACCCTTCGGGTTTGGGAAACCCCAAGGGTCTGACAGTGGTCGCTGCGGGGGGTGCCCATCTTTCAGTGCAGGGATTCAACCCTGCGCTTTGCTCTGGCCTCCTGTCCGCTCGCCGGTAGCTCGATGGTGAAGGTGGTCCCGCGCCCCAGCTCACTTTGCACGTCAATCCAGCCGCCGTGGGCCTGCACCAATTGGCGGGCAATGGCCAGGCCCAGCCCGCTGCCTGCCCCGCCCGAGTGGGACCGTGAGCGGTCGCCACGCCAAAAGCGGTCAAAGATGAAGGGCAGATCCGCAACAGGGATGCCCTCCCCCGTGTCACTGACAGTGACGCGCACTCGACCATCGGCCGGCTCGGCGCGCAGGGTGACCGTCCCGCCTGCAGGGGTGTGGCGCAGCGCGTTGGCCACCAGATTGCCCAGCACCTGGTCCAGCCGGCCCACGTCGGCGCTGATGGTCAGCGCAGAGGGGTCGCCTTCGACTTTCACTCGCAGATCAACCCCCGCTGCCTCGGCCTGGCCGCTGAAACTGGTACCCACGTCGGCCAATAACTCGGTCACGTCCACCGGCTCCCACGTCAGCGGCAACTGGCCGGCCTCGGCCAGCGAGAGCGTCCGTAAGTCCTCCACCAGCCGCGCCAGGGAGCGCGTTTCGTCCAGTGTAGCGCTGATGTGTTCCTCCGTCGGCTCGTACACGTCGTCGAGGATGCCCTCCAGGTTGCCCTGGATGATGTGCAGCGGTGTGCGAAGCTCGTGGGCCACGTCGGCGGTGAGGTTGCGGCGTTGCTGGTCGGCGCGTTCCAGTTCTTCGACCATGCGATTGAAAGACTCGGCCAGCCGACTGAAATCGTTGGGGCCATGTGTCGGCACCCGTACCCGCGCACCTAGATCGCCTCCGGCCACGGCGTCGGCGGCAGCCATGACATCGGCCAGCGGTGTGGCGATGCCCCGAAAGACCCGCACTGCCAAAACCCCGGCCAGCAGCGGCAGGGCCAGCGACAGGCCACAGCCCCCGAACCACACCAATACCGCCGCCTGCCCATCGCCTCCGAACAGGCGGGTAAGCAGAAACGACAGCGCCGCCATCCCGCCCAACACCAGCAGGGCCATAAAGCCAAAGGCCCCGGCGAAGCGGAGAAAGAGGAGTCCCCGCTTGCGCTGCCATGCTCGTGGCCACCTGGGAAATTCGTGGTCGTGGTCCCAGGGTGCCCACGGCGGATGGTGGTCGTGGGTCCAGGGTGGCCGCGTTGGATGCGGCCAGCGTTCCCGGTGTTTCCAGTTTTTTTGCCTTTCAAGATCACACCTCGTCGGTGAACTGGTAGCCGACGCCATAGACGGTGAGCACGTAGCGCGGCTCGGCGGCGTTGGCTTCCAGCTTGCGGCGCAGGTTCTTGATGTGGGCGTCTATGCTGCGGTCAAAGCCGTCCCAGGCGACGCCGTGTAGCCGGTCGAGCAACTGGGCGCGGGTGAAGGTCTGCCCCGGATGCTGGGCCAGCGTCGCCAGCAAGTTGAACTCGATGCGGGTGAGACGAATCGGCTCGCCGGCGCGAGTGACGCGATGGCCGTGCAGGTCAATCTCCAGGTCGCCAGCGCGGACGAGTCCCGGCTGGTGGACGCCGCCCCGCACGCGGCGCAGCACGGCCCGCACGCGGGCCACCAACTCGCGCGGCGAGAACGGTTTGGTGATGTAATCGTCTGCGCCCAACTCCAGGCCGATGAGCCGGTCGGTCTCCTCGACGCGGGCGGTGAGCATGATGATCGGCACATCCGACTCGTGCCGCAGCGCCCGGCAGACGTCCAGGCCATCCATGCCCGGCAGGTTCAGGTCGAGCACGATCAAGTCGGGCCGCTCGTGGCGCGCCACAGCCAGGGCTGTCGTCCCATCTTCAGCCGTGACGACGCGGAACCCGCCCCGCTCCAGGTAGTCCCGCGCCTGCTTGACGATTTTCGGTTCGTCGTCCACCACCAGAATGATTTCGTTCATGCTTTGCTCCGCCAGCCGTCTTTATACCACGAACGTCACGAATATGCAAATGCAATCTCTTTAAAGGGAGAGCGCACGGGCTGACCATGGGCTTGCCCGCGCGCCCCTGACCCTTCACATACGGCGGAATCTATGCCTCGGCAGCGCCGGTTTCTGCATCCGGCTCGGCCTTTTCCTCGGACGGCTCTTCCCAGCCCCAGCACCAGGGGGGCATGGGGCCGTGAGGCCGGCGCCAGTGCCTGGACCAGTGCCTGGTCCACTGCTCGCCCTTTGGCCCGTGGGCCATCCTCCACGGCCCCCAGGCCATCTTCCAGGCCCAGAAGCGGACGAATTTGCCGATCACGATGAGCAGCAGCAGGAGCAGCCCGACTGTGACGAACAGCCCGGAATAGCGGAAGCCATAGGCCGCATAGGGCACCGTCGCGCCTCCTTCGCTGCCAGCCGCCAGTTGGCCTACTTGGTAGCCCTGCGACCAACCGATGCGATGGATCGCTAACCCACCCAGGACCAGCAGGCCAATGATGATCAGCACCGCCAGTGCTTTGACCCAAAACCAGTTTTTGGCCATCTTTTCACCTCCTCGATTTTTGAAATTAGATGGGCGGCGGCGGAACCCAGAGGCAGGCCCAGATCCCCGTCACCAGGATGAACAAGACAACCCCTACGATCACTTGAGCAACCTCGCTCGTTCTTTCCTTCTCTGGCGTCCATCTCGTTCCTTGCATGGCTACACCTCCGAATGCCGTCCGGCCTTTTCCCATCTTTTTGGTTTGGGCAAACCAGTCTTTGCCCTATCTGCCTCCAGTATGCCACAAACTTTTGAAGAAATTATGAAAAAGTGTGGGAGATGTGGTGAAGTTATGCGGAAGCCCCCCCTTGGCTCTGCTGAGCGCCCCGTATTTACATTGACACCTGCAACAGCCAATGATATAATCCAAGACGGACAAACAAATCACCGAGATGATCCACGCCTACAGTCGAGTTAGAGTTCCCCAAAGCCGAGCGAGAGGAGATACAAGATGCGCAACGGATACCCATTGGTAGAATTGCACCGCCATCTGGACGGCAACGTCAGGTTGGAGACGATTATCGCCCTGTGCCGCCAGCATGGGCTGCATCTGCCTGGCTGGACGGTGGAAGAGCTGCGTCCCCACGTGCAAGTGGACAGGCCCGTCTCTGACGTGATGACCTTCATTGCCAGATTCGAGTGGCTCCAGCAGGCCATGGTCAATTACGACGCCGTCCGCCGCATTGCCTACGAGAACGTTGAGGACGCCGCCCGGGAGGGGATTGATTACGTCGAGCTTCGCTTCAGTCCCTTTTTCATGGCTCAGAAACACAGTCTGGACCCCGTCGCCGTCGCCGAGGCGGTGTGCGACGGGCTGGACGAGGCCCTGAAGGCCCTGCCCGTGCAGGCCAAGCTGATCGGCATCATGTCCCGCACCTACGGGCCCGAACCCTGCCAGCAGGAGCTGGAGGCGGCGATCCGCTGCCGTGACCGCGGGGTGGTGGCGGTGGACCTGGCGGGAGACGAGGCCAATTTCCCGGGCGAACTGTTTGTAGACCATTTCCGCCGGGCGCGGGAGGCGGGCTTGCACGTCACTGTCCATGCCGGGGAGTCGGCCGGGCCGGAGAGTGTGCGACAGGCGGTGCTGGAACTGGGCGCAGAACGGCTGGGGCACGCCGTGCGAGCGGTGGAGGACGAGGCGACTATGGACCTGCTGGCCGAGCGAGGCATTGGCATCGAGAGCTGCCTGACCAGCAATGTGCAGACCAGAACCGTGCCCGGCTACGCAGACCACCCTCTGCCCACCTTTCTGCGGCGGGGATTGCTGGTCACCCTGAACACCGACGACCCGGGCATCAGCAACATTGACCTGGCCCACGAGTACGCGGTGGCCGAAAGGGAGCTGGGGCTGACTGCGACGGAACTGCGCCGGTTGCAGGAGAACGCGGTAGAGGTCGCCTTTCTCACGCCGCAGGAGAGGGAGGTCCTTGCTTGTCACAATAGGAGAAATAAGCTATAATGGTGACATCCACCGCTGTTGCACCACCTGTGCCACGATAGTGGCGCTATGGTGGTATCGGTCTTGCAGGCGAAAGGACTGGAGCCATTCGAGGTCACATAGAACTAGATCTAACGGATATGGCCCACGGGGGCGCAGCCCTGGGACGGCACGAGGGCAAGGTGGTCTTTGTGCCTTATGCTGTCCCCGGCGAGAAAGTGTTGGCTGAAATCGTTGAGGACAAGAGGCGCTACGCTCGGGGACGGCTGGTGGAGGTGCTCTCCCCCTCAGCACAGCGTGTGATCCCCCCCTGCCCTCACTTCGGAAGTCAGGCCACTGCTGTGGCGGTTGGCTGCGGCGGTTGCCACTGGCAACATATTGCCTACGAGGCCCAGTTAGAACTCAAACAGCACATCGTTCAAGACCAACTGGCGCGCATCGGCCGCTTTGAGGGCGTGCCGGTCAAACCGGTGATAGCAAGCCCCGAGCCCTGGTGCTATCGCAACCATGTCCAGTTCGCCCTGGACGAACATGGACGGTTGGGCTTTAGGGAGGCCGAGAGCCAACGGGTGGTGCCCATCGAGGAATGTCACATTATGCACCCCTCTCTTGAAGAGGTCTTCTATGCCCTGGATCTGGATCTGCCGGAACTCGAGCGCCTTTCGTTGCGCTGCGGGGTCCATACCGGCCAAAGGATGGCCGTCTTTGAGACCTACGAGGACGAGCCCTTTGAGTTGGAGATAGACCTGCCTGTCGCCTGTGTCTTTCTGTTGAGCGACGGCAGGACAGCCACACTCATCGGCCAGGAACACATCAGTGAGATTCTGACCGGGCAGGAGTACCGCATCTCGGCCAGCTCCTTCTTCCAGGTCAACACCCCCCAGGCAGAGGAATTGGTGCGCCTGGTGAGGGATTACCTGGCTCCCACAGGCAATGAGGTGTTGCTGGATGCCTATTGCGGGGTGGGCGTCTTTGGACTGAGCCTGGCCGGTGAGGTTGGACAGGTCATTGGCCTGGAGGAGAGCCCCAGCGCCGTAGCCGACGCCCGCTTCAACGCTGGCCCAGCCGATAACGTTGAATTCATCGAGGGGAGGGTAGAAGAGGTTTTGCCTTCCCTGGGAGTTCCTGTTGACCTGGCTGTCCTCGACCCACCGCGTCAAGGGTGCGCTTCGGAAGCGTTGACGGCTCTGGCCGGGCTGACTCCGTCCAAGATGGTCTATGTCTCTTGTGACCCGGCTACCCTGGCCCGCGATAGCCGCCGGCTGGTGCAGGCCGGGTATCAACTGGTCGAAGTGCAGCCCGTAGACATGTTCCCTCAGACCTATCACATTGAGAGCGTGGCCCTGTTAGAGCGTCAGCCATTGCTCTAACCTGTTCTTTGCACCCACCGCTGCTCTATCCATTCCAAAGATATTGGTGAAAGGAGTCGAGCCTTCAGGCGGGTTTCGGGCTCAGAGGACCGGCTAAAGCCTCGACACCAGCGAACCAGATGTGCTCCAAAGGATCATGTTGCCAGATGACTGAAAGGTTCCCCACTCGGATCGAGACCGGTTGCCAGGCGATGCTCGTCGTCCTGGGACTGGTTGTTTTCCTGGCCCTCTGCCTGTACCAGATAGAGCTGCCAGGCCTGCACTACGATGAAGCCAGGGAGGCTGGAGTGCCGGCTATGCAACTGCTCATGGGACAGCCAGTTGAAACCTTTCGCGATTCAGGGATCCGAAGCACGGGCAAGGTATTTCCCCTCATGGTCACAGATTACATCGGCGCTCTCAACGTCTACTTGCTTCTCCCCTTCTTCGCCCTGCTGGGCAGCAGTGTTTCCGTCTTGCGTTTGATGCCCATCTTTTTGGCCGCTGTGACCCTTCTCCTGATCTACTTCCTGGCCCAGCAGGGGTTTAACAGGAGGGTGGCGGTCACGACTTTTCTGCTTTTGGCCGTTAACCCTTCTTTCATTTTCTGGAGCCGCCAGGGGGTATTTGTCACCTCTATTACTGCTACCATCGCCATGGCCAGCCTGCTTTGCTGGCTGCGCTGGTATCGGAGAGGGCGAGCTCGTTATCTGTATTTGGGCGCCTATCTTTTCGGGCTGGGACTCTATGCCAAGCTGCTTTTCCTGTGGGTCATTGGGGCGCTGGGAGCGACTTTCTTCGTACTGAAGGCATCTAGCTTGCGGAAGGGTTTTCGCCTGTGGCCCCTATCCAGGAGGTCAGGTTACAGGCAACTGGCCACAGCCCTGCTCTGTTTTACGCTGGGTATCTTGCCGCTGATCATCTATAATGTTCAAACAAAGGGAACCTTCCTGACCCTGGCTGGCAATCTGACCTCCTCCTACTATGGGACTTTTAATCTGGCTTTTGCCGAAAACCTGGCCACCCGCCTCGAACAGTTCAAGGTAGTCTTGAACGGCGGTCACCTCTGGTACCTGGGTGGCGTTTTCACCAATGACCTCTATCCCTTCTTCTTTGTCGGAGCGGGGCTGGCCTGCATCCCGGTCGTCCTCTGGAAAGCCAGGCGTGAATGGCGTCAGGTGGCTTTTCCCTTCCTGATGCTGGCCTTCATGGTGCCGGCCAGTTGCTTCACCGTCTCGGCCCTGTGGCTCACTCATTACGCCATCCTGGTGCCGTTTCTGCCCATGGCTATGGCTGTGGCTGTGGACCTCTTGCTTCGTTACACCATTCCATCTGGGATTGGACAAAAGGGCCATCCTATCGGCCGGTTCATTCCTGATCTGGTGATGCTCCTGGTCATAGCCGTCCTTGCGGTCAGCGACCTCCGGACGGACGTGAGTTATCACCAGGCCCTGACCCGCAGTGGGGGCTACGCTGCCCACTCGGACGCCAGCTACGAACTGGCTCGTTATTTGCAAGGTCAGGGCCTCGCCTCGCCACTGGCCATGGATTGGGGTATTGATGCCCCTGTTCAGTTTCTGACGCGGGGGGCTGTCAATCCCATCGAGATCTTTGGCTACGAGTGGGAGTCGGATGAGGCTTTCGAGGAACGCCTTGCGGGTTTTTTGCCCGACTCTGACAACCTCTATATCTTCCACAGTCCGGGCGAGACCATCTTCCATCGCCGCCAGGCCTTCGACAGGCTGGTGGTTGAGACAGGCAAGGTCAGCCAGGTGGAGAAGGTGGTTCTTGATCGCAGTGGTAAATCTATCTTTGTCCTGGTGAGGGTGAGCGATAGGGAAGCATAAGGGGAGTGCTCCCCTGTTGTAGGTCATTGAAGCCATCAGAAAAGGAGAGTCTGCAACAGGTGAAAGAATCCGAGAAAAGCCGTACTGGAACCAATCCAAACCAACTGGGCCGAAAGATTTTGGTCATAGACGACGAAGCAGATCTGCGGCGATTTGTCAGGTTTCGTCTGTCCAAAGCAGGTTACAAAGTATTTGAGGCCCGCAACGGCATAGAGGGCCTGGAACAGTTGTACAAAGTAAAGCCCCATCTGATTGTCCTTGACATCATGATGCCCAAGATGGACGGCTGGGAAACCTGCCGCCGCATCCGGGAGGTTTCTGATGTCCCCATCCTCATCCTTTCGGTCAAGGGGGATCGCGGCTCAAAGATAAAGGGGCTGGACCTGGGTGCGAACGACTATCTGGCGAAACCTTTTGCCGGTTTCGAGCTCCTGAAAAAGATAGAATCATTGTTGGACGACAGCGATTCACCCCCTGATTCTTGACAGAACAGCCAGTTCGTGGTATGATAAGATAGCCTTTTTAGCACTCTAATATCGAGAGTGCTAATTCCTTAAGGGGTGGCAATTCCTCTTCCCAAGCACTGCTGAGGGCACTCGTTTGGAGAATGGGCTCATAGCTCCTTGTGCCAGGGGGGGTAGATTATGGAAGCATTGACCGACAGGAGACAAGCGGTCTTGGGATTGGTCGTGCGCCAGTACATCGCCACGGCCAACCCTGTTGGCTCCAAGAGCATCGTCGAACAATATGGGCTGGGCATCAGTCCGGCCACCATCCGCAATGAGATGGCCTATCTGGAAGAACAGGGCTATCTCACCCATCCTCACACTTCGGCCGGGCGCGTGCCTACCGAGAAGGGCTATCGTTATTTTGTGGAACGGCTGATGGGCGAAGCAGAGCTTCCCCTGGCTGAACAGCGCACGATACGCCATCAGTTCCACCAGGCGCGCCTGGACCTGGAACAATGGATGAGGCTTGCAGCAGCGGTCCTGGCGCGCACAGCCCACAGCACATCTTTGGTAGCTGCTCCCACAGTTGCCCAATGCCGCTTCAAGCATCTGGAACTGATCGCCACTCACGGCTCTCAAGTCCTGCTTGTCCTGGTGCTAAGAGAGGGGATGGTCAAGCAGCAGATGTTGACTCTGACTCACCCCGTGATCCAAGAAGAACTGAACCAGATGGCCAACCGTCTGAGTGATCTCTTCAACAGCCTGAGCGCTGATCAAATTGTGGCCTCAGTCTACCGGCTGACGCCCTTGGAAGAGCAGACCACCAACCTGGTCACAGAGATGATGGAAGATGCAGAGGCGCGCTCCAGCGGTGAGATCTACCGTGACGGGCTGCTGAATATTTTCAGGCAGCCAGAATTCAGCGAGAGCGAAAACGTGCGGCAAGTCATCAGGGTTCTGGAAGAACACAGCCTGCTGGAAGCGATCCTGGCCGAGGTGTTGAACTCTAGCGGCGTTCAGGTCATCATCGGTGGGGAGGGGCGTTGGGACGAGTTGAGCGAGTGCAGCGTCGTGCTGGCCCCTTATGGAGAGGCTGGCCGGGCCCTCGGAGCCCTGGGCGTTTTGGGTCCGATGCGTATGCGTTACGGGCGAGCCATTTCCACAGTGCGCTATGTAGCCGGTCTGCTGAGCGACCTGATCTACGACCTGTACGGGTAAATGCGGATGACGACAGAGATGACGTTGCTTTTCTGACGCCAAAAGACTTTGGAGGCCTAGCAAATGTCGAAGAAAAAGTTGAAAGAGGTGGAAAAACCTTTATCTGAAGAGGCGCCAGAAACAGAGGAGTCTCTGGCACCCGAGGAAACACCGGCCGAGGCTGAGCCTCCCCTTGAGCCTTCGTCCCGAGCTCAGGCCGAGGGGCGGGACAAAGGGCGCGAAGAGCCTGCCGAAGAGGTAGATGAGCCGACGGCTCTGCACCAGGAGTTGGAAGAGCAGAAAGCCAAAGCAGCCGAATACCTGGACGGCTGGCAACGAGCCCGGGCCGAGTTTGCCAACTATAAGAAACGCATTGAAAAAGAGCAGGATGACATGCTCAGGTCCGCCAACGGAGCCTTTATCACCAAGCTCCTGCCTGTCATGGACGATTTTGAGCGGGCCTTTGAGGTATTGCCTCCCGGCTTGGTGGGCATGACCTGGCTGGAAGGCATAGCGCTCATCTATCGCAAGCTGCAGATGCTGCTTGAGCAGGAGGGGGTTACGGTCATAGAGACCAAAGGGCAGATGTTCGATCCCACCCTACACCAGGCTGTCACCTATGAAGAAAGCAAAGAGCATGAAGAAGGACAAATCATTGGCCAAGTGCAAAAGGGTTACAAGATGGGCGACAAAGTCCTCCGCCCCAGCCTGGTGAGGGTAGCGAAGAAGGTATCAGGTGACGAGTAAAAAGACTGAAAGAGAGGAATTATGGCCAAGATAATCGGAATTGATCTGGGGACAACCAACTCGGTGGTGGCTGTCATGGAGGGCGGTGAACCAACCGTCATCACCGGCTCCGAAGGGTCGCGCCTCTGTCCCTCAGTGGTAGCTGTCAATAACAAAACGGGTGAGCGAATGGTCGGGCAGGTAGCCCGCCGCCAAGCTGTCACCAACTCTGAGAACACCATTTTCTCCATCAAGCGTTTCATGGGCCGCAAGTTCAACGATGCCCAGGTTCAGAGAGCCAGGAAGTTCTTACCCTACAGGGTCACCGAAGCCCCCAACGGGGACGTACGGGTCCACATGGGGGACAAAGAGTACTCACCGCCGGAAATTTCGGCCATGGTCCTGCAAAAGCTCAAGGCTGATGCCGAGGCCTATCTGGGGGAGACGGTCACCCAGGCCGTCATCACCGTGCCGGCCTATTTCAATGACTCCCAGCGCCAGGCTACCAAGGACGCGGGCAAGATCGCCGGCCTGGAGGTTTTGCGCATCATCAACGAGCCCACGGCCTCGTCCCTGGCCTACGGCCTGGACAAGAATGTGGATCAGACCATCGCCGTCTACGACCTGGGCGGGGGCACCTTTGACATTTCCATCCTGGACGTAGGGGAAGGGGTCTTTGAGGTCAAGTCCACCAACGGCGACACCTTTCTGGGAGGCGATGATTTCGATCAGCGCATCATTGACTGGATCGCCGACGAGTTCCGAAAAGACCAGGGCATTGACCTGCGCCAGGACAAGATGGCACTGCAACGCCTCAAGGAGGCAGCCGAGAAAGCCAAGATCGAGCTCTCCAGCGTCATGCAGACAGAGATCAACCTGCCCTTTATCACCGCCGATGCCTCAGGCCCCAAACACCTGAATATGACCTTGACCCGGGCCAAATTGGAGCAACTGGTGGGTGACCTCATCGAGCGCTCGATTGGCCCCTGCAAGCTGGCTCTGGAAGACGCCAAGCTGAAACCATCGGATATTGAAGAGGTCATCCTGGTAGGGGGGCAGACCCGTATGCCGGCTGTGCAGGAGGCGGTGCGCAGGTTCTTTGGCAAGGAGCCCCACAAAGGGGTCAACCCTGACGAGGTGGTGGCCGTGGGGGCGGCCATTCAGGCCGGCGTGTTGGGTGGTGAGGTCAGAGACATATTGCTTCTGGACGTCACGCCCCTGACTCTGAGCATCGAGACTCTGGGTGGCGTGGCCACGCCCCTCATCGAGCGCAACACCACTATCCCCACCAAAAAGTCGCAGATCTTTTCCACGGCGGCCGACATGCAAACCAGTGTGGAAATCAAAGTGGTCCAGGGCGAACGCCCCATGGCTGCCGACAACAAACTGTTAGGCAATTTCATTCTGGATGGCATCCCCCCAGCGCCGAGGGGCATCCCTCAGATCGAGGTGACCTTTGACATTGACGCCGATGGCATTTTGAACGTCTCGGCCCAGGACAAGGCTACGGGACGAGAACAGCACATCACCATCACCGCTTCCAGTGGCCTGGCCAAAGAAGAGGTGGAGCGGATGGTGAAAGAGGCTGAGCGACATGCCAACCAAGACCGGGAGCGCAAGGAGAGGGTCGAGGCCAGTAACATGGCCGATTCGATGATTTATCAGGCCGAGAAAATCCTGCGCGAGCAAGGCGACAAAGTGCCTGCCAATATCAAAAGCGATGTGGAGAGCAAAACAAGCTCCCTGCGAGCCGTCCTGGACAGCGGAAGTGCAGACGAGCTTCGCGACAAGGCCCAGGAACTGGGGATGGCCCTACAGCAAATCGGTGCGGCTATGTACGGGCAGGCCGGCCCCACCCCTCCGCCTCCTGGCGAGGAGGGCGGCCCACCCCCGGAAGAAGGTGGTGACGAAGACGTCATCGAGGGCGAGTTCAAAGAGGCGTAGCGGCCGATTTATGGAAGCAGAGATGCGATGAACACTCGACGCGATTATTACGAGGTACTGGGGGTGAGCCGTGCGGCCACCCAAGATGATATCAAGAAGGCTTTTCGACGGCTGGCTCGCCAGTACCATCCCGATGTCAACAAGAGCCCCGATGCCGAGGCTAAATTCAAAGAGGTCAACGAGGCTTACGAAGTGCTCTCTGATGCCCAGAAGCGGTCTGCCTATGACCGCTTTGGCCATGCCGGGCTACAAGGCGGCGGTTTCGGTGACTTTTCAGGGTTCGGCTTTGGTGCTTTTGATGACCTCTTTGAGAGCTTTTTCACAGGTTTTGGCGCTCGCCGGACGACCGCCCGCAGGGCACCGCGCCGGGGAGAGGACATCCTCACCAGGCTGACCATTGATTTCGAAGAGGCCGTCTTTGGCTGCGAGAAAGAGATCAAGGTCTCTCGCTACGAGACCTGCCCTCACTGCTCTGGCAGCGGGTCCGCGCCGGGTACCCAACCCGTTCGCTGTCCCCAGTGCAATGGCATGGGAGAGGTGCGCCGCTCAGCAGGTTTCTTTACCCAGATCACGACCTGTCCTCGCTGTGGGGGAGAAGGGGAAGTCTTTAGCAGCCCTTGCAGCCAATGTAAGGGGAACAAGCGCGTCGAGGTGTCCAGAAAATTGTTGATCACCATAGACTCGGGCGTTGACACCGGCATGAGGTTGCAGATGAGCGGTGGCGGCCACGAAGGCGCGTATGGTGGCCCCCCTGGCAACCTCTATGTTTCCCTCACTGTGGAGCGACATCCTTATTTCCGCCGACAAGAGAACGACATCTTTTTGGACGTGACAATCAACTTTGCCCAGGCGGCTTTGGGAGACGAGGTGGAGGTCCCCACCCTGAGCGGCGAGGAAAAGCTGGTCATCCCCCCTGGCACCCAGACAGGCAAGACCTTCCGCCTGCGCGGCAAAGGGGTGCCCTATCTGCGTCGCAATGGTCGGGGTGACCAACTGGTGACGGTACAGGTCGTCACGCCCACCAGCCTGGACGACCATCAGAAACGCCTGTTCCAGGAACTGGCCGAAACCCTGGGCAAAGAGGTCATCCCTCAAAAGGAAAGGGGCATCTTTGACAAGGTCAAGGATGCCTTTGGGGCGTAGAATAGAGTACGGGTTGGTAAAACGAGGCTTTGGGGCCTCGTTTGCTTATTTCCTTCGGGAGCAGCGCCCGCCGGTCGAGCGTCGCCCTGAGTAGTGGAGCGTATCGAAGGGTAGGAGCAGAGCGATGTATCGAGACCAGGGAGGTCACTTTTGGATTGGCTTGAGGTCAGCGTGCAGGTTGACGGCGAGGGAGCCGAGGCGGTGAGTGAGGTCTTTAACCGCTACGGTCACGGTGGGGCTGTCATCGAAGAAACCATCAGTGAGACAGACAAAGCCGTAGGGGGAACTCTGACCGCCAAAGTCTATCTGCCTTTCGAGGACGGGCAGGCCGCAGGCCAACGGGAGATCGAGGCGGCCCTCTGGCACCTGAGCCAACTCTACCCCCTCCCCGTCCCCCGGTTCCGCCACCTGTCCGAAGAAGACTGGGCCCACGCCTGGAAAAAGCATTACCAGGTTTTGAGGATCGGCCAGCGCATCGTCGTCAAGCCCTCCTGGCAGCCCTATACCCCTCGCCCCGATGACGTCGTCATCGAGCTGGACCCCGGCATGGCCTTTGGCACCGGCCTGCACCCCAGTACGCGCCTCTGCCTGATCGCTCTGGTGGAACACCTGACCCACGGCCTGAGGGTTCTGGACGTGGGCACGGGTTCCGGCATCCTGGCCATCGCCGCCGCCAGGCTGGGAGCGGGCCGGGTGCTGGCACTGGACATTGACCCCCTCGCCGTCGAGGCCGCCAGGGCCAACGTTGCCGCCAACGAGGTCGGGCACATCGCCAGCGTAGAGCCAGGATCATGGCCGACAGCGGAGCTCCAGGATCAGGCTTTCGACATCGTTCTGGTCAACATCCTGGCTGAGACCATTGTTGAGCTGTTAAATGAGGGCCTGATTCGCTGCCTGAAAGAGGCCGGTCTGATCGTTGTCTCTGGCATCATCGAATCTCGGGAGGTGATGGTCGTGGAGGCTCTCAGTGCTCAGGGTGTGGACACCACCGTCGAACGCCTGCAAGAGAAGGACTGGGTTGCGTTAGTAGGTAGGAAATAAAACCATGCACCGCTTTTTCGTGCCGCCCGATTGGTTGGAGGCAGACAGGGTAACTGTCGTCGGTTCGCTGGTGCATCAGATGCGGAACGTCCTGAGGCTGAAACCTGGCGACCACATCGTGGTCCTGGACAACTCGGGCTGGGAGCGAGAGGTAGAGATCACCCGGGTGGGCAAGGAGCACGTCTCGGGCCAGGTGGTAGACAAGAGACTGGCCTCCGGTGAGCCTCGCACCAAGATCACCCTCTACCAGGGTGTGCTCAAAGGGAGACAGTTCGAGCTCGCCTTGCAAAAGGGCACAGAGTTGGGCATCGTCGAGTTTGTGCCGCTCATCAGCGACCGCTGTGTCATCGCCAGCCTGGACGACGTGGACAAGAAGCGAGAGCGCTGGCAGCGCATCATCTTGGAAGCGGCCGAGCAATCCCGGCGGGGCCAGCTCCCCCGCCTGCGGCCGGCCATGCTCTTCCGCCCGGCCTGTGAGAGCGCTCGCCGGGTAGGGCTGTCGCTGATCCCCTGGGAAGAAGCCCACGACAGGGAAGGAGCCACCGGCCTGCGCGCGGTGCTTCGGGGGAGCGAGCAGCCTCCCTTCTCTGTGAACCTCTTTGTGGGCCCCGAGGGCGGCTTTACCCCCGACGAGGTAGAGCTGGCCCGGCAGTACGGCCTCATCCCCATCAGCCTGGGCGCCCGCATCCTGCGGGCTGAGACGGCCGGCCTGGTGGCCACAGCGGCCATCCTGTACGAGTTGGGTGATCTGGAGTAGGAAAACGCCAATCGAGTTACTTGGGGCCTGGATTTGGCAATTCAGGCCGAGCGGCTGAGCAGTCACCGCAAGGGTTTAAAAATTCCTGGAAGGGAGAAAGCACTGACTCGTGTCTTCTAAAATCATTCTGATCGCCATCCTCATCGCGCTGATCGTCCTGACCGTCCTGGTAGCTGTAGACGTGGTGGTGAGGTTGTTTGTCTGCCGGCCTGGCCCCCTGGCCCAAGCCACGGTTGCCCCCTCGCCTAGCCCTCCTCCTTCGCCCAGCCCCACCCTCACCTCTCCCCCGGCCACGCCGACCGTGACGGCTACGCCCGCATCCCCTACTGCCACCCCTGAAGGGGACATTGTCCTCACCATTGACGAGGAACGCATCGAGGCCGGGGAATGTACCACCTTGAGAGTCAGCGTGGAGGGCGTCTCGGCGGCCTGGCTGGAGGGGGAGCCTGTAGTGGGCGGCCAGGCAGAAAGGGAGGTCTGCCCCTGCCAGGACACCACCTATACCCTGGACGTGACACTGGCCAGCGGCGGGCAGGCCAGGCGTACCGTCACCGTCCAAGTGAAAGGCGAATGTCCGGAGATCAAGCTCACCACGAGATGGCCCCCCATAGCGCTGCGGGACTGGCCGCGGCCCGAGGGCGACAACGGGCGGGGGATGCACTTTCTAGTTGAGGGATATTACACCGACGAAGAGCTGGACCTCCACATCGCCCGCCTGCGCGACATGAACATGAAATGGTGCCTGGTGGTCTACAAAGACGAAATCCACCTGGAAAGGGCGGCGAAAAAGTTCCGCGAGGCGGGCATCATGGTCGTGTGGCGCAAGTTCCTCCGCCCGGACCAACTCTACTTCAACTGGGGGCGCGACATCGAGATCCTGGAGAGGGTGGGGATGCCGCCCTATATGCAGGTCTACAACGAACCGGCCGTAGGACAGGAGTGGGAAGAAGAGCCTATCAATAAGGAAAAGTTCCTCAAGAACCTGCGCCGCACCTGCCAGGACGTCTACAACGCTGGCGGTTACGTCGGCCTCCAGTTCGTCAACGAGGAATGGCTGACCGACGCGCTGCGCGACCTCAAAGCCCATGGCGGTGAACCCATCTTCCAGCGCGTTTTCTTCGTGCCCCATCCCTACGGCATGAACCACCCCCCCTCCTACCAGGAAGACGTCCATGCCGCTCTGGGCTTTCTCGTCTTTGCCGATATATTTCAAAAAGAGATCGGCTTTGTGCCACCGATGATCGCCGGGGAGGGTGGCTGGAAGTACGGGGCCACCAACGACGCTCGTTTCCCCCCCATAGATGACCAACTGCATCGAG
>Ga0180437_10004509_pt1 | contig 19769 bp, 13 predicted proteins | sample SS_ome_4_FD_132410 | JGI IMG/M metagenome (GOLD analysis project Ga0180437, IMG submission 132410) | Hypersaline lake sediment archaeal communities from the Salton Sea, California, USA - SS_3_D_1 metaG | ecosystem: Environmental > Aquatic > Non-marine Saline and Alkaline > Hypersaline >... | reverse complement strand
TCTGCGGCGAGCACGGACTGACCGCGAACCTGCACAACCACACGTACGAAGTCGCCGACGGCCTGCACGACCTGCGCGGCACGCTGGAGCGTGTCCCGCACGTGAAGCTCGGCCCGGACCTGAACTGGCTGGTCCGCGGCGGGGTGGACCCGGCGTGGTTTGTCCGGGAGTTCGGCGAGCGGATCGTCTTTCTGCATCTGCGCGACCAGCACGCCGACGGGCGGTGGTCGGAATCCCTCGGCGAGGGCGACAGCGACTTCGCCGCCATCCGCGCCGCCCTGGAGGAGATCAACTTCCGTGGCGACGCGGTCATCGAGCTTGCCCACGAGGCCGACTTCGAGCCCACCCGGCCCGTTCGAGAAAGCCTGAGGATGAGTCGGCAGTTCGTGCGGGACGCGCTGGGATGCTGAAGCAGGCTGACCGATCGACCCGTGCGAAGGAGAGGACACGATGAGTGACGAAGGACCGGCAGGCATCGCTTTCGTCGGTTGCGGGAACATCTCGGGGCAGTACGCCGACCAGATGCGCGCCGGGCACGCCGACGTGGTCAGGCTCGTCGGCGGATACGACATCATCCCCGAGCGCACCAGGGCCTTCGCCGACAAGTACGGCGTGAAGGGCTACGGCAGCCTGGACGAGCTGCTCGCCGACGGGGACGTCGAGGCCGCGCTGAACATCACCACGCACACCGAGCACGCCGAAGTGACCACCGCGCTGCTCGAAGGCGGCAAGCACGTTCACAGCGAGAAGCCCCTGGCCACCACGCGCGAAGACGGCAAGCGGATCGTCGCCTTGGCGGCGGACAAGGGCCTGCTGCTGGGCTGTTCGCCGTCGGTGATCCTGGGCGAGGCGCAGCAGACGCTGAAGCGGCTGGTGGGCGAAGGGCTGATCGGCGAGGTGATGGAGATCTACGGCGAGATGAACCATGGGCGGATCGAGACGTGGCATCCGGACCCGGAGGCGTTCTACTCGTTCGGCGCCGGGCCGCTGCTGGACGTCGGCTGCTATCCGCTCAGCGTGATCACGCACATCTTCGGCTCGGTGCGGTGGGTCCGCGCGATGGGCGGCATCCGGCTGCCCGAGCGCACGATCGGCTCGGGGCCGAAGCAGGGGCAGACCTACGCGGTGACGAACCCGGATCACACCGTGGTTCTGATGGGCCTGGCGTGCGGCGCGCACGCGCGGCTGACGACGAGCTTCTTCAACGTCAAGAGCGCGCAGTCCGGCATCGAGCTGCACGGGCGCGACGGGTCGATCTGGTTCGAGTCGGCCCCCGCGTTCAACGCCGCGATCCGCCTGTGCAAGCCTCCGCAGCGCGAATGGACGGAGGTGCCGGCGGACGGCGAGCCGTACGCGGGCGTGGATTTCGCCCGCGGCCTGCGGAACCTGGCGGCCGCGATCCGCGAAGGCGCGCCGCTGACGTGCCCGGCGACGGCGGCCTACCACGTGCTGGACATCTGCCTGTCGGCGCTGGAGGCGAGCGAAAGCGGACGGACAGTGGAGGTGGCGTCCACGTTTGAGTCGGTGGGGTGAGACGGCATCGGCGACGTCTCGGAAGTGCGTGCGGCTACTTCACTGCCCCCGCGGTGAGGCCCTTGACGAAGCGGCGCTGCATGACGACGTAGAGGACGGTCACGGGCACGGACAGCACGACGACGCCGGCGAAGATGTGGTTCCAGTTCCGAACGTACTGATCGTTGAGGAACTTCCACAGTTGCACGAACACCAGTTGCCCCCGGGTGGGGCCCATCACGATGAAGGCCTGCATGAAGTCGTTCCAGATCCACAGGCCCCAGAAGATGATCACGGTGATCGTGCAGGGGGTCAGCAGCGGGAAGACGATCCGCCAGAACGTGCCCACCTGCCCGCACCCGTCGATAGCGGCGGCCTCCTCCAACTCGCGAGGGATCGTCGCCATGAACGCGCTGTAGATGAAGATGCACAGCGGCAGGCCCCAGGAGACGTAATGCAGCAGCAGGGCCAGGTAGGTGAACTGGATGTTCATCACCCGGAAGAGCTTGAGCAGGGGCACCATGATGATCTGGAACGGCACGGTCAGGCCGACCAGGAAGAAGACGCGCAGCAGCTTTCCGGTGGCCATCTTCCGGCGCATGATCGAGTAGGCGGCCATCGGCGCGACGGTGACCAGACAAGCGATCACGCCGGCGCACATCAGCAGGCTGTTGAGCATGGGGCGGGCGAGCTTCATGCCGGTGAAGATGAACCGGAAGTTGTCCCAGCTCCACCGCCCGGGCAGGGCGAGAGGGTCGCCGATGATCTCGGGATTGGTCTTGAAGGCGTTGAGCAGGGCGAGCAGGCACGGGCTGACGAAGGCCGCGCCCGCCAGGAGCATCAGCCCTTCCAGCCAACCGAAGCGGCGGCGATTGCGTCGCCGGCTCATAGCTGCACCTGCCTGCGGCGCAGCAGGGCCACCTGCACGATCGCGACGGCCACCAGGGCCGCGAACACCGTGAACGACACGGCGGACGCGTAGCCCTGGCGGTTGTTCTTCACGCCCAGCCAGTAGATGTAGTAGCCCACCGTGGCCGTGCGATAGCCCGGCCCGCCCTCCGTGGTCACGACGATCTGCCCGAACAGGTTGATGCCGAAGATGGTGGCCAGCACGAGGTTGGTCGTCACCGTGGGCACGAGCAGGGGCAGTTGGATGCGGGTGAACACGGACACCGGTCCCGCGCCGTCGAGGCTCGCCGCCTCGTAGAGTTCGGCGGGGATCGTCTGTAGGTTGGCCAGGTACAGCGTGGTGAAGAAGCCCACCGCGCTCCACGCGACCATGGCGAAGATGAAGTAGCCCACCAGGCGGGGGTCCATCATCCAGTCCTGGGCCCAGTGGCCCAGACCCATCGAACGGAGCAGGAGGTTGACCGCTCCGTGATTGTAGTTGCACAGGTACTTGAACAGCAGCGCCACCACCAGGATGCTGAGGATGTACGGGTAGAAGAACAGCCCCCGGATGAGCCCCTTCGCCGACCGCAGCCGGTCGAGCAGCACCGCGAGCACGAGCGAGCCGAAGGTGAAGAACAGCACGATCATCCACGTCTCGAACAGCGTGAACCTGACCGCGGAGGCGAAGCGCTCGTCGCCGGCGAGCTCGCGGAAGTTGTCCAGGCCGACGAAGTTCGGTTCGGTCGTCCATCCGGTCCAGTCGGTCAGGCTGTAGGCGAAGCCCAACACGGCCGGGAGAACGACGAACGTCCCGTACAGCAGCACAGCCGGCCCGCAGAGGATCAGCGAGGCCGCCCAGCCTCGGCCACGCCGTGTCGCCGCGCCGCTCATATCCGCTCACATGCCTTTCAGGGCGCTGTCCCAGTCGTCGTCGAGCATCTTCAGCAGCTTGTCCACGTCGCGCGTGCCGGCGAGGATCTCCTGCATGACGGCCTTCAACGTGTTGCTGAAGAAGATCGGCGGCGGCATGTCGTCCAGGGCAATGTGGAAGCCCGGCGTCGTGCCGTACTCGTCCACGGTCCGCTGAATGTTGTCGAACAGCGCCTGCGCCGGCTTCCAGGCGCTCTGGGGGCCCTTGACGGGCACTTTCGAGGCGGCCGCGAACTGGCCCTCGCCGTTGAGGAACAACTGATACACGTTCGGGTCGTAGAAGCACTCCAGGAAAGCCCGGGCCTTGGCGCGCTTCTCGCCGGTGGCCGACGTCGTCATCGCCCAGCCGCTCTGGGGGCCGGACGTGGCGATCAGGACGGGCCTGCGCCCCGTCATCGACGGGATCGGCCAGTAGTCGATCTCGAAGTCGACCTTGTTGGCCTCGACGTCCCCGGCAATCCAGCAGCCCATCATCCACGTCGCGCCCTTGCCGCCGTAGAAGATCCGCTGCTCTTCGTTATACCCGTCGGAGGCGGCGCCCTTTTCCGCGAAGGTGTCCGTCAGATGGATCATCTTCTCGAGGATCAGCCGGGCCGTGCGATCCGTGGCGAACCGCACCTCGCCCCTGTTGCGCCGGATCGTCCAGGAGGGCTTGTCGAGCGAATGCTCGCGGTCGTACATGTTCGTCGCGATGGCGTAGAACAGCGGCTGGAAGGCCGACCACTCCCGCCCGCCGAAGACCAGCGGACGATGCCCCCTCGCCTTGACCCTGCCCAGCCCCGCGACGAGCTCATCCCACGTCTGCGGCGGGTCCGTGATGCCCGCGTCCGCCCACATTCTCCGGTTCACCGCGATGCCCTGGACCTGGATGCCCCCCTGGGTCGTGTAGTACTTTCCCTTGTACTTCCTCGGCGGCGGGATGCCGAACTTCTCGTAGTAGCCGCTGTCCAGCGGGACGAGATGGCCGCCCCTGACCAGCATCGGCGTCAACTGCCACGTCATCACCACCTCCGGCAGGTCCCCGGTGGCGATCCGAGCCTTGTAGAACTCGTCCCCGTTCTGGTTGCCCAGGTCGATCAACTCGACCTTCCAGCCGGGGTGGCCGCGCTCGAAGGCCGCCTGCCACGCCTCGAAGTGAACGCGGAATCCCTCCCGGCCGCCGATGTTGCGCGTGACGCGGATGACCTTCGCGCCGCGCTCGTCCTTCGCGCACCCGGCGGGCAGGATCGCCCCCGCGATGATCGCCGCCCACAACACCCGGGCGCCTCGGCTCGTTGGCGTATGCATCGACGTCTCCTTCGCCCGCCGCCTTCCCGGCATCCGGCGGGGCGGCGGCGGGGGGGGGGAATCGCCCAATCGTCACCGGCCCGCCGGAACAAGGCGGCGGCGCAGCTCGGACTGGCCCGTGCCCGCCGGGCCCAGCAGGATTTCCTCGCCGACCGAGGTGGCGAACTTCAGCCGCTCCCCGCGGAGCGTCCGGGCCTCCTGCTTGCCGCGGTAAAGCACGACGGGCTTGCCGGGCCAGGGGTTGACCAGCTCACACGGCCGGCCCCGCTCGCCGCGGATCAGCACGTACTGCACTTGCCCTTTCACCAGTTGGCTGGAGACCAGGAACGCCCCGCGTGCCCGAATGTCCGCGAACCGTGCGCGGCGGTCCTTCGGCCAGACGCCGAAGACGCGCAGCACGTTGCGGTGACTCATGCACAGCATCATGTTGATCGTGTTGGGCACGGTGGAGCAGTTCTCGATGCCGTGAGGGTTTCGGGCTGCGAAGCCGTTGGGCTGGCAGTGACGCGTGACGTACTCGCGGAGCTTCCCGAGGATCACGTTCGGGTCATACCCCACGCGTACCGCCGCGGGGAAGAAGCTGTTCGAGCCGTTATTGTCCACCCACCGGCCCATCACCTCGATCGTGTTGCGGGCGATCTCCAGCAACTCCGCCTTGCTCTCCAGCCCGATCGCCCCACCCGGATAGATGTGCTGGATCCCCAGCGTGTTGTTCCGCCACCACGCCGTGCCGCGTTCGGTGTATCGGAAGACGGTCCTGCCGCCCATCTCCTGCGTGGCGAAGCCGCTGAGGTTCTCGAGGATGTGACGCCACTTCTCGTGCCGTTCCCGGTCGATCCGAAGCGCCGTGCTCATGTCGATGGCCGTCTCCATGGCGCTTCGGACGAACGCCAGGGACACGATGGGGTTGAAGTCACCGAACGTGTTCTCGTGCACCGCGTCGTTCTCGATGACGTACCGGCCGCCGGCGTCGTCCCACTTCAGGTAGTCCTCCCAGAAGGTCGCGACTTCGCGGACGAAGGGGTAGAGCTTCCTGGCGTACGCCATGTCACGGGTGTGGTACCAGCGCATCGCGATGTTGACCAGGCAATAGCCCGCGTTGCTCTTCTGCCCGCAGAACAGGCCCGGGCTGGAATCCCCCTTCCTGTCGTACGTGCCCCACTTGCTGGTCTCGATGCCCTTCGGGCCGATGCCGACCGGGTAGTAGACGCCGCGGCAGTTCAGCTCGGCCTTCGCGTAGGCCTTCGCCTGCTCCATGAAGTCCAGGATCGGCGCGTGGTAGGGGTCCGCCTGCTCGATGTGATTGGACGAGTACAGCGCGTAGAAGGGGGCCATGTGGTTGTAGTTCAGGTGGTAGTCGCCCGCCCAGGCCGGAGAGTCCGTCGTGACCCATGTCCCGAAGATGCCGGGCGGGAACTGCGGATCGCGCGAGCAGGACGCCATCACGTAGTGGCTCAGGTAGTACCGCTGCTCGATCGCCTTGTCGTCCAGCTCCACCAGCGACTTCGCCCAGAAACCCGACCACCACTCCTCGTGCGCCCGCCGAAGCCTCTCCAGGCCCGCCCTGTCCAGACCGCCGGCGAGCTTGCGGGCGGCGTCGGCATAGGCCTTGTGCTTGAAGACGCTCGCCATCGCGACGGCGACGGTGACGGGCCTGCCCGGCCGGAGCGTCAACGACGGGCCGTCGGCCCCGAGCAGCTTCATCGCGGCGGCCGCCCCGCTGGGGATGTCCACGTCCTTGACGAACTTGCGGGCCGCCCAGCGCACGCCGGCGTCGGCGCCCGTGTGGTGTTCGCCGCCGTTGCCCTCAGCCGGCCAGAGCTTCACCGCGGCCGCCGTCGGTCGGCCGGAGGCGCTGAACTCGACGACCAGCACGTTCCTGGTGGCCGCGACCCACGCGCGCATCTTCACGGTCAGGTCGCCCTTTGCGAAGACGGCCTCCGTCACGGCGTCGAAGAGCGACTGCTCGACGTGGTAGCTCGCGCCCTTCAACTCGGGCAGGCTCACGTCCAGGCCGCCGAACAGCCGCGGGCCGGACGCCCTGTATCTCGACTTCAGCCGCCAGAAGTCGTTCTTGGCAAGCCACAGCCTCTGCGCCTCCGGCGGGCCGCCCAACGCTGCGCCCATGTCCCCGTTGCCCAGCAGCGGCGCGTCGGTCTGCGTCCGGCTGGGGATCCGTTGCGGCGGCCGCGCGAAAACCGCCTTGTGCCGCGAGACGATCCGCCGGGCCTCCTCCCGCATCGTGCGGCCGTGCCGTGTCAGGGGGATCGGCCTGTTGCGGTCCGTCTTCTCGGCCGGGGCGGAGGCACACGCCCCTGCCGCCAGAACCGCGGCCAGCACGACTGCCGACGGTCGCCTCATGAGCCGTGACCTCTCATTCGGGCCTCTCGGACCCGCCCCGGCCCACAACCGCTGTAGGCCCTCGCGGTGGTGGTATCTTAATCTCGAGGCGGGCCTCGCCGCTACAGCGGCCTGACGGGGTCCGCCTCTGAATGCCTCATGCTTGCGGCGTCACCTTGCGATGGCCTGAAGCCATGGTAAACTGCCCCGAATGGTTGGAGCGCAATTGAGGAGGCCCTCATGAGTTTGCACGCATCGAATCCGCTTGCCGCGGCCCGAGCCGGGGCGCTGGCTGTTGTGGCACTTGTCGTGGCGGCATCCGCCGGCGCGGCCGGCGGCGCGGGCAAGAGGTCTCTCTTCCTGGTCGGCGTGCCCGACGAGGCATCCTGGCAGGACTTCGCATACCTCTCGGCCGTCCCGGCCGCGTCGCGCCGCACGGGGAGGAGGCCTGCGGTGATCGCGGTCGGGCCTTCCGGCAAGATCGAGCGCGAAGTGGCGGACTACCTCTCCCGCTACCGCCCCGAGGAGGTCTTCGCCCTCGCCGTTGCCTCCGACGCGAAGCCGCCAAAGGGCCTGACGTGGACGGTCCTGGAGGCCGGCTCGGCCGAGCGGGCCTCGCGCGAGCTCGCGTCGCGCTTCTGGGACGAGTCCGGGCGCGCCGTGGTCTGCCGCGAAGACGACTACGCCTCCGCGCTGCTTGCCTCTTCGCTCGCGGCGCGGCTGGGCTGTCCGCTGCTGTACTGCCAGGCCAAGCGGGTGTCCCCCAAGACGCTGTCGGCCCTGGACCGACTGCGCGCGAAGACGATCATTGCGGTCGGCGACGTGCCGCGCGCCGGGTTCGGCCGGCGCCACAAGCCGGTGTTGCTCGAGGACGCCGGGGCGGCGAGAGGCTGGATGAAGAGCAACGGCGTGGCGTGCGATTACCTCGCGATCGCCAATCCGTTCGACAGGACGGGCACGATACAGCGGAAGCTGTCGCTCATCGCGCCGCTGTTGTGTGCGGCGCGACACGGCCTCGTCGTGCCGCTTGAATACGAGTCGCACTGGATGAACCGGTTCGAGGCGAAGGTTGCCTCGGCCGACCGGCCGGCCGGCCTTCCGCCGGGCAAGGAGCCCGTCCACACCGGGACCGCGACGATCGGCGGCAGAAAGGTCGGCTTCGCGATCGTCCGCATGCCGGGCGGGCGCAGCCGCGCGGCACGCGGAGGACCGCTCAGGCGCATCTACCTCGACGTCGACGGCAACGGCAAGTTCTCCGGGCGCGGGGAAGGCCCGTTCTGGTCCGCCGACACGGCGGAGATCTCCGGCAGGCGGTATACCCTCGTTGCCTCCGGGCCGAACAGGAGGAAGAAGCAGAAGAACGTCTGCCTCAAGACGTGCACGCCCACGGCAGAGGAGATTCAGCGGCGATTGAAGGGCATCTGGCGCGCCGCGGGCCGCACGCCGCCGTACCTGTGCATCGTCGGCCATCCCGATGCGATTCCCTTCTGGCCGGTTCTCGACGCCCCCGGGGCCGAGACGTTCGTGGAATCGGATGTTCCCTATGCCAACGCCGACGACGACCCGTTCTTCGAGATCGGCGTGGGTCGCATCATCGCCGCCAGCGCGGGCTTCGCGACATTGCACGCATCGCGGCTGATCACGTACGAGTCGCTGCTCGATCCGACGTGGAGCCACAGCGTGGGATTCGCGCGGTGGGAGGACTCGCTGGGTCCCCAGTTTGCGAACGTGGGCGTCGACACGCAATACCTGCACACCAAGTACGACCGCCCGGAGATCAAGGCCCCGGCAGCCCCCCTGGCCCCCGGGGCCTCGAGGGGCAGGATCAAGCGCGCGGGGACGTTCCCCGCGCACTCGCCGCTGACCCACGTGTCGGCGATCGTTCACGGGGCCCACTCGTGGTTCCGGGGCCTCGGAGAGACGTACACCGTGGATGCCAATGTGCTCTTGGCGCCGTGCGTCGTGGAGTCGGCCGGATGCGGCACGACCGCGCTGCACGTCGAGCACAAGTTCATCTCGGTCGTCTCCCGGCTGTTCCGCAACGGCGCGGTGGCGTTCAGCGGCAACGCCGTGCCGTCGCCGGCGCCTCACCAGGAGCTTCGGTACGCGTTCTGGCAGTCCGTGCTCGGCGGCGCGGCGCTCGGCGCGGCGAATCGCGACGCGCTGAACCGCAAGATGCTCACCGTTCGGGAGGGCGGTCAGCTCGAGCGAGGCGGCACGGATCGGCGGACGCTGATCGCCCGCCACCTGTACGGCGACCCCGCGTTCAGGATGCACATCCCGGGCGCGCGGAGGGTGGCGGCCGCGCGAACGGAGGTCGAGGGCGACCGGCTCATCGTCCGCGGCCCCGAGAGGTGGTACGTTGCCCAGATCCGCGTGCCGGAAGACTGGAAGAAGTGGGCGGCCAGGCCGCTGTTCGTTCTCCGCGCGCCGGGCGTGTACATCCGGGCGCACTGGTGCGGGGCAGAATACGACCTCGAGGAGATCTACACCGACGTGGCGTTCACGGCCCGGCGCGCGGTGAAGTCGATCAAGCAGGTGTCGGACCTTCCCGACCCGCTGGGCTGGCGAGGCAAGTACTTCGTCGATGAGAACGCCGACGGCACGCGCACCTATCGATGGCGCGTGAGAATGGCCGACTTCGACCAGACGGAGGGGAAGATCAGGGCGAAGGCGAACCGCGTCGAGTATCGCATCGAGTACTGACGGCCCCGCCGGACGGCGGGCCTCGAGGAAGCCGTCCGGCGGCTTGACGGCTTCGGCTACCGGCTGCGGCGCTCGCGGGTGCTCTCGTGCATGCGCAGCCGGCTGTCCGTGAAGAGGACCTGCTGCCTCAGCCACTCGAGGTACTTCTCCGTTCTCTTCAGCTCGGGGCCGGCCCGCGTGACGTTGGATCGGCCGGCCGGCGACGGGTGGCTCATCGCTGCCTGATCCAGACCGTCATGGGGCCGGGCTCGCGGTTCTGCCAGGCGTAGTAGGGTATCGCCGTCAGGTTGACCGGGCCCTGCCGGTCGTCCCGGCCGGTGGCGCGGAGGACGGTCACGCCGCCCAGAAGACGTGATCGGTGCTCGGCGACAAGGTCCGCCTCGCGCGGCAGAGAGAGCTTGAACAGGTCCGCCGAGGGGTGGTCCGCGGCCTCGAGGCAGTAGACGATCGGCCCCCGCATCAGCGCCACCTTGCCCCTGTCGGCCTCGACCTTATCGTGGGCGCGGACGCGGCGGACGGGCATGGGCAAGTCGAGCTCGACCACGTCGCCGGCCTGCCAACGACGCTTCAGATGGACGTAGCCGTCGTCCCGCCGTGCGGGGTCGGCGCTCCGGCCGGCGACCTTCAGCCCGACCGGCGGGACCTCCGAAGCGGCGAAGCGGTACAGATCGCCGGGGACGGGCCGGCCCAGCGCCCAGCCGGGGATTCGCAGACACAGAGCAAACTCGGCGGGCCTCTCGGGCGTGACCGTCAGCCGCACGCGGCCGGCCCAGGGGTAGTCGGTCTGCTGCGCCACCTTGACCTTCACGCCGCCGTCCAACTCGATCTCCGCCTCGCCGTTGGCGTAGAGGTTGACGTAAAGCCGGCCCCCGCCTTGGGCGTAGACGAACCCGCCGACTTGCGGGATGATCCGCGTGAGATTGGTCGGGCAGCAGGCCAGGCCGATCCACCGCCGCCGCCGGCCGCCGCGCTTGCTCTCGAGGGGGTTCTGGTAGAAGAACGCGTTGCCCGCCAGCGAGATTCCCGAGATCGCGCCGTTGTACAGCGTCAACTCCATCACGTCGGCATAGCGGGCCCGGCCCTTCAGCAGGGCCATCCTGTGCTGCCAGAGCACGTGGGCGATCGCAGCGCACGATTCGCAGTACGTCCTGTTGGGCAGCAGGTACGGGTCGCCGAAGCCCTCGTCGTGGTACTGGGCCGTGCCGATGCCCCCCGTGATGTACATCTTCCGCCCGACCACGTCGCGCCAGATGGCGTCGAGGGCCCGCTCATAGGCCGGGGCGTCCATGAAGCGAGCGATATCGGCCATCGCCGAGTAGACATAGCCCGCCCGGACGGCGTGGCCGATCGCCTCGTGCTGTTGGGTCAGCGGCTTGTGGTCCTGCATTCGGCCGTTGCGGATGCTGTTGCGGGCGCGCCGGATGGTGCGCCGCTGCTGCTGGGTCAGCGGGGGGGTGAACTCCGGCAGCTCCGTCGAGACGCTGTTGGGGTCGAAGGCCTTGCGCCGCCGTCCGTGGGCATGCCCGCGTTCGTCCAGGAAGAACCGCGACAGCTCCAGGTAGCGCCGCCGGCCCGTGGCGCGGTAGAGCTTGACCAGGGCCAGCTCGATCTCCTCGTGCCCGCCCACGTCATACCGCTTGCCGGGCCCGAAGACCCCGCCGATGTGGTCCGCAAACCGCCTCGCCGCGTCGAGCACCCTCGTCTGCCCCGTCAGCCGATGATGCTCGACCGCCATCTCCTGTAGGCGCCGCTTCGGCCCCGCGGGAATCCGCCTACTTCTCTTCCTCGATCTTCTCCGCCTGAGCTTCCAGGGCCTCGACGGCGTCACGGGCCGCTCCGATCTTCTCGACCAGGTCGGGGGCAGACCGCTTGATGTGACGCGAGAGCCATTCGTCCTCTTGCAGCTCGTCGAGGATGACACGCATCCGGGCGATCTTGCTCTCGATGAGCTTCCTCGGGCTGCCGTTCTTGCGGAGATGGAGTTCGGTTTCGAGCTTCGGCAGGTCGATCTGCATCTGGCGGATCTTCCGGTCCAGCGCCTGCCTCTCGCCCTCGGCCCGGAGTTCCTTGAGCTTCTCGCCGCACTGCCGGGCGATTTCCTTGGTGTAGTTGGCCCCCCTGGGGATCGGCCAGTCGTCGGTGCGGAAGGTCGGCATGGGCAGCCGGTTTCGGCCGACCAGATTGCCGGTCGGCCAGTTGGCCCACCCGTATCGGACGGCGACGGGATCGGCCACCAGGTCGCTGGAAACCTCAATGCAGTGTTTGCCGTCGAGCTTCGCGTGTTTGGCCCTGGCCGGATACCAGCGCCGATCGCCGCCGGCGATGATGAAGCCCTCCAGCGGCGCCTTGCCCTCTCTCGGGCAGGGCAGCACGAGCCAGTACGGCGGCTGCCTGTCCGGCTTGATCGTCGCCTTGATGATCGGGTCCACGTCGAAGAACAGGTAGAGCTTCCCCTCCTTCTTCTTCATCTCGCGGTACGTCGTGCCGCGGTGCACGACCGGCTTGTCGTAGACGTTGGCCAGGGCCCACAGCGAGGCGTACTCGGCCACCGGGAGCTTCTCGGCGGGATGGATGTACGAGTTGCCGGTCGGATACGTCGCGATCATGCCCGCCCGGCCGTCACCGGCCAGCGCCCGGCGTTGGATGTCGCGCACGATGGCATAGCCCTCGGCGATCGTGGCGATCTCCGGATCGATCCCGAACGTGCCCCAGCCGGGCTGGCTGATGCAGCCGAACGCCAGTTCCTCGTCGCCGAACGCCTTGCGGAACGAGACGGGGACCTTCGGGAACGTCTGCTCGTACCGCGTCCAGCGCATGAAGTTGTTGTTCTCGCCCTGGTAGTAGAGCACGCCGCGGACGCCGAGCCGCCGGATCGGCATGATCGTGGCGTTCATCAGCCCGGCCGGGGGACTCCAGCCGCTGCGCGGATCGCCCGGCTTCTTCGGCAGGCGGAGTCGCGGCTCCTTCCGCCCCTTGGCCTTCGCCTCGGCGACTTTCTTCGGGTGCTCGGCCCTGGCCTGCTCGCAGGCCTTCTCCCACTCGGCCAGGATCCGCTCGACCTTCTTGGGGTCCTCCCAGGTGGTGGTCTGGGCGTCGTGGTCCTTCAGGACCGTCTTGATGATGACGTTGTCGATGCTCTCGAGCTCTTCGCGCCGGCACCACGTCTGGCCGAGCGTGCCGCCGCGGGCGACGTTGATGATCCCGACCGGCACCTTCAGGTAGCGATGCAGGAACATCCCGTACAGGTACGGAACGGCAGAGAAGTTCCGGGCCGACTCGGGCGAGCAGACCTGCCACGAGATGTTCTTGCGGACGTCGTCCAGCGGCTTGTACCAGGAATCGTCCCAGGCGACGTAGCGGAGTGCGGGAAAGTCCGCCGAGGCCGCCTCGCGGTCCTTGCGGTTGAAGTTGCCCCAAGCCATGTTGCTCTGCCCCGCGCAGACCCAGACCTCGCCGATCAGGACGTCCTGCACCGCGATCACGTCGCCGCCGCTTCGGGCGATGATCCACGTCGGCTGGAAGCTCGCCTTGGCCGGCTCGAGCTTGACAGCCCATCGGCCGGCCAAGCCGGCTTGGGCCTCGAGCGTCTGCGGGGCGAGCTTCGGCGGGTTCTTCTCCACGTACCGGACCGTCACCGAGTAGGCGTCCTCGGCCTCCGCCGGTTCGCCCCGGCGGGGCTTGTTGCCGCCCTCCGGTTCGGCGGCCGCCACGGCCGGCTCGCCGACCGCGCGGTCCTGCGTCAACGTCACCACCACTTTCGCGCCGGCTCTGGCCCAACCCCAGACCTCGATCGGCTTGTCCTGCTGGAGGACGATATGGTCGGTGAAGATCTTCGCGAACCGGAACGCCGCCGGCGCCTTGCCCTTGGCGGCGGCAGCGACGTTCGGCGCAGCCGTCGCGGCCAGTAATCCCAACAACAAGCTCAGCATCCAGGGCGATCTGTCGAGCGTTCGCATGGCACTACTCCATGAACCGACGTCTCCCGTCCGATCTCGCGCCGCGACGGCCGCGGGGCGTCGCGGCCGATTCTATCTCGTCCGCCGGCCCCGGCAAGGTTGCTCTGTGCCCGAGGCAACCGTCGAGGATCAGCTTTGCCGGAGCGCCCGGGCGATCCGGGCCAGCCGCCGGGCCGGCAAGCCGTTCTGCCTCGTCGTCAGCATCAAGGACCCCCACAAGCCGTTCTTCATCGAGAGCAAGTCCAGGCCGCCTCCGCCGAACGCCGCGAGAATCGGCGCCGCAAGGGCGGCAGGCCCAAGCGAAAGGGACTGATCGCGCCGACGCCGCCTTCGTCGGCAAGGACTTCCCCAGTTGCCTCCAGCACATCGTCAGCACCCCCGTACCCGTGAAGCAGCCAGCGCCGACGAGCATGCCTCCATCCGCATGTTATTCGGGTTTTGTGAAGGTGGAGAATCAGGCCAACGAGCTGGGGGAAAAGCTCCCGACAAAAGGCTTGACAGATCACGGCTGATGTGTAAGCTGGACGGGGACGGGCTGGGGGCATAATGCCCCGGTCCCTGCGAGACAAACGTGGCAAACCTCCTCTGGATTCAGGCCGTCTGCTGTGGAGGCGAGACCGCCTCCCTGCTGAATTCGGACCATCCCCACCTCCAGGCCGCACTCCATACGCTTGATGTAACCATATTGGGCCATGCATACCTACACGCCCAAACCGAGGGCACGCCCGAGCAAGTTCTCGGCCAGTGCGCCAGCGGCGAGATGCATGTCGATCTGTTCGTGGTAGAGGGGGCAACGTACTCATCGGCGCCGCGGGCGGCGATGGTGGTCTGCGGCAAACCCCTGGCGGAGTGGATTGAGGCCATTGCCCACTTGGCGGACTACACCGTCGCCGTGGGCACGTGCGCCTCGTACGGCGGGATCATGGCCTGCGGGCGCAACCCCATGAATGCCACGGGACTACAGTTCCATCGCGACGAGAAAGGGGGGCTGTTGGGTGCCGAATACCGGTCCGGTGCGGGGCTGCCCGTGGTGAATGTCCCCGGTTGCCCGGCCCATCCGGACTGGATTATCGGGACATTATGGGCCCTGCGAGCCGACCAGCTTACCGAGGCGGGCCTGGACCGGTTCAATCGACCGCGCGCGTTCTACGGCAAGCTGGCCCACCATGCCTGTCCCCGGAACGAGTACTACGAGTTCAAGGCCTCCGCGCTGACCTACTCTCAGCAAGGATGCCTGTTCGAGAACCTCGGCTGCAAAGGCACGCTGTGCGAATCGGACTGCAACGAGCGGCTGTGGCTTGCCCGAACGGGCAGTTGCACGCGGGGGGGCTTTCCGTGCCTGTCCTGCACCTCCCCCCTGTTCCCTGACGCGTTTGTCCCGTTCTTCCAGACAGCGAAGATCGGCGGCATCCCCACGAGCCTTCCCCTGGACGTGCCGAAGGCATGGTACGTCGGGATCAGCGGGCTTTCGAAGCTGGCTTGTCCCGAACGGCTGCGACGGAACGCAGTGTCGCCCCGGCCGGCCTGGCCGGGCGGAGAGGAACAGCCTGACGATGGTCACAAAGACGATCGTCTTTAGTCCGTTCACGCGCCTGGAAGGTGACCTCCAGGTCACCGTCGACATCGAGGACGGGCACGTCGTGCGGTCTGAGGCATCGGGCACGCTCTACCGAGGCTTCGAACTGATGATGCGGGGCCGGGACCCGATGGACGCGATGGTCATCACCTGCCGCGTCTGCGGGCAATGCGGGCTGGCCTACTCGGCCGCTTCCGCCGCCGCAATCCGGGCGCTGACGGACGGCCGGATGCCCCCCAACGCCTACCACGCCAGCAATGTGATGCTGGCGATCGAGACCGTTCTCAGCCATCTGGTCCATTTCTACCTGTCGTTTGCTCCGGACCTCTCGGAGCCCCCGTTCAGCGACGAGGCGGGGCGGCGTTTCCTGCCGCCGTCGGGCTCGTCGTCCTCCCGGTCCGTCCGGGCGCGGGAGGATATCCTCGGCGTGCTGGGGCTGTTCGCCGGCAAGTGGCCCAACACGCTGGCCATCCAGCCCGGGGGCACGACGCGGCCGGTCGATGCCAGCGAGATCCGGCGGGCGCTGGGCCTGCTGGACGCGTCCGAGGGCTTCGTGCGGGAGCAGGTCATCGGCTGTGAGCCGGACCGGTGGCTGGGGCTGCGAAGCGCATCGGACCTGGACAAATGGCTCGGGGAGGGCGACCACGCGGTCAGCGACGTGGGCTTCTTCATCCGGTTGGGTCTCGAGCGGGGCCTGGACAAGATCGGGACCTGGCCGGCCCGGTTCATCTCGAGCGGCGGCTGGCCCGGCCCGACGGGGCAGACGCTGATGAGGCCGGGCGTCTGCAACGGCGAGGTGGCGGAGTTCAGCGCGGCGGAGATCACCGAGCACGTCAAGTACTCGTGGTATGACCTCCAGGAGGGGGGCGTCCATCCGTTTGATGACGAGGCCGAGCCGGACCCGCAGCGTGAGGGAGCGTATAGCTGGGCGAAAGCGCCGCGCTACGCCGGCGAGACCGCCGAGGCCGGCCCCCTCGCGCGGCTGGTCAACGACCGGGACCCGCTGATCACCGATCTGCTGAGCAAGCACGGGCCTTCGGTCCTTGTCCGCGAGATCGCGCGCCTGCACGAGACGGTCCGCCTGGTCCGCCAGATCGGAGTGTGGCTGAGGCAGATCGGGCCGGAGCAGCCGTTCTATGAGCAGACGCCGCAGGTGGAATCGGGCATGGGGGCCGGTCTGGTCGAGGCCGCCCGCGGCATCCTCGGGCATTGGATCCGAGCCGAGGACGGCAGGGTCCGCAACTACCAGATCATCAGCCCGACCGGCTGGAATCTCTCCCCGCGGGATTCGCAGGGCCGACCCGGGCCGTTGGAGGAGGCGCTGATCGGCACGCCGGTGCCCGATCCCGATCGGCCGACGGCGCTGTCGCACGTCGTCAAGTCGTTCGATCCCTGCCTCTACTGCACGGTGCACTGAAGCTACAGCGCCAGTTCGTGGCTTGGTTGATTCGTTGACTCGATGGCTGGCAAGAAACTGCCCTGCCACTTGCCCGGCGAGTGGTCGGCCGCTGTCCGCCGGGGATGCAAAGCACGCAAGGAGGCAGCGAATCGACCGGATGGCGTTCTCGTGCCGGCGCGGCGCGGAGCCTTAAAGGCCGGCAGAGATCGCCGAAAGAACGTGCCATGGCAGAGGAAGCTGACAACGCCGGCCCACAGCTCGAGGAAGGCCCGTGGATCGAGATCATCCAGCGGATGGAGCTGCTCTACGCCGACCTCGCCTGGGCGCAGACCGACGCCGAGGCGAAGAACGAACAGCTCCGGCGCGCCAAGACGTTCACCGACAACATCGTCCGGAGCATGGTCAACTCGCTGGTCGTCACGGACCGCGATTCGGTCATCACCACCGTCAATGACGCCTGCTGCCAGTTGCTGGGCTATGCCCGGGAGGAGCTGCTCGGCGAGCCGATCGAGGCGATCTTCGCCGACGGGTCTCCCGAGCCTCTGCGGCGCGGCTCGGACCGTTGGCGCCGCGCCGGAGCGGAGGGCAGGGCGACGGACATCGAGACCGCACTGCGGACGAAGGCGGGCGAGCAGATCCCCGTAAGCCTGAACGCTTCGGTGATGCGGGACCAGATCGGCGAGGTCGTCGGCACGGTGCTTGTGGGAACGGACCTGCGCGAGATGAAGCAACTGCTCGGCGAGGCGAGGGCGGCGGCCGCCGCGGCGCGGGAGCAGGCCGCCGAGCGGGCGGCGGCCTACCGTGAGTTGAAGGCCATCCAGGCCAAGCTCATCCAGTCGGAGAAGATGTCATCGCTCGGCCGCATGGCCGCGAGCGTGGCGCACGAGATCAACAACCCCCTTGGCGCGGTGGTTGTTTACAGTCACCTGCTGCTCGAGAGCGCGCCGGAGGACTTCCCCGGCCGCGCGAACCTACAGAAGATCGTTCGCGAGGCGATCCGCTGCCGTGACATCGTTCGGGGCCTGCTGGACTTCGCGCGTCCGGGGCCGGGCGCGGGGCAGAAAGCTGACGTCAACGTGATCGTCCGGGCGGCGCGCGACCTGCTGACCGGCCAGGCCGTCTTCAGCGACATCGAGGCGGTGCTGGAGCTCAGCCCGATGCCGCTGGAGATCACCTGCGACCCGAGCCAGCTTCAGCAGGTGTTCACCGACATCCTGGTGAACGCCGCCGAGGCGATCGACGGGGCCGGGACGATCAGGGTTCGCAGCCTGTACGACGCCTCTCGGCGGATGGTGGCGGTCCGCTTCACGGACACGGGGCGCGGCATCGCGCCGAGAGACCTCGAGCGGATCTTCGAGCCGTTCTTCACGACCAAACAGGACGGGCACGGCACGGGGCTGGGCCTGGCCGTCGTCTACGGGATCGTCGAGAAGCACGGCGGGACGATCAAGGTCGACAGCCGGCCGGGCCGGGGGACGACCTTCACGGTCTGGCTGCCTGCCGGGGGCGACGAGGGAGGCCAGCAGTGAGCGAACGGATCAGCATCCTGATCGTGGATGACGAGGAGGCGATGCGGGACGCGTGCCGCCAGGTTCTTACGGCCGACGGCCTGATCCTGGAGGAGGCGTCGTCGGGGGAGGAGGCCCTCGAGGCCCTCCGGCGGGGCTCGTTCGACCTGGTGATCCTGGATCTGAAGATGCCGCGGGTCGACGGCCTCCAGATCCTTCAGTGTCTACGGGAGGACAGCCCCGGCACGGCGGTGGTGGTGATTACCGGCTATGCGACGGTCGAATCGGCGGTGGAGGCGATGAAGCTCGGCGCCGCGGACTTCCTGCCCAAGCCGTTCACGCCGGAGGTGCTTCGCCTGACCGTCCGGCGGGCGTTTCGCGGCGTGCGGATGGCCAGGGAGAACCTGCTGCTGAAGAGCCAGTTGCGGCAATGCAGGGGCGAGGACTACGAGCTGGTCGGCCAAAGCGACGCGATGCGGCAGATCCACGATCTGGTTCGGCGTGCCGGCCCGAGCGACAGCACGGTGCTGATCACCGGCGAGTCGGGAACGGGCAAGGAGCTCGTCGCCCGCGCGATCCGGGACCACAGTCCGCGTCGGGAGAAGCCCTTCGTCACGGTCGACTGCGGCGCGTTGGTCGGGACGCTGTTCGAGAGCGAGCTGTTCGGGCACGTGAAGGGCTCCTTCACGGGCGCGACGAGCATGAAGCACGGCCGGCTCGAGCTGGCCAACGGCGGGACGATCTTCTTCGACGAGATCGCCAACGTCGGGCCCGACATCCAGGCGAAGCTGCTCCGCCTGATCCAGGAGCGCGAGTTCTCGCGGGTTGGCGCCACGCGGGTGATGCCGATCGACGTCAGGATCATCGCCGCCACCAGCCGCAACCTGCCCGACGAGATCCGCGATGGCCGCTTCCGCGAGGACCTGTTCTACAGGCTGTGCGTCGTGCCCATTGTCCTGCCTCCCCTTCGCCAACGGCGGGAGGACATCCCGCTGCTGGCCGAGCACTTCCTTCAGAAGCACCGCAGCCGCTGGCGTCAGCCGATGAGCGGCTTCAGCAAGGCGGCGTTGGCGGCGCTGGCGAGGCACGACTGGCCGGGCAACGTCCGGGAACTTGAGAACGCCGTCGAGCGGGCGATCGTGCTGGCCCCGGGCGAGACGATCATGCCGGCGGAGCTGCCGTACCACGGCACGCCGGCCAGGACGAGCGCCAAGATCGGCGACTCCGTTCCCCTCTCTGTGATCGAGAAGGAGCACATCGCCAAGGTGTTCCGAAGGCATGGAGGCAACCGGACGGCTACGGCGCAGACGCTGGGGATCGATCGCAAGACACTCCGCCGGAAGATCCGGGCATACGGCTTGGCCCCCTGACCGCGCTGGGGCAAAACGCCCCGCTCCTGCGACATAATGCCTCGCGCCGCCGGTCCCGATCGGCCCAATGAGCCTCCGACCCGACTCCGGATTCTCAGCCTTTCCGCAAATACTCAACGCATCTTCCTGATGTCCTTTCTCCCAGGTCTGCCCTCCACAACACGTGTATGTCCGTGACGCTTAAGTGTCCGGCCAGCGGGCTCGTCGAGCGGGCCGAACGGCGGCCCGACAGGCCTGTGGCCGTCGGTCCGGCATGCGGCTTGCTGACGGCTGGGCGGTGGGGTGACACATGTC
>Ga0180437_10004508_pt1 | contig 19770 bp, 21 predicted proteins | sample SS_ome_4_FD_132410 | JGI IMG/M metagenome (GOLD analysis project Ga0180437, IMG submission 132410) | Hypersaline lake sediment archaeal communities from the Salton Sea, California, USA - SS_3_D_1 metaG | ecosystem: Environmental > Aquatic > Non-marine Saline and Alkaline > Hypersaline >... | reverse complement strand
TATTGTATTAACAGCATTCAAGAATTTACTTAAGAATAAGAAAACAAAGGGGATACTTATTATTGCCCCGTTAAGAGTTGTGTATAACGTATGGCCCCAGGAGATAAAGAAATGGGATCATTTACGGGAACTCTCATTTGGTATTCTACATGGCCCTGATAAGGATAAAGTATTAAAACAGAAGCACGACGTATATATCACTAACTATGAATCAATTAAGTGGCTTTACACTAAACTACGACGTAAGCCTCATTCTAAAATTCCGTTTGATATGGTAGCTATTGATGAATCAACAGCTATTAAAAGTCGTACAACTAAGCGATTTTCAATGCTTAGATCTATGTCACCTATTTTCAAACGTCGAATTATTATGACAGGTACTCCTGCCCCTAATTCGTTATTAGATTTATGGGCACAATACTTTTTCTTGGATCAAGGTGCCAGGCTATACGGGAGCTGGTATACATTTAGAGATAAATACTTCTATCAAGCAGATTATCATGGATACGAATGGGAACCTGTGCTAAAGGCGACTGCAAAAATTAGTAAACGTGTCCAGGATATTACGATTAGGCTTAGGGCAGAAGACTACCTTGACATGCCTGAAAAAGTATTGTATGATATTACATGCACAATGCCTAAAAAAGTTAAACAACAATATCAGTTTTTAGAATCAGAATTTATACTTCATTGTCAAGAAGGGACTGTCACAGCTGCAAACGCTGCCGTCCTATCCAATAAGTTACGTCAATTTGTAGCAGGGCGTATGTATGATGAAGATGGTGGAATCGTTAATATTCATAACGAGAAACTGGAAGCCTTAGGAGAAGCAGTAGAGTCTAATGCTGACGAGCCCTTACTTATCGCAATCCAGTTTCGTTATGAATATGAAATGATTAAAAAAGTTTTACCGAATGTGCCTGTGATTTATGGTGGTGTGGGGGTAAAACGTTCAAATCGATTAATCAAACAATGGTGTGAAGGTAAATTGCCCCAGCTTGTGGTACATCCTTTATCTATTGCGCATGGTGTCAACCTTCAAACAGGTGGAAGACGTTTAATTTGGTACAGCATACCCTGGTCTTTTGAACAATACTATCAATTAATTGGACGTTTATATAGGCAAGGACAACCTAAACCCGTAATGATTGGACATATAATACTTAAGGACTCTATTGATTTACGGGTATTAAAGGTTCTTCAGAGAAAGGAGGAAACTGAAGAATCGTTCTTAAAACTATTTGTACGGGATATAAGGAAGACAAAATGACATACGAATACTACGCTTATGTGGCGGGGCCTTTTTTCAACAAAGCCCAGATAGAACGGGTTGAGGAGGTAAAAAAGGCCCTTCGTTATTGTGATGTTAAATTTTACTCGCCTAAGGACGATTGCTTGTACGTTCCAGGTGGCGATATCACCCCCAAACAGGTGTTTGAAAGCAATGTTCAGGTCATCGATGATTCTGATTTTATGGTGGCTATCACTGACGATCGTGATGTCGGAACTATGTTCGAGGCGGGATACGCCTATCGGCATGGCACTCCTATTGTATATCTATGGATTGATCACCAGCGTCGCCCTTTCAATATCATGTTGGCTGAATCTGCTGCTTACGTTGCGTACAGTTATACCTCTCTTCGCAAAGCTATCGAAGTATTTAAGCTGAAAGGTACGTGGCCGTTGACGACATTGAAAGGTGGTTTAGAATAATGAGCATACAACAGTTCTATCAAAAGATCATTCCGTTAAACTATATAGTGAGGTATAGTAACGTACCTCGTATAAAGGATGAAACGGTTGCTGCTCATTCTTTTCTGGTATCTGCCATTGTCATTAAACTGGCAGACTATTATAAATTTGACATAGGTAAAGCAGTGATCATGGCGGTATGTCATGATATGCCTGAATATGACGTTAACGATACAACACATGCTACGAAACAGAAATATCCCAAGATTGCTAAGGCACTCCAAGAGGCTGAATTTTATGCTCTATCGAGCATGCCCATAATCGTACAAGAGGCGTGGACAGAGTTTGAAACGGGAGAAACTGTTGAAGCCAAGATCGTTAAATTGGCTGACGTTCTTCAATGTTCTCAGTACGCAGAAAACGAATGCTTGTTGGGTAACTTTGGCTACATGAGGCAGGTCGTAAATAACTCTAATAATAGAGCAAAGGAATTGTTCAAGGAATTGGAGTCATATCAACATGGAGATAATTACAATCACGGGGATCGATAGAGTTGGAAAAACTACAGCAGTGGAGATGGTCAACAAACTGACTAATTATCGTCACTTCGTTATTGAACGTGATCCGTCTACTGTTAAGTTTTTCTGCGAATTAATGGGTAGGCCCTTTGATGAATGGGAATACAAGAAGACGTTGTGGAAAGTTAATGCGTTACACGGTCTTCATGTATTGCTGATTTGTGGTATTGCTACATTAAAAAAGCGATTCAAGGATACAAACGAGCCTCCGCTTCCTGGTAAGCTAACATTACGTGAGCACCAGGATAGGTTGGCACACCTATTTCAAGAGGCCCAGTATACCAATTCATTAATTATTAGCACTGATGATAAGCCGCCAGAAGCCGTTGGTAAGCTCATAGTTAATAAGCTTAATAGCCTTATTAATAAATAATTTGAGTTAAACCAGCAGCTCCTGGCGGTATCTGGAGGTTAAATCCATGCCGTATAATATTAATAAAAAGCCGATAAAACTCCCTGTTAAGCTGAAAACAGGTGAAGAACCTGTTACTGGATACACTGAGCAGCTATCATCGATTAGAGTTCAGTTGATGTATGCTCCTACAATGACAGAACTGGGGTCGTATATTCCTGAGTTCTGTACCGCTACGTGGCAGGATAGGCCGCCTTTGCATAGGGACTATACATTTCAAGAACGTAATAAAATTCTTCACGATTTGTTCCATGGTAAATTTTTGCCCACGGCTATGGAAACTATCAACATAACGTTTCGTATAGAGGGGATGGATATCATTGATACAACACATCTCATACGTCACCGCATGTTTAGTTTTTCTGCTCAGTGCTCTGCTGATCGTGATCTTAGGCACGATTCTGCTGTTGTTAAACCAGGTATACTTGCTAATGAGAAGTTTATGGATCGCTATATGGAGATCACTGAAGCGGCTAAGCAACTCTATGCGGATATGGTAGACTCAGGTGAAATATCCATATTGGATGCGCGTACCATTCTACCCAGGAATTTGGCTACATTCTATTATGTGCGCGGTACCCTGGGTGATTGGATACGTTATGTCGAACAACGCAAAGATGAACAAATCCAGCCCATGTCGGATAACGTGATCGCCATGTATATATGGCTGGAGCTGGTAAGGATGTATCCGCCTTTGATTAATAGGGTCAAAATCGGAGGCCCTGATCACTGGTACATAAAAACGGCTCCAACGGGTAGGAATAGTAATATTTATCCTCCTAAACCGGAAAATGATACCTTCGAATACGGAGACAATTGGTTTCTACACGACAAACCACGCGACGGATTTGAAGGTTCTGAAGTATACTCGGCTATTAAAAATCGAGTATTACGTATACTGGATGAATATAGACAAAAATATGAGAGGATCTATGGACAAAATTCTGTACGCCCAGAGTAAGTTGCAGGATACCTATGCCAATATGGAAGGGTATCCGCTTTTGAATCCCCGTAAGTTTGAAGACTATACCGTTGGAGAGGTATACGACTTCATTAGACAGATGAAATTCTGTATTAATGAAGAATTAACCGAGCTTATGGAGGCAATCGGGGACGGTACCAGGGCAATACACAAACCGTGGTCGGAGAAGTATTTCGATCTTCGTAATATGGCCATGTGTTCTACACAGGGAGCACGGGAAGAAGGCATTGATGCTTTATGCTTTCTCATGAATATCCTCTTAGTCGTAGGTATTACCCCTGGTACGATTCATTACGAATACAAACGCGTGCTTATGAAAAACGCAGGAAGGATACGTGAATACAATGAAGCGCACGGGAAAACTGGAGAAAGCAGTGGAAGCATATCTGGTGAAACGTGTGAAAGACGCCGGCGGAATGTGTCTCAAATGGCCAGCCGTGGGGAGAAAGGGGGTTCCAGACAGGATAGTCATTTTACCAGCGATAGGGACGGTGTTCGTAGAAGTGAAGCGAACAGGGGGCAAGGCGACACAATTGCAAAAGCATACGATCGAAAAAATCAAAAAGGCAGGCGGCGTAGCGTTAGTTGTGACGGGGACTGAAGGTGTAGATGAGTTCATGAAATTTGTTTATACGTATAATCAGTAGTACCAGGGAGATAGGATGGACTTAAACCTGAAAATAGAAAACGAAATTGAAATACCCATGGATATGTTGGTAAGTCTGGGCATGGAGATGCTTACTATGCCCGATCAAATGAGAAATTATATTCTCAATAAGACTAACCTTTTCCTTATTAAGCGGACTGATGGTAGAATCCAAGGCGCGTTTATTCCTAAATGTGATTGCGAAAACTGTCAAGAAGCTGCTGAAATACTGAAAAAAGGGATTAGGGAAGGGTTATCGAATAGCGCCGTAGAGAGTATGATTGACGAATTTATGAAAAGGGATTTACACGACCATGACTGATCATATTAAACACGAACACTTTTTTCGTATAGGCCAACTTATTGGGCACCTCTCTGATACCCGTCGGGTAAAGTGCACTGATAAGCGGCTCAATAACCACGGCGTATGTCTTTCGCTTTATCAACCAGGGTATTGCGAAGAAAACGTCTTTGTTCCGCCTACGGAAACCGTGATTTGCAATCGTGAGGCGATTATGAAGGCGTGTAAAGAGATCATTCACAAGATCAGTGAATGGGATCAAGACATACAGGAAGATAAATCCGAAGGAAAAGGAGATGCTAATGGGGAAGGACTTCAAATTAATCGTATGCCTTGACTTTGACGGCGTGATCCACAGCTACACGTCAGGGTGGAAAGGAATCGATATTATCCCGGATGAACCGGTACCCGGTGCTATCGATTTTATCATCAATTGTATCGCATCTGATTTTGAGGTGCATGTCTTTTCAACCCGTAGCGAAAAAGAGGAAGGACGTAATGCCATGCGTGAGTGGCTCCACAAACACATGGCACAGTATTGGATAGAGCACCATATCGTGCAACCGCTGGATAATATATACGGTCAAATCGAATTCCCCGCCAGTAAGCCTCCGGCTTGGATTACTATCGATGACCGCGCTATCCAGTTTAACGGCGTGTGGCCGACAATGGACGTAATTGCAAACTTTGCCCCGTGGTACAGAAAGAAGGTAAAGCTAGCGGCGCCAGATTAAATCTTTTTAAGTTGGCCAATAGGTACCTATATAATATTTAAGCAGACAAAACTGCGGCTCCTGGCGATTAAGCCAAGAGCCGCAGTTTTTACCAACCCTCTGATCCGCCCTCTGAAAACGAACCAAAGTTTATTCAATCATATATTTTACCCCCTTCCTTTTCTCCTTCTTAGGTTTCCAGCCAGTTTTCCGAAGAGTGCCATAGACGTAAGCCCTGGCGCGTTTGCCTTTAAGGCCTTTCTTTTTAGCCTCTTTTTTGAGCCTTTTTTCCATGGCTTTTGGCATAGATCACCTATTGAACTACATTAACCCCAGTAACGTTGACCAAGATCTGATACCGCAGCGGGGCGTCAAGTGGGGTTGTGTCAAAGGCATATGTCACTTCGTTGGAATAGCCGCTTTCGTTTTCCGCGTCAGCTGCCGTCATAACGAAGCATAATTCACCTTTGGTGTTATCCGGCAAAACCAGTTCAAGTGGTTTCTGCCAGGTCAACAGGCCATTGGCGGTGGTGGAATCAGCTGTCTTGGGGATCTTGGCCCAGGCGGTTGCAGGGTATTCCGCATCAGTACAAAGCTTTTTATACATACGGAATTCAACAACCCGGTCAATCCCTTCCTGGCTATAGTCCCAGCCGAAAGTGATGTTAGCAGCATTCCCACCAATGGGCATCAAAAGTAGCAGTAATACGGCTACGAAGATCTTTTTCATACTGCCCCCTTCAGTCATCATCCGGAATATCAAACGTATTGCGGATGCTTTCGATGAGCGGGGTGACGATCTTGTCGTCAACCTTCGTCTCGGATTTGGCCACGGCATCCTCAGCCACGTCGAGAAGCGCGTCAACGCCACGCTTCATCATTTCGGGGGAAAGCATACCAAGCAGCAGTTTGACGAACTGGGTGATAAGCATTGTTTTCATGATAATTCCTTTCTTAGAGTAGTGTTTGGATGCACCTGCAGGTGCAAATGGGGCCCTCTGCCCACATCATGATAAATCAAAACCTCCTTTTCTGGCCTTTCGGGATCATAGACCCAAGTATTGTTTACATCGTCGCAAAGCTCATCAATGAAGGTTTGATCAAGGTACCACGTTCTAAAATCGATTCCACGCATATGGCCATGAACGCCGGAGTCACCCACCCGGTAAGCCGAAGTAATAACGGGATTTGCTTCAGCAACCGTAGTGATCTTGGCCATAACGTAAAGCGCTATTTCGGTCAAAACACGCGAATAGGCGTATAGCATAAGGCCCTCAAAAACTTTATGACTTTTAATACCTATAATTTCATCCATGGTTTATCTTTCTAAGGGTGCGGATATTTATGATTTTCAACAAATTCAGATAATGCTTCATTCATCTTTCGATGAATCTTATCTATCTCCGTTCTATTAAGCTGTTTTATTTCCCGTAGATCTTCAGTTACTTCCTCAAGCTTGGCTATTGTCCTTTCTTGCCTTACTTTAATTTCTACCAACGTATCCGAAGTATCATAAAACATATACAGCGGAATGGTAAAAAGGGTTAATGTCACAAAAAGCACTGAGCCAATAGCCCACTTAAAAACTGGCATACCAATAGGGTTTCTATCTTCGATATCAGTTATACGTTTCCCATGGTTGGCCATTCGCTCTTCGTGCCTACCGTGGTCAAAACAGGTATGGGAATAAGCTCTACGCTCTTCCCCCTCATATTCAGGGGTCGCTATTTGGCTCGTCTTCTTTACCATCTTTTTCTACCTCTAATAGAGGTTCAAGAAGGTTAACTTCAGCTATGGTAAGGCTGGGCCATTGTAGAGAAGGCCTAATCTTTTCACCTGTTAATTCAATCTTTACCTTGTAGAGTTTCTGAAGTTCCCCAAGGTAATTAATTTGGGCCGCTGAATTTGGAAAGTTGATCTTTCCGCTGGGTTCTATGGTGCAATTGTACTGCTCAAGAATTCTCTTTGCCTGTTCATTGAAAGGTTCCAATTTTGCAAGAATCTCTTTCAATAGCTGATTGAAGCGATAGGCGTCCACAAATGGAAACGGTTTTGCCAGGATCGCCTTGGTATCCGGTTGTTGAAATTTGTCCGCTTGTCCGGTAGTAATGGTGAACATTTCGGGGCCTTTCGATATAGTTTAAATAATGCCATGCTCCTTTAGCTTGGCATCAATTTCCTGAATCGCTTTGATTATGATTGCCGTAAACTGGCTATATTCAAGGCCCCAACTTCCCTCTTCTTCTCCAACCGATACCGGGGAAAAGTCCTCAAAAGTAAGCCCTCCACGTAAGACGGACTCCATTACTTCTTGAGCTATGAGGCCATAGCGTGTGCGTTGATTCTGTTTTTTATCCTTCCACTTATAGGATACTGGATTAAGAAGATTTAGAAAGCCAAGGCCTAATTCAATCGGTTCAACGTGGCTTTTCATGTTGATATCTGAAGACTCATCTAAGGTAACGCAATAAACGGTAGACACCCGATAGGTACTTGAGCCAACAGCATAGGCGTTGCCCACAGCCGGTCTAAAGGTGCCTGTACTCTGAAGTGACCAGCGATAAACGTCACTTGTGTAGAAGTAAATAGGATCGGCGTTGATAGTCTTAAGGTGCAACTGACCAAGCCCGTTGCCCGTAACCTGCGCTGTGTTAGAAGACCCTATTTTTAAAGTGGTGACTCCGAGTAGATCATTATTAGAAAAGTTAAAGTCGTTATCTGTTTCAATGGAAAGTACTTCTGTTGTGCCTCTTCTTATTCTAAGTTCACCAGTGTTGATATCGATATAACCGTGACTTCCAGAGTGCCAAATCTCCATATCGGCGCTGTTACCAAGTTCCAAGATATCGTTGTCATTGAGTCGGATACCAGCGCTATGTGTGGTTTTTCCGGTAAAGGTAGAAGTACCAGCTACATAGAGATCGTTTTTAAAGTATCCGTTGCCGTTGTCTTCAAGTTCTAAGACGTAGGTACCACCCGCATAGAAGTGGATATGATTGGCGTCAATGGTGCGGATATAGATAGGGCCGGTACAGTCCATATAACCGGCAGTAGCATTGAAATAGAGGAAAAAATCGCCACCGGTCCCAAGATTGAGCACAGAGTTATCTGGTAGATTGACATTCGGCCCCTTGAAGTAAACTTCTCCAAGGTCGGTAAAATCGGCAACTTCTCCAAACGCTGTTTTTATTTTCACATACGCAGTAGGGGCTTCAATGATACCGTGAGTACCATCAGAATAAATACGTAAATCTTGCCCGTCACCAAAATAAATATATTGACTATCAGCTAACTGAATCTGCGTTGGCCTTAAGATATTAAATACTTCCCCGCTGTTACCCCGTTCAACCACCCATATAGATTCAGTATAATGATAGGAAAGCTCTAATAATTCACCCTTCTTAAGGATTAGATCCGTACCCAACCAAATGGCATCCGTACTGCCAAGCGGTAGATCAATGGTTAGGTCGTAATCTGAGTTATTATAGAAAGTAACTCTGAATCGATCAACTGTTGCGTCTGTAGCAGGCAACTCAAATGTTTTAGCCGCAGCAGTAGTAGAGCCCAACACCAACAGCTTATTATAATCAGCAGTAGTGATAGTATAGTTATCGGTTTTTTCTTCAATAGCATCATAATCGGTCAATGCCCTGAACCACCATTCGGCGCTTTCGTCTGGCTGTTCGTTGATGTTTAGATTTTGCTTAGAGAAGTAAAGCGCTCCCTCATAATACACTAAATCGCCTTCTTCATAATAAACGGTATCATTCCAGTAATGTAAAAAGTCTACCTGTTCCCAATATGAGGACGTAGCGGGCGGAATATTTCCGATATTTCCGTTGGCAAGTGACCGATAATACAAGTTATTATAGGTAACGATATCACCGATAGAATATGTTTCGGTGTTGCTCCAATCCTCAAAGCCCGCCGTGCCTCCGCCCCCACCTGTTGTGGCACCTTGCGCAGTAACAGGATCAAACGTTTGGATCATTTCACCAGGGGAATCCTCATCCTCTGGATCGTTGACATAGGAGATCACCTTATAGTTCCCGGTACCAAACACATTGGGGCAACGTCCATCCCCGTCAAGCTGTAGCGGGTTGGAGTTGGGAATCTGGAAGTTCTCATCGTAATAGGTGGTTTTGTCGGTGTTGGTTGTCCCGCTTTCGAGAAACCTTAACCAACCATTACGGAGAGGATCACCGTCACTATCCAGAAATTGAGCAAACGCCTCAATTACTCTACCCATGGTTTTTTACTCCTTAAAGTTCTGCGTCAGCTTCGTAGGTTACGCCATACCACCGAAATTGCCCGTTTGCGGTTACAACCACCCGCTGAGAGAAGCCATATACATCAGAATTAACCACATCAGCGGTGCAATTTTGCAAAGTGCCAGCAGTAAGCGCAACTACTGCGGGTGCTCCGCGCATAGTCACCGGAAAACTTGCTGCGCCCGATAGTAAATTGTTCCCCGCTGTTCCGTAGGATCTACCAAAACCCCCGCCGTTGACTGAGCCCTGCCAGTAATACCGATAGCATAAGGGAAGCTCTATTGCTAAGGGCCTGCGCTCAAACGGCGTTGCTACCGGGCCTTCCTCAAGCTGCACATCGGTTAACCGAAAAGTGCCATTCTGTACGGTTTCCGATACAAATTTTACATCCAAATAACTATCAGGCCCTATGGTCTTTCCGTTAACGGCTGGAACATCAAAAGTAAAAGTATACTTAGTATAGTTCCCATCAAGTGTGACATCTTGGTCAAGTGCTGTAACGTCCGCTTCTACTGAATCAAAATTTTGCACTACTGCCACTTGAAGGGTTAAGCCGACATCGCCGTGCATGAAAAAAGATAGCGTTGCGGTCTTATTGGCCAGGGTCCAAACGTTTTCAACCTTTTGACGCAGCGACCAAAAATCAGCGGAACCAGAAGCAATATACCTTAGATAGAATTCACCAGAAGCCCCGGCGTCCTTAAAAGAGTCTGAATCGTCAAGTTGAGCTATGTCCATAGTAGCGCCCGAAGCGGTACAGGTCCAACGGTCAAGGGTATACTGACCAGCGGTAAGCCCTAAAAAGCTTGTTCCCCGCTGAGCTATCCGCATATCGCCATTGATGATATGATTACGAAAGCCGAAGTTTCCAGGGATATTACTTGGGGATAGGAAAGGCATTTTTACTCCTTAAAGTTCTGCGTCCAGTTCATAAGTTCCGCCATAAGCCCTGTATTTTCCTGTAGCGGTAACGATTACCCTATGAACAGCCCCCCATTCTTGGGTTGTGTATAAGTCGTCACTGGTACAATTCTGATAATTGGGAGCAGACACAATAGCCACTGTGTGGGGGACATCCCTCATTACCGTTTGGGGTTTTAGATTGGCAGCAGCCATAATCGTATTGCCAGCAGCCCCGTATCTGTTACCCCATGAAAACGGATCTTGGCCGCGCCAGTAGTAGCGCTCACAAAGCATACGCTCAACCCCATAGGGCCTTTGTTCAAATGGTGTTGCAACAGATCCGACTTCAAGCTGTAGTTCTGCAATCCGCAAATTGCCAGAAGCAGAGGCCGCAATCTGGTCAAGCCCTGAATAGGCATAATCAGCACCAGGACCCCACGTTTCAAAAGAAGGGGCTTCATCATTGCTGCCACTCAATAGCGCAAAAGTAAGTTTGAACCGTTCTGTATTATCGTTGGTGATATTTCCGCTTGTATCCCCTGGAATAACTATGCTAAAATACTCCCATGTATCAGCCGCCGTGATAGTGTAGGATGTTACGTAAGAACGTGCTACCCCTGTGCAATAAATAGCCAATGGGAAAGTACCTGTAACGGCTGACTTGGCCCAAAATGAAATGGTACAACTGACGGCATCTGCCGCGCCATATCTTAGATCTTGAAGGTTTTGACCTTCTATGCGCTGTTGAAAGATACAAGCATCATCAGCAGCAGGGGAAGCTTGCGCTGTTGTGATATCAATCTCAACACAATAACCATTGGGCGTATAAGGATGATCTGTTGTCTGCTTAACATCCATAACAGCGGTAGGCGCTCCGGTTTCAGCCCATTCCCATCGATCTAAAGTATAGGTGGCTCCCCCGTTGGTCAGACCGGTAAAACTGGTTCCACGTTGGGCTATTTTAAAATCTCCGTTAATGATCCTGTTCTTATAGGCCCCCATTGGTGTAGCCGCCCTGGCCGCATTAAATGCAGTGTTGAAGTCGGTCTGATCCCAACGGTAGGCCCCGGCGATAATGAACTCAACCGTATCAGACGCCAATAAAGCCGCCCCAAAGGTAACGGTCTGAGCGTTCGTTTCGGCATATTCGTTAGCAGCGGAAGGAGAAGCCTCTAACTTGGCTCTCTGGCCATTAACGAACACCCAAAGAGTATTGGTGCCGGGGATATAGACAAAAGGAAGCGTGAACACTGTACCAGGGCCGCTTTGGCTATCGTAGGCCTGAAGTACAGAAGCACGGCCAAGATCCGCTTCAGTATCGTACTGCTGAAGATAATTAGGCCCTGTAGCCGTTTTGTTTATATAAGGCATTAACTATTCTCCTTAAAGTTCCGCGCTAAGTCCTATGTAATCTGTCGAAGCATTCCTAAAAAGCCTATAAGGGCCTGCGGTAGTAGAGAACCCCGTACCAGTAACCCGAATAGCAGCCCATTTGCGATTGGCAAAGCTGCTATCCATCGACACCGAAGTTACGCCGCTGCTATAATCGACCGCTCCCTGTTTTAACTGCCAAGCAGCGGAAGACTCATCCATGCTTTGTGTATCCCGCATTGGAACAGGCAAAGGTACCATAAACTTAACGTCAACCGTTGCGGTACACTGGCCACAAGTCCAATAAATTTCATTACCGGTCCAACGGATATAATAGCGCAAGCATCTTTCATATTCTTCAAGATATGGCCTATACTCGAACTGCGTTGCGAAGCTTCCTTTTTCAAGCTGTATATCGGTGATCCTAAGATAATTAGATAGCGTGGCCAGAAGATTATTAATGGTCCCAAAATGAGTACGACTTCCGCCTTCCCATGTTTTGTCCGCCGCTGCTGCGTAATTAGTACCAGAAGCAAAGGTGATCCACACCCGAAGACCAATACCTTTATCATTGACGATACCAACGGTATTAGCGGGAAAAGTTATTATCTTCTTCTCCCAAGTATCCGCTACATTAATCGTGTAAGTAGTGGCGCAACTATCCGCCCCGTCATCCTGATAAAGACCAATAGCAAATTTGCCGGTAAGATTCGACTTGACCCAAAAGCTAAGGGTTATTTCTTCCGCGTTGGTCCCGCCCCAATTCAAATCTTGAAGGCCTCTTGCTTCTATGCGCTGCTCAATTCTCATATGGTCATCGGCCGCTAAAGAAGTTTGAGCAGTGGTAACAAGCACTTCAGCACAATAGGCGTTAGGGGAATTAGGATGATCTGAAATCCGCTGAAGCGTTATAACGCCTGTGGGGGCTCCGCTTTCCTGAAAACGCCAACGGTCAAAAGTGTATTGTGTATCTCCATTCCCAAGTCCGGTAAAGGTGTCGCCCCGCTGATCGACGCGGAAATTAGAATTATCAAGGTAGTTCCTGCCCCTGGTTAAAAAGCGTTCGTCAATACCGCTAAGGTGTTTATCTATTTGCTGAAGCTGAGTAGTGTCTACAGTGTAGTTAACGGGCGTGTAATTTGGTACTAAGGGCTCGTCAGTAATCGCTTGACCGTCAGGATTATATAGAATAGCCCAAGACTCAACAGAGCCACTTCCACCACCAGTGAAGCGTAATTTAAGCACTGTGCCAGTATTGGCAAAAGTGTGTACCTCATCCGGCGTAACAGTTTCCCAATTCGTACCATCGGCGGTTGCCTCAATGGTCGGGGTGCCAGAATCGCTATACACTACGCTTACCATGCACTCCGTAACGGTTAAACTCAGAGTGGCATCGTAGAGGTCTATACTCTGTAAGATCTGGCCAGCGGTAAAGTTATAAGCGGTGTCGTTCTGGCTGTAAGACATCGTTGTCGGCGTACCGTCAACAAGGCTTTCTGAAGTAAAGTCATCAAAGGTTAAGTTCTGGTATTTCGTTGACGCCAGCAGGTCAGAATAGATATCCTGTTCACTGGAAGCGCCGCTCGACGGAATATTGCCAAGCTGAATAAACTTCTTATTATTCGAGTCGGCGCTATCCTCAATAACCATTACATCGGCGTTTACTGGCGTCGATTTTTCGGCAAGCCCGTCAAGCTGATCTGGCCCAAAGCTCAAGATCTCGTAGCCAAAAGCCTTAGCGAATCCATCTGTAATCAGGCCTGATAGAACGTTGGTACCGTTTACCTCTAATATGATGCTACCCCCGGCGTCAGTGTTATCGATCCTAAAGACGCCAGCGACATAGGTAATCTCAACCTCTTGACCAAGGCCATAATACATGGTGCCGGAAAAGTAAGAATCGCCTATCTCATGGGTAGCATCGCCAAGAGGAAATCCGGCAGATTGCGGCCTAAAAGCATCCCCAAACTCTTCCCATTTCGTTAGAAGCGTACCGCCCCCGGCAATGGTCCAATCGGTCAAGGAGATATCCGGTTGGTTGCCTTGGTTACTGTCGGTCAAAGAGAAGTAAAGAAGCCCGTCATATACTACCAAATCATCAGTGTTGTAGGTAACGTTTGTGTTCCAATACCTAAGAAATTCAATACGTTCCCATTCATCGGGGTTGGTATCCGGTTGATTACCAACGTTATTAGCCACATGGGACCGATAGTAAAGCCCCTCATAGATAGCAATCTCCCCCACCTGATAGGTTGTATTAATATCCCACTGGCCGAAATTATCCCCTGCATCACTCAGCATATATTCGGCCCGTACCGGGTCAAACGCTGCAATCTGAGCCCCTGGGGCTTTAGTAATAGGGTTATTTTCGTAGAGGACCACCCTATAGATCCCTTGACCAAAAACGCTGGGACAACGGCCTTCAGCGTCAAGCTGTATGGGATTGGCATTAGGGATAGTCTGGTCAACATCGGTATAGGTGGTTTTATGAGTAGTGGTAGTACCCGTTTCAAGGAAACGAAGCCACCCGTTTTCAAGAGGATCACCTGACCCATCAAAGAATTGTGCGAATGCTGCAATAACTCTTGACATGATTACTCCTCTTGGCCTTCAGCACGAACAGCGCCCACAGTACCCAGCCTAACTTCTTCTAACCAAGGATTAATTTGGATACCTTGTTTTTTAAGCTTATTTGCGGCAATTGCAAGTTTGGATTTAACGCTTGGACTATTGTATACAGCTGCCATTGCTCCAAGACCCGCACCAATTGGGCCGGCTGCTACGCCCCCTGCGCCCATTTTAGACATTGCGCCTAAGCCCATAACGTCTCCAACCTTAATCCTCGATACGGGCTTTTCTAAAGCTTCAATGAGTTCTATATAGGCTGATTCGTTTTTGTTTAGCTGTTTAATCTCAGGAAAAATATCTTCTAACGCCTCTTTAGCGTTTTTGGCAATTTTCATATTCGCTTGAACTTTAATAGGCGAATTTTTTACCTTTTCATAATACGACTGAAGATTACGATAAATCTTTTGTTTCATTTTTTGAATTTCGGCAGGAGTATAACCGCGTCCTAAACGTCTATTATACTCAGACATTTCATCACGAATTGCTTTGAGTTGCTTTTGAGCTTTAATAGACTCAGTAGGCGCTATTTCATGCGCGCGTTTATGCATCTCTTTTAAGCCGTGCATTAAGCGTTTTACTGGTACTTGTTGACCAGAAGCCACGCCACGATCAATTAAGTCTGAAATTTGAGCGTTATATAAATTGATCTGCTGTTGAATTTTCTCTATACCCTTAACTGTGGGTTCTATAGCCTCGTCTAATGCGAATTGAGTAATACGGGCTTTCTTACTTTCGGGTATAGAATGAGCAAACTTCACAGCCTGTTGATACATTTGAGCGGGTTTGCCCTTTGGAATAACAGCTCCCATTATACGGCCGGTTGCCTTAATCGCCCCTGCAGGAATATCAGCGTACTGCCCTACTTTGGTGGCTACTTTTCCTACCTTTCCAGCGACTGTAGCGACTCTGCCTACGCGGCCAAGTTTTGCAAGCTGTTGAGCCTTTGCTGTGGTAGATAAGCCTCTTAATGCCATGCCGCCTGGTACTAAAACAGTCGCAGCATCAGTAAGAACTCCCGCAGGATCCTTTGCCACCGCTTTTTTAAACCCTTCTACAGACCCGTATCGATCCTTTAAAAAGTCAGTAAGAAGATCAAAGTTTTGTTCATATTCTTGTTCACCCGGGATTGCCTTTTGAACCCCTCCTACTGCCATTTTACCCGCAGCAACTGCTGTATCTATAGGATTAAGAATAGCCTGCGCTGTGTCTTTACCCAATTGTAGAAGCGAAGGACCAAAGTTTCGTGCGGCGGATTGTAAGACGCTACCCCACTCTTGCTCTTCAGACGGACCCTTACGTTGAAAACCCGGGGGTAGAGTTGAAGGTGCTTTTTTAGGCTGAAAACCCGGAGGCGGTGTAGGCATAACTTACTCCTATAAGTTTACGGCTTCTCCTGTATTTGCATCACGCCAGGTGCCTTGAGTTTCATCCCAATAGATTTCCTGGCCGGTACCAGGATTTTCAAGGATTTCGGCGCCCCTTGGTACCCTATGGGGCTGGCCATTTGGAGCCCCTGGGCCGCTTCTGGCTGATCCAGGAGCAGCTTCTGTAGGTTGGCCGGCAGCTGGGCCTAAGGTAGTTTCTTCGATTGTTTCGCTTTGACGCTTATGCCACTGTGAAAGCTTATCCATACCAAAGACGCGGTTTCGAGGCACGTTATCGACATCTGCGTATTCATAAATCTCTTTTAAAATAACATCATTTGATGTTTGTGCCGAGACGTATAGATCCTTTGCCGTTTGGACAAAATCCTTACGCTGCGTCTCAGTTAAGCTTGGAGCTTTGCCTTCAGGATCAAGTTTACCTAACCAGATCTTAACGTTGGCTGGAATGACGATCTTGCCTTCCTCTTCCAAACGAGTAAGGTGCGCCCGTGCGTTAGCAGCTGTTTTAAACTCAGATTCACGTACCACTGATTCAGGATCCTGCATTTTCATGAAGTTAAACACAAGAGCCAAATCGGATGCTGCGGTTCCTGTCGAACCTACAGACTTGATCCGGTTATAAGCGCGCGTAACGTCTCTAAAAGAACGAGATTGGGATTTATATGCTTCCCGTAACTTATCGACTTTACCCTGGATATTTTTCTCAGCTTCTACGTCTGCTTTTTGTTGAGCAGTCATACCTTGTGCAGGATCACCAAAAGCTCCAAGACGTTTGGCTAATTCGATTGCAGCAATGTATCCTTCGGCGCGATCTTCATGAGGCATTGATCGAAGATCTTTTAGTCCAGGAATAAAGGGATGATTGGGGTTTCGAATGCTCGTAAGCTCAATAGCTTGATCAAGGAGTTTATCAGCTGCTTCAGGATTTTTAGAAACGGAAGCAGCTACTAAATTATGAGCGCCTTGAACAAAATTGCTTCTATCCAGACTACCAAACATGATATTGAGTTGTCGGGCCTTTTCTGGGTCGGTTTGAGAAATTGCCATGAGAGTTTCTTGAAACGTTTCTTTATCGTTCGCTCTCCATGCTTCCACAGCTTTCGTGCCCAACATTGATAGCTGCGCCGCAGACAATTGTGCAGCTCTACGCGCCTGCTGTTTTTGCGCAAATTCCGTGCTTTGGCGTACGTCTTGAAGCTGCTGTGATTCCATAGCTTGCTTCGTAGCCATAGCTTGAAGCGGAGACATTGCAGGACGTTGAACTAAATTCGCTCCTGCCAGGAATCCTGTAGGGCTATACTGTACCATAATTTACTCCTTTATGCGTAAATTGAATACGCCTGACCGCTTTGCACAGAATTTACGTACCCGGGATTATAGTACGATCCGCCTGCCCCGTAACCCTGGGATGTATACTGATTTGTGGGCTGAGAATACGTAGTTTGCTGAGGCTGTGAGAATTGCTGATACATATTCCAGCCCTGTCCAGCACTTGGGATTTGACTACCTGCCAAGTTTCCAAGTTGACTATACATATTACCAGTGATCATACCTGCGCCTAACTGACCCGCAGCCAGAGCAGAGCCTCCTGCGGCTTGTAAATTAGCAATATTCGTTCCAGCGCCAACTGCAAGGTTGGAAAGAAGCGTACCAATGTTTTGCTGTGTACCGAGACCCGTAAGCGCTCCTGTTTCACCCAGTCTGACAATGTCAGCTGTTTCAGCAGCTCTTGTACCCGCAAGTTGAGAAGCAAGTTGTTGTAGATTAGTAATACGCGCAGATTGCGTTGCTTGTTCCAGATCTGCAAGTCGGATACCAGCTCTCTCAGCCAGTGCTGCTTTGTCCTGAGCAGACATACGCATCAGATCAGATGCGCTAACTCCCAGACGTTCGGCAATACCAGCAAGTTGAGTACCGGCGCCTGTTATCATACCCGCCCTTGCCCCAGCAACCTCCTGGCCCCTGCCCGCCAGGGAGCGCAGATTTTCAAGGTGTTGCTGCTGTTGTGTTGACGCGATACCCATTGCCTGTTCTTGAAGAGCAGTCCTAACATTGCCGCCTCCAAGACCGCCGATAGCAGCAGAAGATCTTAACAAAGCTTCTTGTTGTTTTTCTCTGAGATACTTTTGACCTGGGCTTTCAATATACGCGTCAATTGCCGCTTGTTGGGCTTCAGGCCCCATTGCACCAGAAAGAGCAGCTTCTTGAGCCAGCGCGGATTGACCCGCAATTGCGTAGGGCTCAAATTCGCCTAAGCCGCCAGCAAGAGCACGTGAAATATCACCGCGAGCTGTACTTGCACCTCTTGCCATAGCCCCTAAACCGCCTGCCAGGCCTTGCTCCAATGCGCCTTGAGCTCCTGCATATCCAGTAGCAACGCCTCCTGTACCGCCAGGTGGTACAGTAGCTCCAGGTAGAGTAGGCATTGTCGGACTTGTACCCGTGGGCGGTGCCAAAATTGGACTTTCATAATCACGTGCTCTTTCAGCAGCCATTTCATCACGTGCTGCGTCAACAGCAGTTTGTGCTGCACCAGCTAATGCACCGCCTATTGCACTCAATCCAGTACGACTTGTACCTGAAGCGGCTTCACCCAAAGTTCGCGGTTGATAGTCAGCGGGAATGCCTCCTGCAATACCCCCAGTAGTAGGCGGAGCAATGCCCCCAGGTACTTCCGTAGCCAAGTCGCCAGGTCGCCCTTCCAATCCGGGAAGGCTTGGTGCAGAAACATCCCCAGGCTGACCCAAAGTGCCACGTTCGAACTGCTGATTAAATTGGGCGGCAGGAACGCCCTGGCTCATAGCTGTTGAGCCCATGAGGATTTGGCGTACATTCGCGCCCGACCGTTGAAGCATTTCATCTGCGCCTGCAGTCGATTGTCGATAGATATCCATGATGTCAGCGGAACCGTTTATGACTTCTCGCTGCAAGTTGTTAATTTGCGTAGAGAAGTCACGTAACGCAGGCGTCATCCTATCTAAAACTTCAGCCTTTGCTTCATCAGCAGCTGCTCTTTGAGTTTCAATAGCCTGAAGCATGGCGTTATACTGAGTTTCCGCTGCGTCTTTTGTAGCGTCAGCTTGCTCTTTTGCACCGAAGTATCCACCGATACCGCTTATGGCTCCGCCAACATCACCCATGACTATTTGTCCTTTCGCTCTTCAATCCTTTTTTCAAGGTTATTGAGCATGTTATCTCGTGTATCTGCGTATACCCACATATCATGGTATTCGCCGCCCTTTAAGAAAGATCCAGGGAGCTTACCTATCACAACAGCGCCTTGTGCCATGATATGCTTGTGAACGTTTTCGTATATGACCGGAATAGCTGCCATGATAACGTTTAATCCGGGCACGTTATGAAGATACCATTCCATAACTTGATCTGATACAATTAAATCAAGCCCTTGTTTACGCGCATATGGTAAGATAAAAATATGGATCCACCAGGTAGACATGTTTACCTGGTGTAGCCGCCAGCAACCAATATACTTGCCGTCGACATTTGCTCCTATCCAGAATTCGTTAACTACATCAGGTATACGAGGATTTGTATCGTCTTCACAAATCGCTGCGGCAATCTGCGGTTCGCTAATAGTATTAAATGCAAGTGCAAAATCAGTAATCCGAAAAATTTCTATATCGCGATCCATCCTTTTGTCCGATCTCCGCTGCCGTCATCAGCGGTTTGCTTAATAAATAGGACTGCGCCGGCCAATCCGGTCTCGTCCATATACATTCGTCCTTGTTGTGCTTCTACTATGCCTTCGGGGCTACCTGTACCAATTAAGAGGCCGTTTAAATGAGTCTGAAGCATAAAAATACGAAACGCCTCTAAGGGTTCCCCTGTATTACGATTAACTATTGCATGAGAAGGATCAAGCTTTGT
>Ga0180437_10004505_pt1 | contig 19776 bp, 23 predicted proteins | sample SS_ome_4_FD_132410 | JGI IMG/M metagenome (GOLD analysis project Ga0180437, IMG submission 132410) | Hypersaline lake sediment archaeal communities from the Salton Sea, California, USA - SS_3_D_1 metaG | ecosystem: Environmental > Aquatic > Non-marine Saline and Alkaline > Hypersaline >... | reverse complement strand
TGCACGGGCTGCGGGACCTGCGGCCCTGAGTGCAACTTCGGGGCGATCACGATGAGGCATTTCGAAGACCACCAGATCCTCTCGCAGATCGATGCCCTGGCCGAAACCGGCGCGGGTGGCAAGATCCTGGCCTTCTGCTGCAACTGGTGTTCCTACGCGGGCGCCGATTTCTCAGGGGTGAGCCGCATCCAGTACCCGGCCGAGGTGCGGATCGTCCGGACCATGTGCTCGGGCAGGGTGGACCCGAAGTTCGTCGAGTACGCCTTTGCCAAGGGAATCGCGGCGGTGCTGGTTTCAGGATGTCACATCGGGGACTGCCACTACATCAATGCCAACCGCCAGACCGAAACGAGGGTACAACGGTTGTGGAGGAAGATGGCCAGGCTCGGCCTGAACAAGGACCGCCTCCGGCTGGCCTGGATCAGCGCGGCAGAGGGTCTCCGGTTCTCTCAAGAGATCAGTGCGCTAAAAGAGATCGTGGAACAGATTACCCCCGAGGAGATCGAGAAAGGGATCCTGGCCTTTTCCCCAAAGGGAGAGCCTTCCGATGAAGCGACCCGACATATTCAATGAGGAACTCCTCTACGAGTGCTATCAATGTGCTCGTTGTACAGGTAGCTGTCCGGCAGCCTTTGCCGTGGAAGGGTTCAACCCGAGAAACATCCTGCTCACCTACCTCCGACTTGGCGTGGAGGAGGTGATCACGGACGAGAAGCTCTGGTGTTGCACGACGTGCCATGTTTGCGAGGATCGCTGTCCGCAGTTGATCGACGTAGCGGACTTGCTCACTTCTTTGATGAACGAGGCGGCCAAGCAGGGTCACATCCCGGAGAAGGTCAGGTCCAGCGCCGAGACGCTCCTCCGCACGGGTAGGGCGCTCCTGGTATCCGGGAGGGTGGACCAAATCCGGAAGAAGCTTGGTTTGAAGCCCCTGCCCGAGGTGCCAGTGGAAGAGGTGGAGGGGATCCTGGAAAAAACCGGCCTTACCGATTTGATAGGATGAACCGATGCGATACGCCTTCTTTCTGGGATGCGTGATGCCGGTCAAGTACCCGGGCTTCGAGAGTGCGACCCGGGTGGTCGCCGAGGCGCTGGGTTTGGAGTTGGTCGACCTGCCGTTCAGTTGCTGCTCGGCACCGACCCTGATGAGGCTCGTTCATTACGATAGCTGGCTCGCCCTGGCAGCTAGGAACCTGGCCCTGGCTGAACAGGAGGGTATGTCCATCCTGACGGTCTGCAACGGTTGCACGAACACCCTGAAAGAGGCCAAGCAAGTCCTTGAGAACGATCCCGGCCTCCGGAAGAAAGTGAACGGGATCCTGGAGCCATGGGGAAAGGAGTTTACGGGAGAGGCCGAGGTCAAACACCTCCTCGATGTACTCCGCGACGATGTTGGGCTGGAGGCTATCCAGGGGAGAACCGAGAAGGAATTGACCTTTCGTGTCGGATGTCATTATGGGTGCCACTTCTTTAGGCCCCCTCGGATCATGTATCCGGACAGACTCTCCCCAAGCAAGCACTTCTTGCCCACCCAAATGGACGAGATCCTCGGCGCAGCCGGGCTGAACCCGGTCCAGTACAACCGGAGGCTTCTCTGTTGCGGTTCCGGACTTGGAACCAAGGTGGATCTGGATGCAGCCAATCAGATCACGCGAGAGAAATTGAGCCACATGGCCGACAAACAGGTGCAGGCCATCTGCGTGGGGTGCCCGTCCTGCTTCGAACAGTTCGACCGGGCACAGGTTCTCCTGAATCGAAAGGACGACTGCAACTACGAAATACCCGTCTTCTACATCTCACAGCTTCTCGGGCTCGCATTTGGCGTTGCCGAAGAGAAGCTGGGATTCAGCCAGCACCGTGTCAAGGTGACGTCACTACTCAATGGCTAGAGGACTCACCCATAACATCCACCTGCTGCGTTTCTGAGCACGTCGAGCCTTCCTTCCATGTCCCGATGCAGCCACAAGACATTGACCCTTCTCACGGAAAGAAGGGATAGACTTCGCTGCAGGAAGTGCCACCTGATCATATCCGCCGATGAACTGGGCAGCAGCAGCTGTCCCGAGTGCTATGCGGTGAGCGGTGAAAGGCGGTACGACTTCGAAGAGATCGAACCCAAAGGGGATCAACTCACAAAGTACCGCTGCGATCAGTGCGGTGCCGTTGTCGAATGGAAGGAAAACGCCTAGAGACGGGAGGAGTCGACCCCGGCCGTTGCTTCTAGGCGCCTGACTTGTTCCGCCTGTGTTGTTCCCTGATCGCAGCGAGAGCATCGGAGAGAACGGGCAACACGAGCTGGTCTTTCCGCCGTCCAGTTGCCTCCTTGCTCTTGATGATTCTCTCCAGCGACAGAACAGGCACTTTCAACCTGCCCAAGGGAATACGAAGGCAATGCTCGATTTCCTCTTCGAACGTCTCGAGCCCATGCATGTGCACGACTATGTCAAAGAGATTCACGGATTTGCCTGCAAACATGGGGGGATTCATTCCTGCGGGGGGCACGTAAGAGCCTCTGACCTTCTTCAAGGCTCTTTCAATGCCGGGATCCGTTAGGTCCCTGAACCACAGAGCTACGTCCTGCGTCACAACGGGTGCGCCCTGCAGTGCAGCTGCAGAGAGCCCTACGATCATGAAGTCAACCTTCTGACGGACCAGTTCCCTCAAGAATTCAGCCTCTCGATCGGTGAAAATCAAATCTTTGACCACGCGTCAGTGCCCTCCGCAGCCTTTCGATCGGTTTTTCCTGCAATAGGAGAAGGGTATGCCTTACGTTTTCCCGATCCGCTTGTTTGTGCCGGCTCAACACCCGTTCCAGCTCTTCCAACAGCGACGTGAACTTGTCTGCTTCGAGGCTCGCTTCGTCCGTAAAGGAAGAGGGTTTTACGCCCAGCCGACCTGCAATGGCGATGATGGAGTTGGGCAGCACCGTTTCTTTGCGGGCCAGAGAGTAGTACGCGTTCTTGCTCACGCCGGCCTCCTGCAAGAGCTGATTCAGTGAGAGGCCCTTCTTCCGGCACAATCTCTTCAGTTTTTCGCTTGAGATTTTCATGCACAAATAGTACCAAAATTTGGTACCATTTGTCAAGCACGAATCCCGGGGAAGCGGTAGTTGTTGAGGACTCCGTACGATGAGAAGCCATGGGGGAAGGTTTCAGCGGGCCGTCGCGGAGGGTAGAAGAGAACGCGCTTGCTCATGTAAACAAGATACATGCGTTTAATCATTAAGACGCTGCGGGAATGCACTACGGCGGCATCAGGTTGCCCGTTTTGAATGGCGTCCGTCGGCTCCACTTGTCGACGTCCGAACTGACATGTGGCTTGCCGAGCCGTAGCTTGGAAAAGTGGCACCGTGTTGCTGCCCGCCTTCGTTCGACTTCGTCGTAACTACGGCGCGGCAGCCTTTGCTTCTCAAAATCTCTTAAAGCGAAGGCTGGTGGAGGCGGTGGGAGTCGAACCCAAGGTTCACCTGGAAAACAGCAACGGAATCAATAGGTTACTGGGTGTAAATTTTCGCCTGGCACCGGGTTGGCACCAAATCAGGTATTAGGTTAGTCATTCTCTTCTTTGTTTTTCAGGGGAGAATGTGGCGACAGTTCCACCTCTTTACTTCTATTAGGCATTGTGCTGAAGAATGCTTCCGCTCGTTGAATGAACTTATCAACATCGCCTTCATAAACCTCATTCATGACTAAATGGCAATCTTCACGTGTAATGCTGTCCATAGCTGCCTGATCCCATGCCCTCTTACATTCCCAACTGCCCACATAATGTGCTGTGGGGGCAACCGTTTGATGTTCTTTCAAACGAGCCTCTAAACTGTCAGTGTATCCAATCTTTACCCTGTTAGGTAAGGCTTCTGGAATGATTTGCAAAATATAAAAATATCCATACCTTTGTAATGAAACATCGCTTTGGGTTTGTTGGGGAAAAGGCTTCTTCTTGCTTTCGAGAAACGAAATGATTTTATCGGCATCGTCTTGACTTACACAATAAGGTTTCCCAACGCCTCCAGGGTTTGCCCTTCTCACAACTTCAATTGGCATTTCTTTCTTTAGTTTCTTGACCGCTCGCCTTACGGTTGTTATCTCAAAGCCCAGTTTGTCTGCGATTTCACGAAAAGTAACATAATTCTCCATTGAAACGGTTCCTTACGGATCAAATGTTTTTCGACTGTTTGATGAATTAAATTTGTATATTTATGAAACAAATAATGTAAAATGATGTTATCGGAAGTGTATTGGTAAATCAATAGAAACAGTAATCAAGCAAAGGCTTGGGTTATGGTAGGTAAACCAGAGTGGCTGGACCTGACAGAACTATTGATTGAGGAAATTTTTCCAGTAGCAAAAAACATATTGGAGAAAATGCAATCATCGAACTTTCACATATCACAAATTCCTCTTCTTTCGCTTTTGCATCTTTACGATTGTATTTCTGTGAACATTTCTGTGAATAGGGAAGGAAAATATTCTGTTGCTATTTGTCTGGTTCGCCAATGTGTTGAAGCTTTGACACTTATTGATGTGGGTCTTCAGGAGAATAGTTTTCGTGAACCGATTTTCGAGAAATGGTGTGCTGGGAAGAAGAGTCATGGGGAAATAAGAAGAGAGCTTGAAGAATCAATCTGGCCAAAATATGGTTCTGGTTTGTGGGAAGAGCCTTGGGCGGAGTTCTTTTCAAATTTGGCCAAGGCTGTTCAGCCGTATGCTCATTACAGCGATCACCTAATGGGATGGCAAATGGCAGTTCTTGGCCATGACGGTGGAACAAAACTCGTTGTTGCTTTAGGCGTTGATGATCCTGTAAAGGCTTCAAGGATAACTTTATTAAATTCACTTGTGGTTTGGACCCTGGGCCGCCTACTGACAGAGAATTGCAGGAAAAAGGAAGTCGATCGTATTAAACCATTGATTGATAAAATTGGTGTATCTTTGGCGGCGTCCAACCTTCTTTCTAAAAATCAAGAATGGGCTGAAGAATTATTGCCTCATGTTATATTCAAAGCGGGGTACAACTGGCAAGATGGCTGACTACTTCCCGCCGCAAAGAAACGATCTCAATGGAAAATGCCTTGACCTATTCTGACAAGTCATTCCTACACACGGGAAGGGTAGTAGTCGTATACAACCGTTCCCCTGTATACGAGCGGGGAGTAGAATTCGAGTGTTTCCACTCTTGTTGCGACAGATGAGCCTTGTGGAATAAGGCGAAGAGGGAAAGGGAGGCTTACCTCAAATGGGGAAGATATGCCTAACAGGAAGTATTGTGGTCAAACATGGTACGTTAATCGGCGCCCTGATATGGCTCCGGCCGCGCATTCAAATGTTTATCGATGCACTGGCTGCCAGGAGTAACGCCGAGGTTCATGGGTTGGTACTGACAGTATGTGGGCTGATAATCGCAGGTGCTATATCGGGTTTCTTTTCATTCGGTTATAGGCATTCCAAAGACGGGGGAAACAGTAATTCCGCCGCTGTAAGCCTTATCATCGGACATGTTGCGACCAGCCTTCAATTGCTGGTGATTGGTATGTTGTTACTGGTATCAGTTTCAAGCTTGGGAAACTACAGCATTACAACGGAATTCGGAAGTTATCCACTCATTATTGCATGTATATTGTACGTTTCACTCGTTTTTCACGACATCTATGGCATTCTGGGTTTGTTGGAAAGAGGGACAAAGAACTCTGGTGGGTGTGAATGATGATTGAAAACCAGCGTAGATAGAGTTGCCTAGCACCCCACGTACTGTCGCCTTGTACCATTGCCGCCCGTTGTTCTTCGGGGATATGCCCTTTTCGTTCAGATAATCGGCTATCTTCTGGTAGGACACCCCGTTCGCCCTCAGTGATCGCATTTCCTTGACCACTGCTAGTTCAGCATTGCTGGGAATCAGCTTGCCGTTGAGCATTTCGAACCCGAACGGTACGTTGCCCACCCGTTCCAGGTTCGCCTTCTTGTGGGCCATGGCCGACCTGGTACGTTCGGAAATTTGATCACGTTCGAATTCGCTCAGAACGGCTAGAAGCCGGAAAACCATTTTCCCCGATGCACTTGTGGTATCAATTCGTTCGGAAAGGCTCACCAGGTCAACTTCCTTTCTTGCCAACTCGTCAGCAATTGCAAGCGTGTCCTTCGTGCTACGGCTGAGGCGGCTAAGGGAATACACAACAAGGCAATCCCCCTTCTTCAGGGCCTTGAGCGCGTTCTGTAGGCCCTCACGGTTATCAAGCTTCTTGCCGGAAATGCCCGCGTCAGTGTAAAGTCCGTCAAGTTCATACGCGTTCAGGTCACACCACGCCGCGATTTTGCCTTGTTGTGCTTGCAGGCTGATCCCTTCTTCCCTTTGCCCTGGTGTGCTGACCCTTGAGTAGCCTATAGCCTTCATTCTTGCCTCCTATGATCGATCAATGTGATGGCAATAAGAACTCTGCAATACGCGTACCGATGGTTGCTAGTAAACAGAAAAAAATATTCGAGTATCGTTGGCAAATTAGAATGAAGGCCCCTTTAAAAAGACGAAGAGTGGAGCGCACGATGTCACTGTCTGACCAAAAGAGGCAACGAAGTTCTTTGCACCGATGGAAGGAAGGAAGTGCAGCTATTATATCCGCACGTCATGCAAAATCCTGCCTCATATGGAAACTGGCCTCAGAAGATCGGCGGCCAGTTTTAATCATGAGTATTCATTCATGTGACGGATTGACATTCTTACCCAATTCTGTTACCATAGCTGGGAATAGGAACATAAAGCGATGAGGAGGAATTCGATGAAACGGAATATCACGAAGCTGGCCGTTCTCATGCGGCAAATGGGGTACACACAGAATAGGTTGGCTGAAGACCTGGGCGTTAGTCAGGCGACGGTTTCCCGAATTGTATTAGGCGAAGCACGGCCCAAGGGCAGTGTTCGGAAGAACCTATGCCGGATATTCGACTCCGGCAAGGAGTTGTTTGACCCCATAACACTGGAAGAAACCCCTAAGCAAGCTTCAAGACGAACAAAGGAATACAGGCAATTGGTTCAAGAGCAACGAAAGTACACAAGGAGGTTGAAGGGGGTTAGGAAACAAGTTCGTGATCTACAGGTCATGGTGAAGGTACTCGTCGACGAAACCAAGTCATATACAGGAAGGTTCTGAGAATCAGAAAGGCAAATGAGGGGCCTGTTGAACTTCTCAAGAAGGTGAATAAACGAAACCCCGCTTCCTGGCCGAAGCAGGGTTTCTACGGAACTAAAAATGAAACTCATGAGGTGATGTTATGCTATCAAGGCCGAAGCCCACAGTCAAGAGAATTAGAACGAAAAACATACCTAAAGAACTAAAAGAACGGGCACAATGGGTTTGCTGGTTATACCAATATGGCACCGAACGCAAGAAACCGCCCAAGCGTCCATATGACCCTCGTACAGGCGAGCCCGCCAAAACCAATGACCCCAAAACATGGGCTACATTCGAGGAGGCCCTTTCCGCCTACGAACAAGACGGCTTTGACGGAATTGGCTTCGTGTTCACGAAGGATGACCCTTACAAAGGTATTGATCTAGATAAATGTTATGACCCTGATACGGGAAGAACCGAACGATGGGCGGAAATAATTATCCATGATCTGAATAGCTACGTGGAATTCTCACCTTCGGGTACAGGCTTCCATACAATTGTTAAAAGCAATTTCAAATTGCCTGGGAATGATGACAAGAATACAACAAGGAAGAAGGGCAATTTCGAGATATTCAACAGCAAGCATTTTATGACAATTACAGGAAACGTGGTAGGGAAAGCTAAACGAATCAGAAAGGTCGAGGGGACCCTTCGGCGGGTGTATGAAGCGGTATTTGGCGATGAGGAAAAACCTGAAAAGGGAAAAGAAACCCTGCCCGGAAGACAGGGCAGAAGCGATGAGAAGCTGATTAAGAACGTGAGGAAGGAGGATGAGAAGCTCAATGACCTTATGGGGGGGAAGTGGAAACAACTGGGCTATCCTTCCAGGTCAGAGGCAGATCAAGCCCTTGCGAACAATCTTGCCTACTACTTGGGGAAGGACGCTGACCGAATACGTAGCGTGATGATGCAAAGCGGCCTGAAAAGAAAGAAATGGGAAAGAACCGACTATTTGCAGGGAACAATCGACAAAGCCATAGCCCACTGCAAGAATACCTATTCCCCGGATTCCGGTACAGGCACCATTTCCCTTATTCCTGCCAAGGAACTTATTGATAAGAAAATACACAAGGAACCGTTTCTAATTGACGGTGTTATGCGGGAGAAAAGCTGCATGATGATAACGGGCATCACGGGGGTGGGGAAGAGCACCGTTGCATTGAACCTTGCTGCTTCGCTTGCTTCTGGGAAACCGTTCCTGAACCACGGCGTTGCAGGGAAGAACAGAATTCTCATTGTGCAATCAGAGAATGATGATTACACAATGAAGAAGCGGCTCACGGGTATTGCACGGGCCATGAAGAAGCTAAAAACCGTGGGGAAGAACGTCTTCTTCGCAGGCAACCCCAAAGGCGACCCTTCTTTGAGGGGTGACATTCACGACGCCAACTTTCAAAACGAACTACGGAAGGCACTTGAGGAAACCAAGGCTACGGTTCTAATCGTCGACCCCATAACCTCATTTCTGGGCTCCAAAACCCCCGAGAACGACAATGTGGGAATTCGAAATGCATTGGATACCTTTATACAGCTTGTCAGCAACAACAATGGGTCAGTGATTGTAATTCATCATCATGGAAAGGGTCAGGAACGTGATAATGCATACGATGCACGGGGCGCATCGTCATTTGCTGACTGGGCGAGAACTGTTCTCACCTTGACGCCGAAGAAGACAGAAAACGGTCAACGAATCCTTCGTGGTAACTGGGCCAAAACCTCAGCTTACAAGAACCCTGGCGTGACTACTTTCGAAATTCTGGACGACTTTAGCCTGAACGTTGTGGAAGGTGAAGAAACCGTACCGTCCACGAGAATCAAGGAAGTATTGGAGAACAACGGTGGTAGGGTAGGCAGTCAGAACGAACTCGTGAGGCTTTTGCAGGCAGAATTTGAGAAAGAAGGCAACGAGCTTTCTGAATCAACAGCGAAACGAGCAATCACTAGGGCAGAGACAGAAGGAGTCCTCAAGCAAGTCAAGGCGGGCCGAGGAAAACCACAAGCGGTAGTACTCGTTTGAAATGGCTGGTTCACAGGTTCACTAGGTCATGAACCGGAATGATGGTGACCCACTTGAAAGCCCCTATAAATTCAAGCTTTTTCACTAGGTCACACATTTTAACCAGGTCACCTTTCTTGGCCCAGTTATAACATATTGAATTTATTGGGTTTCTTGTTCACTGGGTCACTGGGTCATGACCCTTATAAAGAATGTAAATGATTCCACAGGGGGGGGGTGGTATCATTTATTGCAGTTTCCCGAGTTGGTTCTTGCCTCGTTCTCCTGGCTGACCCTGGCCTATACCTGTTCTTTCCCCCAGTGAGAAACCTGGTACATGACGACAGAACATATACAAAGTATATGTTCCTAAGGGGTACTGTCGAACAGGGCAAACAATGACCATCTTCATCAATTTATTGAATCAATATTTTGACAAAACCCTGCGTTCTTTCTTCCTTGAACTGTCAGATCGTTCGTTGAAACATGAATTCATGAACGAGTTTCGTGCTATATTTCGGCGAGCGAGAATGGGCCGAGCCAGGAAATGGGCTATCTTGTGTTCGGGCGGCTTAACCCTGCCCCAACCATGCCTGACAGTGAGAAATGGCCTTCGATGGGCCGTCTAGGCCCTGTCGCAATGCATGCCGCATGCCATTCGGCTTTTGTTGATGTTGAAATGAAAAGAAGGTAAGAAAAAACGGGTTGACGAGAAAAATGACTCGTGTTACCATTGCTGGTAATAAAATTCAGGAGGACATGTTGGGGAAACGAAAAAAGAAGAAGAAGGTCGTGGTCAATGATGCCAACAGGGCGGAAATCGAAGCACGTCACTATACGACCCCCGAGTTGGCGAAGCTTCTGAATGTTCCACTACGCAAGGCCCTTTCCTATTTAGAGCGAGGCTACATTCGCGCTTCCGTACAGGAAGCTGACGGCCACGGTTCGAGGAGGCTGTTTACCTTTGATGATGTTCTCAAGGCCAAGGTCATTCAGTATTGCGAGAAGATGGGCTTGGCTGTACCTATGTTACGGAAGATATCAGGAAAAGTAGTCGTAAAAAGCGAAAGAGGTTCTTTAACCGTGAAGGTGTTCGATGTTTACCCCGGGGGTGAGGTTTCTCCCCTTGATTTTGACCCTGATGAGTTGGAGTATCTTGGTGCTATGACGGGGCCGGGTTTCGAAGAAGATGAAGCCGCCCCGGCGGTATTGAGGGTATCAGTCAACAGGATTCGGGAACAGCTAATGAAGGACATCGCGGAAAAGCTTCCGTAAATTTTTTTGACAAGAAAATAACTATTACCGGACATAGTAATAAATACCCCTAGGCTGCCGAGAAGAAGAGGGAATTGACACGGCTGAAGAGCATAAAATACAATTCGACTCAGCAGAACAACAAAACGGGCTTTGTATGCTGGGTGGGATTTATTCTGACCAACGTTGCCCTGAGTGCGGGTCGAAGTATGTTGACGACGGGAGGAAGGGCCTTTTCTGTCCGAATCACCCTGACCAGTGGGCTAGAAGGTTCAGGGTCAAGTTCCTGGGGGTACATAAACGGTTCGATAGCTACAAGGAAGCGCAACGGTTTCTTACCGGCCTAAGATTCCAGCATGATCAGGGCGTGTTCGACGTGCGTGATTGGCAACGAGAGCACCCCCTGGGCTTCGAAACGCTTGCCCGGAAATGGCTTGAAGTGAAGAAGGGGGAAATCAAACCACATACTTGGGGCGTTTACACATACTGGATGGGCCTGGCAATGGCGGCCTGGGGGCAAACGAACATCAAGGAAATTGGCTATGCCGAAATTGAGGACTTCCTGCTGGCTCAGAAGGTGTCCGGGAAGACCAGGGCGAATATGCGGTCATGTTTGCACACCTTCTGGACGTGGCTTCGGAAACGGCGCATTCTTGCCCTTTACCAGATGCCAGAATTCCCAGAGGTACGATACGAGCTTGGCTTCCGCAAAATCGTTGATAAGGGCACCCAGCAGGCGATTATTGAGGAGGTCAAACGCAGTTCCTTTCACATAAACCCCAAGGTATGGTTGGGCATCAAGTGGCTTTCCACTTACATTTCAATCAGGCCGGGAGAACTGCTTCGAATAAAGGAAGAGCATATTCTTCTTGAGCAGGGGTGCGTGATCATTCCCTACCCGAAGGAGAAGAAACCAAAGGTAGTTCCGTTGCTGCCCGAAGATATTGACTTGATCAAGGCCATGCCTAGGGGCTTACCGCACTTGTCCTTCTTCCGTCACGTACCAGGGCTGAAGGGCATCAAGGCGGGCACCCCGTTTGGGCCGAAGTACCTTTACACCTGGTGGAAGCGTGCGTGTGCCAAACTTGGGGTTGAGGGCGTCGACCTGTATGGAGGCACACGCCACAGCTCAGCGACCGCATTGCGTCAGTACCGCACCCCTGAAGAAATCAAGAGGGCCACAATGCATTCAACGAACAAGGCGTTCGAGCGATACTTCCAACGCGAAAGCGATGACCTGCTGCGGGAAATTTACGGGGATACGAGGCTGGCACCCGTTGGCACCCGTTTGGCACCCAAAAAAGAGGGGGGCGGGAAGGCTAAGTTGTTGAAACTAAAGGAATAAATGGTGGAGGCGGTGGGAGTCGAACCCACGTCCGGAAACCCAGACCTACGGCGTCTACATACTTAGCCTGCCGATTGATGTCGCTCGCCGGTTGCCCGACAGGCAGGGCGGCCGACAAGCCAACCTATGAAAGATTTCGCTTCTTTCCTCCCACAGGCAAAGAGTAGGAAGCTATCTTGCTAATCGACGCCCTATCCGATCCCGCAAGAATGAACCGGGAGGACGATGACCGTCAATTAAGCGGCCATGGCATAGTCATAATCATTGGCGATTATGTTGTTTCCACCTGTTTTACGAGCTAGGTGGGACCTCGGTATGCAGCCGCAACCCCGACGATCCCCGTCGAAACCGTTTCGCCCCCTTTCGTTATTGTCGTGTGTTCACTCCGATTGGTTCCCTATGAGACCGATCAGAGCCTGGCTGGGACACCGTGAAGTTGCTTCACTCTCTTAATGGTAAGCCTTCCCTGGGATGGATTCAAGGCCTTTCTTAGGTATCAGGGATCAGCTGTCAGGTGTAAGGTCCCCCCCCAACCCTGGATTCCCGCTGGAGCCTGTCCACGCAATGTCCGCAGCGGGAGCGTGGTGGGGCCTGATCCCTGACCCCCGACCCCTGATCCCTGTAGTTCAGGGGGAGAAGAAGGGGATGGTGCGCCTTAGCCCCTCTTCGAGGGAAACATGCGGCGTGTACCCGAGCAACTTCTGGCTCTTCCGGATGTCGGCCACCGAGTGCTTCACATCCCCGGGCCTGGGGTCGGTGTAGACAGGCTTGATGTCGGTCTGCAGGATTCCTTGAATCTGTTCGAGAAGCTCGTTCAGGGTGGTACGTTTCCCGCAGGCGAAGTTCATCATCTCCCCGGCCACCCCTTCGACACCGGCTGCCAGCAGGTTGGCTCGTACCACGTTCTCCACGTACGTGAAGTCCCGGGATTGCTCTCCGTCGCCATAAACGGTCGGAGGCTTCCCCCCGGCCAGGGCGCTTATGAATTTGGGGATGACCGCTGCATACTGGGAGGTGGGGTCCTGTCTCGGGCCGAACACGTTGAAGTACCGCAAGGACACTGTCTCTAGCCCGTAAAGCTCGTAGAAATTCCGGCAATAGAGTTCGCCCACGTATTTCTGGATGCCGTATGGCGAGAGGGGGGCGGACCTCATCGTTTCCTCTTTGGGGAGCGTGGGCGTGTCCCCGTAGGCCGAGGAGCTGGCAGCGTACACCACGCGTTTAACCCCTTCGTCACGAGCCGCGATCAGCACGTTCAGTGTGCCGGTAATGTTGCTCTCGTTCGAGCCAACAGGGTCTGCCACAGACTTGGGGACCGAAGGCAGAGCGCCTTGATGCAGAACGAAGTCCACCCCCTCCATCGCCTTTCTCACGTCGTCCGGATTCCGCAGGTCCCCCTCGACCAGTTCGATATCGTCCAGAAAGGGGTCGATGTTTTGCTTCTTCCCGGTGGCGAAATTGTCCAACACCTTGACACGTTCCCCTTGCTTCACCAATGCCTCTACGAGGTTGGAACCGACGAATCCGGCCCCACCGGTCACGAGATAGGCACTCGACATCCAACCCTCCTGTCCGCTCGTTCTTCATCCAGACTCCCGCTACGCTTGTGCCCGCTAGGGCGGCGGCGGGAGTCCCGAAGCTCCTGAAGCCAATGGATTCCCGCGTGCGCGGGAATGACTGCGAAGTAGAGACTCTCCATGAATCGACACCCTTACGAGATGGGCGGGCATTGTACATGGCCCTTGCCCCGGCTGACAAGCTTCTTCGGTCAGGTCGGGGAACTCCGCCCGATGCTGCGTGTAGGAAGGGATCGCGCTCATCCCCTGCTCTTCGAAGATCTCTTCTTCCTCGACGATCCACTCTTGTTCTGCAATCCGAGCTGGTACACTTCACGCTTGGAAAGTCCGTGCTCCAGGGCCACCTCGCGGGCAGCCTCTCGCAGCGGTTGGTCCCTGCGTTGCTTCAAGCCGTTAAGGGCCTTACGAAGCCTGTCTTCCTTCTCTGCCGCCTGGAGCCCCTTTCGGCCCCTGCCTTCCAGCACGATGCAGAACTCCCCTTTCGGGACTCGGCTGCTCGTCTTCGTAATCAGCTCAGCGAGGGTCCCGCGTTCAACCTGCTCGAATCGCTTCGTGAGTTCCCGGCAGATGGCTGCCCGCCTGTCACCGAAGAAGGCGTGCATCTCTTCCATGGATTTCACGAGCCGGTGCGGGGATTCGAAAAACACGACCGTGTGTTGCACCTGCGCTGTTTCCTCGAGCAGCCTCTTCCTTTCCGAAGCGCTCCTGGGAAGAAACCCGTAGAAGGAGAAGCGATCCGTGGGGAGACCGGACACCGACAGGGCCAGGGTGACGGCCGAAGGGCCGGGTAGGGCGGTCACCGGTATCCCCTGGCCGACCGCCTCCCGTACGAGCCGGAACCCGGGGTCGCTGATGCCCGGGCTGCCGGCATCAGAGACCAGGGCTACATCCTTACCTTCCCGCAGCGCATCCAGGAGGGCAGGGATTCGTTTCGCTTCGTTGTGCTCGTAATAGCTGACCAGGGGCCGGGAGATCCCGTAATGGCAGAGCAGCTTGCGGGTCCGGCGCGTGTCCTCCGCCGCGATGAGCTCGCATTCCTTGAGGGTCCGCAAGCCCCTGAAGGTGATGTCCTCAAGGTTTCCGATGGGGGTGGCAACCAGATGAAGGGTCCCCGGTTTCTTCCGGCCCGGCATATCAAGCCTCCCAGATCTCGAAGGCGTCGGGTATGTGCCGCAACGTAGACCGATTGTCCGCAAAGGTCACAGCGACCACATCGAACCGTGCCGGCCGGTCTTCCATCCCCTTGTGCTGGATGTAGGCCAGGGCGGTGCGGGAAAGGCGCTGCTGTTTCTTCCACTGAATGGTTTCTTCAGGGGTGTGCCCCGCAGATTCCTTCAAGGTGCGCACCTCGACAAACACCAGAACCCCTCTGTCGTCGGCCACGATGTCGATCTCTCCAAGACGGTTCCGGTAATTGCGACTCAGTATGCGAAATCCCTGTTTCTCCAGGAAGCGGGCTGCGAGTTGTTCCCCCGCTCGGCCTTTCTCCTTCGTGGAAGTCCGCTTCAGCACGATTCTCTGCCCCTTGCGATTCTCGACCGTGACCGTGGGATCGACTGGCGCTGGGGTCCCAATCGGGTGGGCCCACCATTCAGGGTTGGCTTGCCAAGAGCGCAGCAATAGTTTACGTGGTTTTGCCTCGAGGGAAAAGATCCGGCCGAGGGTTGGGTCGATCCGGTGCCAGGAGTTCCTTTACCCCCCTGAAACTCAGCCGATGTATCGGGCAGGGGCCTCTCGCTTGAAGCGCATCCCGGTGTTCCCGTGTTCCGTACCCTTTGTTCTGCATGAAGTTGTATGGAGGGTACTCCCTGTGATAGGCCTCCATGATTCGATCCCGCGTCACCTTGGCCAGGATCGAGGCAGCGGCAACCGACTGGCTCCTCTGGTCGCCCTTCTTGATGCATTGTTGGGGGATGTCGGTTTCCAGGGGGACGATGCCGTCGATCAGGAGAAGGTCGGGCGCAGAGGACAGCTTCTGGACGGCTGACTCCATGGCCTTGCGGCTGGCAACCAGGATGTTCAGCGTATCGATCTCCTCCTGGCTGACGACCGCGATCCCATAGTCGATCGCATGTTCGCAAATGAGATCGTAACCACGGTCTCTGTCCTGGGGCCGAAGCTTCTTGGAATCGATGATGCCCGGGTAGCGTTTCCCCGGGGGCAGGATCACAGCAGCGGCGACCACGGGGCCGGCAAGTGGGCCTCTACCGGCTTCGTCCAGGCCCGCGATGTGCCTGTATCCCTTGGCCTGCCACGAGGTCTCGAAATGGAGCATGTCGGCCGACTCTTCCCACAGGTCTTCTTGCGCTTCTGCCTTCTCTTTGCCCGTGCGGGAAGAGCCTCTGGAAGGAGAGGAAGGTTTCCCTTTTCGTTTCGGCGGCACAGACCTTCTGGCGGTCTTGTGCCCTCGGCTCGTGCTCTTCACAATTTATTACGATTTCTTCTTCGGTTGATTCTCCCGTATCTCTTTGAGACGTGCAGCCTTGCCGGACCGCTCCCGGAGGAAGTAGATTCGTGAACGCCGCACCCTGGCCCGCTTCATGATCTCGATCTTGACCAGATTGGGCGAGTGCAGCGGAAAGATCCGTTCCACACCGATTCCGTACGAGACCTTTCGGACCGTGAAGGTCCCCCTGGCGAGTCCTTTCTTCACACGGATGACCACGCCCTCGAAGGGTTGAACCCTCTCCTTGGCACCCTCGCGAAACTTGCTGTAGACACGCACCGTATCACCCGCCTTGACTTCGGGCAGGTCCGCACGCATCTGTTCCTTTTCGATCTGCTCGATGTTGCTCATTTCCCTTACTCCTTCCTTTCTGCGCTCATCCACTCAGGCTCTATGGAAATTCCATGTTCGCGTAGAACACAAACAAATCACCGATCGCACAGGATGCGATCGAGAATGATCGAGACAGCAGACCGTACGGACAAATGGTTGAATTCTCCCTGTCCATGGATAGGGAGCAACCGGTAGTCGCAAGCTTCGATGTCCTCCTCCATGAGACCCCAGCCGGTCCCGAAGAGGAGCAGAAAGGCATCTTGCCTCTCTTGGATGCGGGCGCGCATTTCCGGATAATCGAGATCCGGGTGGGCGATGCGTGCGCTGGTTGCCACGGTCTTGGGCGGCCTTCCCCACTCTTGCTCGATGGCCTGCGAGACTCCCTCTAGATCGGGTGCGATACGGATCAGGGAGATCGCCTCTCTTCGATTCGGGTTGTACCGGGCACCCCAGCCGGTGCTCCAGTGGTCGAAGATCATTTCGGCAAGCTCTCGCTGGCTCCGCATCGGGTTTATGAAATAGAAGGCACGAATACCGTAGGTCCGACATGCCCTGGAGATGTCGTGGAGATCCAGGGGTGTCAGACAGGTTCGCACCACCTGACGGTTCTTGTTGTACACCGGGTGGTGGATAAGCGCAACGTATACAGGGCTCAGTTCTTCCGGATTCATGCGCAGGTTCATCCATCTTGGTTCGCTGCCCCCTCCAATTGGTCGAGGTATTCCATGTCCTCGTCGTTCAATGCTGCGCGGCGGAGCAAATCGGGTCTCTTCTTGAATGTCTGTTCGAGGGATTTCCTCCGCCTCCAGGAAGCGATCTCCTGATGATTGCCGGAGAGCAGAACCTCCGGAACGGGGCATCCCATGAACTCCCTGGGCCTCGTGTATTGCGGGTACTCGAGAAGACCCTGTGAAAACGACTCCTCCCTCGTCGAAGCTTCGTCGCCCAGCACACCCGGGAGGAGTCGGGCTGTGGCCTCCAGGACGACCATCGCCGCGAGTTCCCCTCCGGTGAGAACGTAATCACCTATCGAGAGTTCTTCGTCCACCGACAAGGCGCGCACACGTTCATCCACGCCCTCATACTTGCCGCAGACCAGGACCAGACGGGGAAGTCTACTGAGTTCCCATGCCGCCTTCTGATCGAACAGTCTTCCCTGAGGGCTCAGCAGGATGACCCGTGCCCTCGGACCCTCCCTTCCCTGAATCGCCTCCAGGCCTCGAACAAGAGGTTCGGGCTTCATGACCATCCCGCTGCCTCCCCCGTAGGGTGTGTCGTCCGTCATTCGATGCTTGTCCGTGGCAAAATCCCGGATGTTGTGGCATCGCACCTCGATATTGTCCTGGGCAATCGCACGGCCGAGGATACTGGAGGCCAGATACGAATCAAACATCTCCGGGAAGAGGGTGAGGATTTCAAAGATCATCTTCGTTCAACAGTCCCTCGATGGTGTGGATGATCATTCGTTTTCCGGCTACGTCCACCTTCTGAATCACATCCCGAACGGCCGGGATCAATGTCTCGCGCTCCCCTTTCCGGACCACATAGACGTCGTGGCCTCCCGTGTCCAGGATCTTCTCGAGCGTTCCGACAGCTTTGCCCGTGTCCGTCCAGACCTCCATGCCGATCAACTGATACCAGTAGTATTCGCCTTCCTCGAGAGGGGGTAGTTCCTCCTTGTCGACGAACAGGGTGAGACCGACGAGTTCCTCCACCTCCTCGATACGGTCGCGCCCTTTGAATTTGACGAACACCGCCTTCTTGTGCTGCTTGACGTCTTCGACGGAAAGCACGATCTGCCCGTCTTCGCCCTCGACATAAAATTCGGACATCCGCGAGAAACTCTCGGGCGATTCCGCGTAACTGTAGAGCTTTACCGCTCCCTTTAGGCCCCAGGGCTTCAACACCTTGCCGATGGCAAGGTGCGTCTGAGGGCGGATCTCATTTGCGCACATTCTCTCGTGCATGATCCGGACCCATTCAGGATCCAAGAATTCGGGCTATGTCAGGATTTGCTTACCTTTTGAGACGATGTCTCTGCAGAGGGTCGTGACCACTCTCACAGGGCTTGACGTTGCGGTTTCTGGGCTGCATGCGAGAAAGAAGGTTGGTGCTACTCAATGATCTCCAGGACGGACCGTTTTCGGATCTTCGTAGACGCGGCACTCAGGATGGTGCGAATCGCCCGAGCCGTCCGGCCCTGTTTCCCGATCACCTTCCCCAGGTCTTCTTTAGCTACCGTTAGCTCGATAACAGAGGTCTTCTCGCCTTCTACTTCGCTGACCTTTACTTGGTCCGGCGCATCCACCAGTGCCTTCGCGATGTACTCGATCAGATCCTTCATGTTGTCTGTCGATCCTGGAGCCGTCATGACTTGGTCACTCCTCTTTCTCGATTAAGCAGGGTTCCCACCTGGCCATCCGACGCGCTTTCTATACCTACTCGGCTACCGTTGCCTTCCCGTTCCCTTCTTCGAGGCTCAAGGTTGGCCTTCGACCTGCTCGGAACTCCGAAACCGACGCACCAGATCCGCCACGGCTTCAGAGGGGAGGGCCCCTTTCTCGACCCATTGATCGTAACGTTCCGTTTTGACCGTGATCTCCGCCGGGTCCTTCAGCGGGTCGTAGGTTCCCACCTTTTCGATGAACCTACCGTCCCGGGGGGCTCGGCGGTCGGCGACCACGATATGATAGAAGGGTCTCTTGTGGGTGCCCCTTCTCTGCAAACGAATCCTGACGGCCATACTCTTTTTCCTCCTTTTCCGGTCTTATTGCAAGAACAATTTTCCCATTCCGCGCGGTCCCATCTTCTGAATGCGTTTCATCATCTGCCTTGCCTGCACGTACTGCTTGAGAAGGCGGTTGACGTCCTGAACGGATGTGCCGCTTCCCTTGGCGATGCGTTTTCTGCGGCTTCCGTTCAGCACGGTGTGATCACGCCGCTCCTGGAGGGTCATAGAATTGATGATCGCTTCGATCTTCACCAGTTCCTTCTCGTCCGGTTGAACACCCGGCATCTTCTTGAGCTTCTGGAACCCGGGGATCATTGAAACGAGGTCTTCCAGGGATCCCATCTTGCGGACCTGCTTCAACTGGTCCTGGAAATCCTCCAGGGTGAACGCGTCCTTCCTTAGTTTCTCCTCGAGCTCCTTTGCCTTCTTCTCGTCGATCGAGGCTTCAGCCTTTTCGATCAGCGACAGGATGTCGCCCATGCCCAGAATTCGGTTGGCCATTCGATCCGGATGGAAGGGCTCGAGGGCATCGGTCTTTTCCCCTAAGCCGATGAACTTGATCGGCTTCCCGGTGACGGACTTGATCGACAGGGCCGCCCCGCCCCTGGCGTCGCCGTCGAGCTTCGTGAGGACCACACCGTCGATGTCCAACAGCTCGTCGAATCGTGAAGCGATGTTGACGGCGTCCTGGCCCGTCATGGCATCTGCGACCATCAGGATCTCGGAAGGCTCGATCGTCGTTCGGATCCTGTGGAGTTCGCCCATCAGATCGTCATCGATGTGGAGCCTTCCCGCCGTGTCGATGATCAGGGTATCCCTTCCCTGAGAGCGTGCCTCTTCCCGAGCCTGTACGCAGATGTTCACGGGGTCCTGATCGACACGGGACGGATAGACCGGCACCTGGACCTGCTCCGCCAGCCGGGTCAGCTGGT
>Ga0180437_10004502_pt1 | contig 19780 bp, 16 predicted proteins | sample SS_ome_4_FD_132410 | JGI IMG/M metagenome (GOLD analysis project Ga0180437, IMG submission 132410) | Hypersaline lake sediment archaeal communities from the Salton Sea, California, USA - SS_3_D_1 metaG | ecosystem: Environmental > Aquatic > Non-marine Saline and Alkaline > Hypersaline >... | reverse complement strand
TGGGCGAACTCTTCCGTGGGGCCATCAAGCTGAACTGTGCGGCCCTCATCGTCGTCCACAACCACCCCTCCGGCGACCCGACCCCCTCGCCCGAAGACGTCAAGGTGACCGAGTTGATCGTCCAAGCAGGCCAACTGCTGGACATCGAGGTGCTGGACCATCTGATCATTGGCCAGCAAAGGTACGTAAGCTTGAAGGAGCGCGGGCTGGGGTTTTGAGCTAGTGCTCCCCCGTCAAGGGCACAAAGATGACACCGGTGATGTTTTTGGAGACGACGTCTTCGCCCTGCTTGGTGACCTGCCAGAGGGTCTGGTAGCTGCCAGGGGGACCAACGGGGATGACGAGACGCCCGCCGTCGGCCAGTTGTTTCACTAGGGGTTGCGGCACATGGTCGGGGGCGCAGGTGACGATGATGGCATCGTAAGGGGCGTACTCTTCCCAACCGTAATAACCATCGGCGTGTTTGACCTTGACGTTGGTGTAGCCTAGCCTCTTCAGCTTCTCTTCTGATTGCTCCGCCAGTTCCTTGATGATCTCGACAGTATAGACTTCATCGGTCAGTTCGGCCAGGACCGCAGCTTGATAGCCTGAGCCGGTGCCGACCTCTAACACTTTCTCGCCGTGTTTCAACTTTAAGAGCTGGGTCATCAGGGCCACGATATAGGGCTGGGAAATGGTCTGGCCGTAGCCGATGGGCAGGGGGTGGTCATCGTAGGCCTGGCCCAGGTATTCTTCGGGCACGAACTCGTGGCGTGGCACCTTCTCCAGCACGGCCAAGACTTCTTCATCGGTGATGTCCCTGAGGCGCATTGTATTTCTCACCATCTTTTTCCTCACCTCACTGTAGGGGTCGGCCGTTGCCGTCGGCGACGCTTCCAAGGTGGGCATTTCTTCTGTCTTTGGGGTCCCTGTAAGTATGGGGATCACGAGGATGATGATAACCAGCAGCATGGATAAGCCCACGCCTAACCCGACAACTGCAGCGATATAGTATCCCTTTTTCATGATAGCCTCTCCATGAATTTTGCCCCAATCCTGTCGTGCAACCCCCCACAAGTTTCCACCGTGCGGATGATCACTTCTTGTATTTCTCCTCGATGGCCTTGAGTCTTTCTGACAGTTGCTCACGGATGTCAATCATTTTCGTCTCGCCCAGGTAGATGGTACTTTTGGGAGAGGCCATCTCTTTCAGGATGCCTATAACAGCTGCTATTTCCTCTACCTTCTTTTCCGTCAGGCGCACTGCCTCTGAAAGGGAGTCGTCGTGACAGATAACCTTCCCTGTCTCAGCGCTGGTTACTAGAGAATGGGCGCTCATAGCCAGCGCGGTCAACGGGTTATTGATGTAATGGGCTATCGTCACCACCGTTTGTTGCAGAATGTCAGCCGCCACCAGTTTTTTGGTCGCTTCGTGGAGGCGGGCGTTTTCGATAGCGATGGCTACAGGGGCGGCCATGGCCGTCAAAAGCTCGAGGTCATTTTCATTGAACTGGGCTTCGGAGTCAGGCGAGGCCCCGTCCAGCTTGTTGATCACCTCAATAACGCCGATGACCTTCCCTTTGACGATGAGGGGCACACACAACATAGAGCGACTGGTGAAACCGACGGCTTCATCAACGGTTCCATAGTGGCGGGGGTCCAGTCGGACATCGGGTACTAGGAGGGGTTCACCTTGCTCAGCTACCCAGCCAGCAATGCCCTGGCCCATTTTCAGTCTGTAAGAGGCCAACTTTTCCGTATCGCCTTGCAAGGTTATCTTGAAGGCCAGTTCGTTCGTTTTCTCATCAATGAGGAGCAGGGAGCCTGTCTCCACACGCAGGATCCGGTTGATGCCCTTCATCACAGAGCGGATGACTTCGTCCAGGTTGAGGCTGGAGGTGATGGTTTGCGCTATTTCATTGATAGTGCCCAACTCCTCCGCTCGTTGGCGCATACCTTCGTACAGGCGCGCGTTTTCGATGGCGATGACGGCATAGTCGGCCAGAGCTGCCAACCGGGACAGATCGTCCTGAGCGAAGGCACGGCCAGGTGTCTTGCTGGTCACACCGAGAACGCCGATGGTGTTATCTTTCACTTTGAGTGGCACATTCACCAGGGCGCTCACTGGATGATCCAGCATCTTGAGTTCCCGGCTTTCGGCAGCGCTATCCAAGGTCAGCGGCTTGCCTGTGGTGACTACGGTACCCATCAGGGTGTCCTGAATTCTCAACCGCGAGCCAGGCACCCACTTCTCGCTGAGGCCCCGAGAGTCTCGTAAAGACAGTTCGTCTCCCTCCTCGATGAGAAACAGAAAGGCCTCATCGCCCCCCGTCAGGTAAGCAGCTGCTTCCACCACTCGCTTTAGCAGTTTCTCCAAGTCAAGAAGGGAGGTCACTGACTGGCTAACGGCATAGAGGGTACTCAAGTCCATTAAGCGCCGCTCCAGTTGGCGATTGGTTTGTTCCAGCCTCCGCATTAACTGGTCTCTCTCCCGACGTAGCCTGCTTTCGGTGAGGGCCCTCTCAATGACTTCAAGGATCTGCTCGGTCTCGAAGGGCTTCGGTATGTAATCCCTCACCCCCAGGCGAAAAGCTTGGACGGCTACGCTCTCCGAGCCGTGGGCGGTCATCAGGATGACCGGCACCTCATAATCGTCTTTTTGCAGGGCTTCCAGTATCTCTATGCCAGACAACCGAGGCAGGTTAAAGTCCAAGAGAATGAGATCGGGTCTTTCTGTTAGGGCCTTGTCCAGGCCACGCTTCCCATCGGAAGCCGTCGAAACAATGTATCCCAAGGGAAACAGCATTTCGCTGAGAAATGAGCGGATTTGGGTGCTGTCATCAATTATCAAGATCTTCTCCATGGCCATCTCCCTGCTTTCATCACCGATTGTGGTCCATCGTCGGAGACTCAGTTTCGAATTGCAAACCTAGCGTCTGCGACGGCGACTTCGTCTATGGCTGGTGGGCTCTTTGTCGGTTTTCAACTCCTCCGCCGAGATCTCAATCGTCGCTTCGCTTTCCAATTCCACGGTCAGGGTTTCTTTGAGCACGTTGATACCGCTGACCTTGCCAGACCCAAGGGGTGTGACAACGACGTCGCCGACCTTTGGGAACCTCTTTTTGACCTCAGCATAATGATCGTTTTCGTATGCTAGGCAGCAGAGCAAACGTCCACAGATGCCTGATATCTCCATGGGGCTGAGGGGCAAGTCTTGCTGTTTAGCCATTTTTATGGAAACAGGATCAAACTCGCAGAGGAAGGAAGCGCAGCAGAGAGGACGTCCGCAGCAGCCGAGGTCACCGACCAATTTGGCTTCGTCACGCACACCGACCTGTTTGAGTTCGATTCGGGACCTGAAAGTTTTGGCTAGGTCTCGCACCAGTTTGCGAAAGTCAACCCGTTTCTCCGCGGTAAAGTAGAAGGCTAACCGACTGCCATCAAAGTTATACTCGGCTTTGATCACTTTCATGGGCAGGCCATACTCAGCGATTTTCTGACGGCATTTTTCCAGAGCCTCCTCTTCCCGATCACGGAACTGCTGCATCTGCAGCAGGTCCCAAGGTTCGGCTCGCCGCAGGATGCCCTTCAGTTGCCCCACCACTTTGTCGTCGGCCACCTGCTCGGGGACTATAACGACCTGGCCTATATCCTCTCCTCGGGCCGTATCTACGACGACGTATGTGTCGACTTCTAAACCTTCAAATCCACTTGGGTCAAAATAGTAGATTTTGCCAGCTTCTCTAAAGCGAACTCCCACTACCTTTGGCATTATTTCCCTCGCAAGCCTATGGCTGCTCGATGGAGAACTCCCAGGCGCACCAGTATTCGTCTGGATGCGGATCAGGAGGACAGGCCAGACAGCGCGTCTCGATCCGCGGGTCAATAGCCCGGGCGAATTCGGAGTATTCGACGATACCTACCTCTTTGCACGGGAAATCAGGAAGCCCCCGTCTCTTTCGGGCGTCCTGAACCCGGCAGTTGTTCATGCGGAAGACAAAACTTCTCTCGTCCAGCTCAATGATCTCCTGGGTATTGATATGGGCATAAAGGCGGAAACCGAGGGCTTTCTTGAGGGCCGGAAGCCCGCCCCCTTCCTCGATTCCTAGCCGCTTCATGATCCGTTTGGCCTCGATGACGGTGAAAGAGCGCCAGGCCTCCGCATCCAAGGCGATGGCCGTCTCCAGGCCGTATTTGCGCTCCACTGCCTGAAACCAAAGACCATCGTGGGCAAGCCAGTTTTTGGCTGCGTCTTTCAGCAATCCAATTAGTTCATCTTTAGCTAGTTGCTCCAGTGTTTCCTCTCTGTCCAATATGTCTCCTCTCTCTTTGTTCATGGAGGCTTGTATAGCGAAGCCTGGTGGGGCTTGAGGGGTATCCCCTCAAGCCCAATTTTCCCCTCCTGAGAGGAGAACCGGCTGGCCCATGCCCCACACATTGGGAAAAGGAATAGGAAATGTTGGAAGGACACCGCTCGGCTGAGCTCCCGGTCTGAACTCTGAAAGCTCGCGATGAAGCCCCCCGATGGGCTACGCAGGCCCTATGGGCCGGGCAGGCTCAGCATCAGGACTTCCAGGGTCAGGCGAGCGTTGGCGTTGTGCTCTAACTGCCACACCGCAGCCCGCAAGGCTTCGATGAAACCCTGTGCCTGGGTCAGGCTGTAACTCTGCGCCTGGGAGTACAGCATAGCTTCGCGGTCTACGTTGGTGACCTCTGTAACGCTACCTCCCTTGATTAAAAGCAGGTCCCGCCACCAGCTCAGCCATAAGTCCAGTACTTCTCGCAGGCCATCAGAACTTGTGCTGAGGTGCTGGGCGTAACGCAAGCGCTTGACCCGCCCTTGTCTCATGAGCTCTATCATTTCGTCAAGCCGTCTATCCCGCTTTCGCAGGATGGCCTCGTCCTCGGAGGCCTGCACCGCCCAGCCCAGGCGTCCGCCTGATAGCCGGGCTAGGAGCCGGGCCCGCTCGGGGTCTATCCGCCAGCGTTCCTCAAGGGTCTTCTGGACCAGAAGCGTGGAGGGTGGGCGCAGGCTCAGCACCTGGCAGCGCGAGATGATGGTCGGCAGCAGTTGATCCATGTCGCTGGCGGTTAGCATGAGGATGACCTGAGCTGGCGGCTCCTCCAGGGTCTTGAGCAGGCAGTTGGCGGCCTCGGTGGTGGCCCGCTCCATCTGACGGATGATGTAGACCTTCCAGCGACCTTCGTGGGGGGAGAGGGTCACCTCACGCTGCATGGCCCGGATCTGGTCAATCTTGATGGTCCCATTGAGTGCTTCGATGACCCGCACATCGGGGTGGTTTCCATGGGCAATCTTGAGGCAGGACCGACACTGGCCACAGGGCTTTCCTTCGTCTAGACAATTGAGGGTTTGGGCGAAATTCAGAGCCAGAGTGGTTTTGCCTATTTGCGGCAGTCCCAACAGGAGGTATGCGTGGGCGGTCCGCCCATTGGCCAGGCTGCGCTCCAACAACTCCACTGCCCACTCATGGCCCACCACTTGCCACATACATCTTCTCCTAGCACACCTGCTATTCTCACGCTCATTTTACCATAGTTTCCCTTCCAATCCAAATTGCCAGAAACCCCTTTTCGTGTTATAATGACGACAGTTCGAATTATCGTGCAAAGGCTGTGACGGAGAGGAGTAAGCGGGGGGAATCTGCCAGGGAGGTGGGGTCAGCGACTGGGAGCCCTGCTCAGAGGAAGTCCGCCGAAGTTCGCTCTTGAGCCGATCCCTGAACAGGACGTGGCCCTCAGTAGGGGACTCCGCAGGCCCAGCGTTATCGGGGCAGCCAATCGTCGTTGGTAGATGGCCGGTGGCAGATTACTGACGGTGGAAGACATACTGCCATCTGCTATGAACCGTCTGCTATCTGCGAAAAGACTGTTGGTGCAATGAGGGGGCCGGTGTAGGCCGGCCAAGCGGGGGTGGTACCGCGGGAGTAACAACGAATCTTTGGCTCTCGTCCCTTGGGGGCGGGGGCTTTTTGGTTAAGAGTCTATAGATTTGTGGAGATTGCCGACTATGCATCTATTCAAGACCCGTTGCGACTTCACCTTTTCAGGGCGGGGAGACCCGCCACACTTGGATTGCATTTTACCCTGTTTTGAAAGGAGTGAAGTACCGTGTTGAAACGACTGGATGAGATACGAGAGCAGGCCCTGGCTGCATTGAAGGCCGTGCCGGATCTAGCAGAGTTGGATGCCTGGCGCATCAAACACTTGGGGAAGAAAAGCGCCCTAAACCAGATTCTGCGCGACGTAGGCAAGCTACCCCGCGAGGAGCGGCCAGCCGTGGGCAAGCAGGGCAACGAGGTCAAGGTGGCCTTGGAAACAGCCTATGAGGCCAAGAAACAAGCCCTCGAACGGGGAGAGTTGGCAGCCTTACTGGAGAAAGATCGTATTGACGTGACCCTACCCGGCCGGCCCGTTCCGCTAGGGCGGATACACATCAGCACCAAGACCCTGCGCGAGATATATGCTATCTTTGCCCAGATGGGCTTCCAAGTCTACACTGCTCGTGATGTCGAGCTGGACCTCTACAACTTTGAGTTGCTGAACATGCCACCTGGCCACCCGGCCCGCGATATGTGGGACACTTTCTACACCACCCGCGAGGATGTAGTGCTGCGCACTCATACCTCTCCTGGCCAGATTCACGCCATGCGAGAGTATTGCCCGGAGGCTATCCGCGTTATCCTACCTGGCAAGTGTTACCGCTATGAACAGGTCACGGTCCGCCACGAGTCCATGTTCTACCAGGTGGAGGGATTAGCGGTGGGCAAGCACATCACCATGACCGATCTCAAAGGGGTAATGGCCGAGTTCGCCCGCCAGATGTTCGGCGCTGACCGTCAGATGCGCTTCCGAGCCAGCTACTTCCCCTTCACCGAGCCCAGCGTCGAGGTGGATATGGATTGCATCGTCTGCAGGGGCGAAGGTTGCCGCCTCTGCAAGTACACCGGCTGGCTGGAGATAGCAGGCGCGGGTATGGTGCACCCCGTCGTACTCCAAAACGGCGGCTACGACCCAGCGATCTACAGCGGTTTCGCCTTTGGCATGGGCCCTGAGCGGATCGCCATGCTCAAGCATGACATTGACGACATCAGGTATTTCTTCAGCAACGACCTACGGTTCTTGGAGCAGTTTTAAGTCAGCCGGTTGACGAGTTGACGAGTGAACGAGGCAATTGATCTCAACGACGTATGACCTTGTTGACCCATTGTGTCTCGTTACCTCATTGCCCTATTGACCTGTTGACTCATCCGCTCATACATAGGAGAAACTATCATGCGAGTACCCCTGAGCTGGTTGAAAGAATATGTTGACATCACACTGCCAGTGGAAGAACTGGCTGAACGGATGACTTTGGCCGGGTTGGAGGTGGCGGCTATCGAGCACATTCAGGTGCCTGAGGACCGACCGACCTGGGACCCGGAGAAAATCGTCGTGGGAGAGATAGTAGAAGTGCGCCCTCATCCCAATGCCGACCGCTTGACCCTGGCCGTGGTGGACTATGGAGGCGACGAGCCTGAGACGGTAGTCACCGGCGCGCCCAACATCAAAGTGGGAGATGCGGGCCTGAAGGCCCCCTTCGCCCGACGCGGGGCCCGAATCTACGACGGTCACGTGGATGGCTGGAAGCTCAGCACTCTCAAGCCCGGCAAAATCCGCGGGATACGGTCCGAGGCCATGGTCTGTTCAGAGAAAGAGCTTGGACTGCGAGACGCCCACGAGGAGGTCTTGCTCCTGCCCCACGACGCGCCGGTGGGCGTGCCTCTGGCGGACTACCTGGACCTGTCTAGGATTCCCACCTATGACATCGTCCTTGACTTGGACCTGACGCCCAATCTGGCACGGTGCCTGTCCATCATCGGCGTGGCGCGGGAGGTCGCCGCCCTGACAGGACAACAGTTGCGGCTAGAAGAGCCGCGGATGTTGGCCGAGGGTCCATCCATCGAGGGCCAGATCGAAATCGAAATCGCCGATCCTGACCTTTGCCCCCGCTACTCAGCGACCTTGATTAGAGGGGTGAAGATTGGCCCCTCGCCTTATTGGATGCAGCGACGGCTGACCCTAGCTGGGATGCGTCCTATCAACAACATAGTTGACATTACTAACTATGTCATGTTAGAATGGGGGCAGCCTCTCCATGCCTTCGACTACCACATGTTGCGAGGGCGTACCGACGATGGGTCACCTGCGATCATTGTCCGGCGGGCACAGCCGGGGGAGATCATGACCACCCTGGATGACATCGAGCGCACCCTTACTCCAGACATGCTGCTCATCACCGACCCCGGAGGCCCTGTCGCCATCGCCGGGGTGATGGGGGGCTTTGAGAGCGAGGTGACCTCGAAGACGACGGACATTCTGCTCGAGTCCGCCAACTTTGACAACATCTCGAACCGCCGCACTTCCCAAGCCCTAAAGCTGCCCAGTGAGGCCAGCCAGCGCTTTGGCAGGGGGATTCCAGCGAGCTTGACCCTCCCTACCGTTACGCGGGCAACAGAACTGATGCGCCAGTTAGCCGGGGGTGTCATCGCCCGGGGCATCGCCGACGCCTACCCTGTCTCTCAGGAGACGGTGACGGTAGAGATCACCCCAGCCGAAGTGGAGCGGATCATGGGCGTTGCCGTCGAACGCGCTGAGATCGTGGGAATCCTTGAGTCTCTGGAGTTTATAGTTCATGTGGTAGAGGGCGATGAGGCTCGTTTACTCGTTACCGTGCCTGACCGCCGTCTGGATGTAGAGTTCCCGGCCGACCTCACCGAGGAAATCGCCCGCGTCTATGGCTATGACAAGATTCCCATTACTCTGATGAGCGATGAACTGCCGCCTCAGCGTCAGAACCTTGCTTTGGAAGGGGAGGAATGGGTGCGCGACATCCTGGCTGGCTGTGGGCTGACGGAGGTCATTACCTACTCGCTGACCAATCTGGAGAGCGTGGGCAAGTTGGGCCTGGGCGAAGCGGAACTGCAGGAGGAGAACTATGTCCGGTTGGCTAACCCCCTCACTAGTGAGCGGGAGTACATGCGCCGTACCCTGATGAACCATCTCCTGGAGACCCTACACGACAACCTGCGGTTCACCGATCGAGTGGCCATGTTCGAGGTTGCCAATGTTTATCTGCCGAAGGAAGGTGATCTCCTCCCCGACGAGCCACGACGTCTGGGGATCGTTATGAGCGGGCCCCGGTTGACCCGGTCGTGGCTGGGGGCCTCGGCGGAACCGATGGATTTCTATGACCTGAAAGGTGTGGTTGAGACCCTACTGATTCGTATGGGCATCGCCGAATATACCTTCAAGCCGACCAAGCATCCTACTTTCCACCCGGGCCGGACGGCGGAATTGCGAATATCTGCTCTGGGTGATAAGCCAGTAGCCATCCTCGGTGAGGCGCATCCCTTGGTCCGAGAGGCTTTCGACTTGCCAGATCAGCCTGTCTGGCTGGCCGAGTTCGACTTGGACATACTTTTGGTGCAGACCGAGGCCGTGTATCCCATGCGACCTATCTCGCGTTTCCCGCCTGTGGTCGAGGACCTGGCCATCGTCGTCGCTGAGGAAGTGCCAGCCCAAAGGGTACAAGAGGTGATCGCCTGGGCTGGAGGCGAACTCCTGATCCAGGTGACCCTTTTTGACGTCTGGCGAGGTGGACAGATCCCCACGGGTAAGAAGAGCTTGGCCTATGCCTTGACGTATCAGGGCCAGGACCATACCTTGGGATCTGAGGAAGTCAGCAGGGTGCGGGAGCGCATATTACAGCAGTTGAAAGAAGAGTTGGGGGCAGAGTTGCGAGCCTGAGAACCTGTCAGGACAGGGCATTCCGAGAGTAAAATGTGGGATGCCGGACCCTCCCGCAGGTTATGGCCGAATATCGCTTTCGCCGGGGGATTTAAGCCTGCTGGAGAGTGACCGGTTTTGGAAAAGCTGCTGTCAAAAGGAAGGAGGTCGTTGAATGAATTGGGTTGATCTTTTGTTGTTTCTCATTGTGATTGGGACGATGCTGTGGGGGATGTTCCGCGGTGTGGTGCGACAACTCATCAGCCTGCTGGGACTTTACGTGGCCCTTGTGGCTTCCTTGTGGCTTTACCCAGGCCTTGCCATCTTCGCTGGCAGACTTATGCCCAACCTCTCGCAGAGCGGGAGGGAGACCACAGCCTTTCTCTTTCTGTTCATACTCGTGTCGAATATCGTCAGTGCCATATTGCGCTCGGTCCTCGTGACTTCGCCGGAGGAGCGTAAACGGAAGAAACCACGAGAACAAGAGGGCATAGTAGATGCAGTGGCCAAAACCAGTGAGCGTTTCATTTTCGCACCGCTGAACCTCCTGGGCGGAATGGTCTTCGCTTTCGTCTCCGTCTGTGTCTGGATCAGCCTGGTCATGGCCCTGCTGCGCTACGGGCTCGCGCTGCCCTGGTTGGCTTACGATGGGATACGGGCCTTTGTGTTCCAGGGGCTTCTCGAATCTCGACTGTCGGGTCTATTTGACCAGGTTCTTTACATCGCCTATACCTCGGTAAGTCCCTGGGTGCCACGCACGGCAGGGGGCGAGTTACCAGCCATCTTCTCTGGTCAACTCTAGGGACCGTTGCAGGCAGTGGGTTTCGGTGGACGATAGATATCTACAAACCCTGGAGTTTCCCAGGATCTTGGAGCGGTTGAGCCAGCACACTGCTTTCTCTGCTGGCAAGGATCTGGCCCTGGCTCTCAAACCCTCTCCTAACCTGGCAAAAGCTCGACGACGCCAGCGGGAGACCAGCGAGGCCAGAAAGCTCCTCGAAATCGGAACTGGCCTTTCTTTGGGTGGGGCGCGCGATGTGTGCCCTTTGCTCAAGAGCGCTGACCTCAGAGCGACCCTCTTGCCGACCGAACTGCTGGACATCCGCGCTACCCTCATCAGCGGGCGGACTCTGAAACGGACCGTCACCCGCCTGGCGGCCCAGTTCCCACTGCTGGCAGCCAAGGCTAGTCGCATCGAGGAATGTGCCCACGTGGTGGCCGAAATCGGCCGTTGTATCAACGACCGGGGCGAAGTGGTGGACGCGGCTAGCCAGGTTCTGGCTGGCATCCGGCGTGATCTCAAGGAAGCCCACGAACGCCTGCTGGACAAGCTTAACAGGATCGTTGCCTCGCCCTCTAATGCCTCTTTCTTGCAGGAACCCTTCGTCACCCAGCGCGGTGGGCGCTATGTCATCCCCCTCAAGGCTGAATTCAAGGGCCGTATCCCTGGTGTCGTGCACGACCAGTCGGCCAGCGGAGCCACCCTTTTCATTGAGCCTCTGGCTACTGTTGAACTGAACAACCGCTGGCGTGAGTTGCAATTGGAGGAAGAGAGAGAAGTCCAGCGTATCCTGGCTGCCCTTTCAGCCCTGGTGGCTGAGGAAGGGCCTTTCATTGATCGCACCGTTCAAGTTCTGGCTGAGTTGGACCTGGCCTTGGCCAAAGCCAAGTACGCCAATGAGATCCAAGGCGTCGAGCCCCAATTGGTTCCCTTCAAAGTGGTCAGGACCAAAGGACAAAAGGCGGCTTCCAGGGTCCAGCATCCCGGATCTACCATCCGGTTGCAGAAAGCCCGTCATCCCCTCCTCAACCCGGGTACGGTGGTGCCTATTGACGTTCACTGGGACGACAACTACTTCATCTTGGTCATCACCGGCCCCAACACCGGCGGCAAGACAGTCTCCCTAAAAACGGTAGGACTGCTGGGCTCGATGGCCCAGGCTGGCTTGCACATCCCCGCTGAGGAAGGCTCTGCCTTATCCGTTTTCAGCGGTATCTACGCTGACATCGGCGACGAGCAATCTATCGAGCAGAACCTTTCCACTTTCTCCTCCCATACGACCAATATCATCAACATCCTGAAAAAGGCTGACAGCCATTCCCTCGTCCTTCTGGATGAACTGGGGGCTGGCACTGACCCCAGCGAAGGTTCGGCCCTGGCCCGCGCTATCCTCTCACATCTTCTGCGGCAGCGTATCACTACCATGGTCGCCACCCACTACCCGGAACTGAAGATCTACGCCCACGCTACACCGGGGGTGGAGAACGCCAGCGTGGAATTCGACCTGGAGACTCTGGCTCCTACTTTCGAGTTGAGCATCGGCTTGCCTGGCCGCAGCAATGCCTTCGCCATCGCCTCAAGCCTGGGACTGGTAGCAGGCATCGTGGAGGAAGCCAGGGACCTGATCTCACCGGAAGTCCTGGAGACCGAGGGACTATTGGCCGAGATCAAGCAAGCCAGGGAAGACACTTTGGCTGCCCGCCAGGCGACCGAGGAAGCCCAACGTGAGGCTCAGGTCCTAGAAGAGGAACTGAGAGCCCGCTTGGACCGGATTGAGGAGGAGCGGAGGGAGATTATAAATGCAGCCCGAGAGGAGGCCCGCCAGGAACTGGTCGCTCTCAAGGAAGAGATAAGGAAGATCAGAGCCAACCTGCCTGTGGCTTCACTGCAACGGGGAATTCCAAAAGATGAGGTCTCTGAGCAGCCACTGGCCCAGGCAGTGGAGAGGCTGGGGGAATTGGAGCGGAGCGTGGTACCCCTGGAGCCAGCCGTGCGGCCCCTTCCGAAAACCAGTGGGCCGTTGGATGTAGGGGACGTTGTTTGGGTAGAGGGTTTGCATGCCAGCGGTGAGGTCATCGAATTGGATGGAGACGAGGCCGAGGTGCAGGTCGGCCGCTTCCGGGTGAAGACCAGGCTGGAGGAACTGGAGAGTAAAACGGTCGGCGGCGAACTGCCCCTGGCGAGGGAAGGGGTTCCAACTCTCGATGTCCAGCGTCCCTCTCCGGGCCTCGAGCTGAACTTGCGGGGCCTACGAGTGGAGGAGGCCATCCTTCGTCTGGATAAGCACCTGGACGATGCCTACCTGGCTGGTCTGCCCTCGGTGCTCATCATCCACGGCAGAGGGACGGGTGCTCTGCGCCGCGCCGTGCGGGAGCAGTTGGAGGGGCACCCACTGGTAGCCTCTCACCGTCCGGGCGACCGGCACGAGGGCGGCGAGGGGGTGACGGTGGCGGAACTGGTCAGTCGGTAAATCCGTCTTCCAGAATCATGCTGACACCTATGTGGATCATGGACGGTCCACGTTGCGCTTGCCCGTCATCTCCTCAATAGTGATCTCGATGACCTCGATCCCCTTTGCCCTTTCCGGGGTCGGCGGCTCCACGGCCCGTCCGCCAGCGTACTTCTCGGCCAAAGCGGCGAGTACAGCGATCTTTTCGTCCCCATCTGGGACGGAGCGGGCGCGGCCAAAGACCAGGACGCTGCGGTAACGGGTGCCGAAATCGCAGGCTCGCTGGCCTTGGAAAATCTTGATGATCTCGTGTACCTCAAAGCACACGCGCGGGTTAGCCCTGATGTGATCCATCTTGCGTCCCTCGAAGCCACAATGGAAGTAGATTTTACCTTGGTGGAAGACAAAGTTCAGGGGCGTGATATAGGGGCTTCCATCAGGCCCCATAGTGGCCAGGCACCCCACCAGGGCCTCTTGTAACAGGCTTTCCATTTCCTGGCGGTCGGTGATCCATTCTTTGGGCATGGTGCTGTCTCCATTCAACGAAAATACGGCACGATGAAGCCAAACAAGCAGATGGTATCCAGGGCAAAGAGACCCAGGTACGGCAGGGCGAAGACGAGATGGTCGTAACGCTCAGGCGAGAGGGTCTTGAGGCCAAAAGCCAGGGCCGTGCCGCCGAGCAGGGCCATGCTCCATTTGTTGTTCAAGTCACTGGTCAGCAGGCCCTTGGCTGCCAGGACCAACAAAGCCAACAGGCACAAGCCCGCTATGACCTTTGCTTTCTCTTTAGCCAGAATCTCCCGCAGGCCGAGGGCGAAGAAAAGGCCCAGCGGTACCAGGGCGGGGAAGAGATAGCGGCCCTGGTGCTGGACGAACTTACAGTTGTACCACAGGTAGCTGAGTAGCGTCAGGAAAGCGGACAGGGCTAGCAGGCCCAACGCGGCTTTCTCGTAAGCTGAGAGGGTGTCTCTCTTTTGGATCATCCTGGCTAGATAAACGAGGAAGCCTAGGCTGACTATGACACAGAGGAGAGCCAGAAGCAGATAGATGCGTTCGTCCACCAAGACGCCCATCCAGCCGAACTGGGCCCAGAAGCTGCGGAAGGTAGTCAGTAGGAAATCCTTGGCCAGCCTGGCCGCGCCGTACTGGGCCAGCCCGTCGGCTGTGCGGAGCTGACCGACGACGATGGCATCGTGACGGGTCCACCCCAGGATGTCCAGCCCGCCATAGACAGCAACGTTGCGGACGAACCAGGGCAAGGTCAAAAAGAGCGCCGGGAGGAAAATAGCGAAAAGCTGATAGCCGATAGCTGATAGCCGATAGAGGATTGCCGATGGCCGAGGGCCGGTGGCGAGGACTACTGCCACCAGGACCAATGGGATGGAGACCAAGGCCGCCGTCTTGGCTAATATCCCCAATCCTACCAGCACGCCCAGCCCGACCAAGCGCCAGGGTATCCCCCTTTTAGTCCCCTCCTTTCTTTTCACTTCCTCTTTGATGTATCTGACCAGCATCCACAGTATCCCTGCCAGCATCAACTCCACCAGCCCATCGTTGTTGACCGCTGCTAGCATGGCTATGTGCATGGGCACACCGACCACAAAGGCCGCCGTGCCCAGAGCCAGAACCTCGTTGGTGGGGAAGACTTCCCTGGCGATGAGGTAAGCCAGGTAGACGATCCCCCCGCCCATAAGGAGGGACAGGAAACGCAGGGCGATCACCTGCTGCGCTGGGACCCAGAATCGGGTCAGCCAGTAGAAGGGGGCAGCCAGAGAATAGTAGAGCGGCGGCTGGTGGAATTCGTAGCGGATGGGGTCAATGGACATCTCGAGGGGAAAGCCCTTGGCTTTGATCTCCTCCAAGTACTCGTGGGGGTAATCGCCCATTTGGAGGACTGGGTAGCGCAAGTTCTCGGCCACGAAGCGGACATAGTTGTAGTGGGCTGGCTCGTCGGGTATTTGCCAAGGGGGGGTAAGGAGGGCGTAGAGGGTACCGATGCCCAGATAGATGGTGATGATGAGAAACAGGAACAGGTTGGGATAACGGATAGACGGTGTGGGCATGGGCTACCTCCAGCGGCTATTTTACATCAGCCCTCGGAAAAAGTAAAGCCCCCGCTGGATTCCCAGCGGGGGCTTTTTTCATGCCTCAGCCTGGTACTCCTGTTCAGTGATAAACTGGCCGCCTGTGATTTCCCTGGCGATCACCTTGCGATTAGCGTCAAAGGTCAGCTCGACCTCGATAGGCTGAAAGCAGCGCTTGCTACCCATGAGAGTTTTGCGCACAAGATAGGTGACGCCTTGCTCGCCCTCGCCATATAGGGGACTCAGGTCATGGCGCAGGTGGATGCGCGTCCTGATCGCCTCACCGCACTTGTCACACCGCACGTAAATCCCCATGGTTTCCATGTCCCTTGGGGTGGCCGAAAGAAACGAAGCCACTTTCTTGAAGAAGCCCATTCTTGTCACCTCGTTTCAAGCATGTCATTGCGAGGGCGTTGGCCCGAAGCAATCCCGTACCGCTGAGATTGCTTCGCTTCGCTCGCAATGACATCTTCTCAGTCTTCACCCGTCATGCGGGCAATCTCCTCTTCGACGATGCTTTCATCCAGCTTTTTGAACAGAGGCGCTGGCTGGCGCAGAGCCTGACCAGGAGGCAACTGGCTGGGAGCCCACTCGCCCGTCAATTCGCTGGCATTGTATCGCAACGCTAGATGGGAGCGGGTCTCCTCTTCCACCGTGTCAATGTAGATGCGCCCGATGATGCTACCCTCGTGGCCCAGGTACTCGTGCAACCGCTGGCAGGAGAAGGGCAGAAACGGGGTGAAAAGGGTCTTCAGTGAATCAATGACCCGTAACGTCACGTACAACGTAGTGGCCGCTGCCTCTTTTTCCTCTTTGATTTGCAGCCAGGGAGCTTTCCCGTCGAGATAGCGGTTGGCTTCGTGGGCCAGAGCCATGATCTCTGTCAGGGCAGCCTTGAGTTTGCAACTGTCAATGAGTTGCCCCACCGGCTCAAAGGCGGCCTCGACCTTGGCCAGGACGGCCTTGTCAGCTTTACCCAGTTCGCCTGGCTCAGGCACCTGCCGGTCGAACCGCTTGTAGGTGAAAGTCAGGACGCGATTGGCCAGATTGCCCCAAGTGGCCACCAACTCCTCGTTGTTACGGCGCAGGAACTCTTCCCAAGTAAAGTTGACGTCGCGCCCCTCGGGAGCGTTGATGGTCAGCATGTAGCGCAGTGGATCAGGATCGTAGCGCGACAGAAAATCGGGCACTTCGATGACCAAGCCCCGGCTGGTGGAGAACTTTTTGCCCTCCACGTTGAGATACTCGTTGGCTGGCACATCGTAAGGCAGATTGAGATCCCCATAGGCGTAGAGCATCCCTGGCCAGATGATGGCATGGAAGGGGATGTTGTCTTTGCCGATGAAGTAGTAACTGCGTGCTGTGGGGTCCTGCCACCACTCGCGCCATCTTTCGGGGTCGCCGGTGGTCTTGGCCCACTCCTTGGTTGCTGACAGATAGCCGATCACCGCGTCGTACCAGACGTAGATACGCTTGTCTTCAAAGCCCTCCACGGGAATGGTGATGCCCCAATCAATGTCGCGGGTGATGGGCCGCCCGCGCAACTCGCCACTCTCCAACTCTGCCCGGGTAAAGTTGAGCACGTTGGGCCGCCAATGCTCTTTGTCCTGTTTGATCCATTCCAACAGCGGCTCGTTGAGTTTACCCAGATCGAGGAAAAAATGCTCGGTCTCGCGGGCCTCGATGTCGCTGTGGCCGCAGTGCTTGCAGCGTGGCTGGATCAACTCGATGGCGTCATAAGTACGGCCACAATGATCGCACTGATCGCCACGGGCGTCCTCGTAGCCGCAAAACGGGCAAGTGCCTTCCACATAGCGGTCGGGCAGCCAACGCTGGCATCGGGTGCAGTACAGTTGCTGTGTCGTGTCGCGATAGATGTAACCTTTCTCCAGGTGGGCCAGAAACATATCCTGGGTCACCGCCCAGTGGTTCTCGGTGTCTGTTTCGGTAAACAGGTCAAAGCTGAGGCCCAGATCCAGAAAGGTCTGCACGAACCGGCTGTGATAACGGTCCACTACCTGGCGTGGGGTGAGGCCTTCCTGCTCGGCACGCACGGTGATAGGCGTTCCGTGGGTATCGGAGCCGGAGACCATCAACGCGTCGCGGCCTCGCAATCGCTGGTAGCGGGCAAAGATATCGGGGGGCAGATAGGCCCCAGCGACGTGACCCAGGTGGCGGTCTCCACTGGCATAGGGCCAGGCAACGCAGACCAATATCTTCTCACTCATCTCATCTCTCCTCACTTTTCACGTTTTACTCTTCACTATATGTGGTCGCGTGTTTCCATCGGCGGATACTTCAGGCAATGGTTCAACTTGGGGGCGGAGCCCCCATATTGCCCTTGGCCGCCGACGCCTGGCGGTATTTGATTGTGCACACGATTTGGACGTGAGGCATTTTCCTCTCCTCCAGCCTGCGAAAGGCTTGCCCCATTTTACCACATTTGGTGGATAAAGGGAAGCGGTCAGAAGGTGAGACTTTCTCGCTCCAAAAGGTAGCGAGGCTATCTCGAAATAAGAGATAGCCTCGCCTGAACGACGATTGGAGAAAGCGGTCATTTTATTTGGACCCAGTGCACCTTTGAGCAGAGCCAGGCCCTAGCCTTCTCTCCACTCTTGGACGGGCAAGTCAAGAATATGGGCGGTCTGGGTGGGTGTGGTTCGAGGTGAAGCATATCTGATACCGAAGGCTGTTGCCACCGCACTGATAGCGGCTGCGAAACCCTGTCTGTAGATCCTCACCTCTGGTGCATCGAAGCGGCTGACCATGTCCAAGTTCGCCTCGTCAATCGCCAGCAAGATGTTTTCGATCCCATCCTTGAACCAGATGCCCAGGCCTCTCTCTTCTTCTCTGTACATGTTCGCCTCCTGGCTAAGTTTGGTGTGGGCGTATTGTAGCATGGTTCGCCCAGAGGGTCAACCGGAGTAGGGTCAGCTGCGGGCATGTCCTCTCGCCTCTGCCATGTACTTTCTATGGCTCTCTCTAAACAGCGGACCTAGCTGTGCTGAGGGCCATTTCCTCTGACAATTCCGGGTAACCCCAAAAGGTTAGCCAGCATGAGAAGGGGAAACGCTCCGTCCTGACTGGCGGGGTTGTTAGCGAATTCTGCGATGACGGCCTTGTCAACTTTGCCATCCCCGTACTGCTTGAGCACTTCTGTATGTGCTTACCTGGGCAGATATCGAAGCTCAGAAGCTATATATCTACTACCAATCTGAACTGATCAAGACCTTGGATTACACGCCAAGCCACAAATGACCAAGAGGTCTTTGCAGTTCTCAGCTAACAAAAAGGCGGGTCACGTGACCCACCTTCTGTCATCACACAACGCTGCTTCACCGAGTGTTGGCTGTTGAGGGCGTCAGCCCAGTATCCCTCTGCCAACGATGCCAAAGGACTCGTCTAATACTTCCTCAGCAAAGCCATATATAGCACCCCGCTTTCACACGAAAGGCAAACAGGTGTCAATATGTGTCTGTGGTAGCGCTAGTTCTAGGTTAAGGTCCCATGAGGAAACGGAGGGGACTTCCGTCAGCCCGATCCATGTATCTGACGATGAGCTTCCCCAGGCGCCGGATGCCCTCCTCGACCTCGGCCCGCCCTAGATGAGACCAGTAAAGGTACATGGCATCGCGCGCCCCTTCAACTCCGTGCTCACGAGCCTGACCCTTCGAGTTGGAATCGAAGCTGAAGATGACCTTCTCCTGCCTGGCCCAGTCCGATAGCTCTCTGGCGCTGACCCCTGCAGGCAGAGTCACCCTCAGAGAGGTATCCTCTGAGGACGGCCTCCAGCTCACCTCGTGGGGAAAGTGCCTGCGCAAGGCCTGAGAGAGAACTTCAAACTGCTCCTGGCGAGCAACTGGAGAGCAGTGATCCTCTGGCACGAAACGGATAAAGTCTGTCATCGGTTTTCTCCTTCTTCTTTGGCACACTCCAAAATAAAAAACCTCCCGGTTGGGAGGTTCTAGGTAGACCTGGGTTAACTGCTATACTCTGCGCCCTGAAGCCGCCCCAACCGCCAATAGCTCCTTAAGGCTAAGGAGCACAATTACTAGGCTAATAAGGATGATGTTTAGGGCGGTTCCAGGAAACTCTTGCATTGCTATGCAGACCTCTGTAGCTACAAGCTTATCATATTTTAGCACATTTCAGGGGATTTGTCAATAGTTTGCGGCCGCTTTCCGCAACGATTCCTCATGCACAAACTTGGGTTTTGTGATATACTATGCAATAAGTTAAGGAGACCGACAAGTGGCTGAGAGTTTTCCTGTTGAATTGCTACGGACTCTGGTTACGTCCAAGCAGTCAGTAGACCCGGCTGCTCTGACCTTCCAACCCATCTCTACTGGGAAACACAACACTTCTTACTTCGTTAGCACCGGCGACGGGGAACTGGTGTTGCGCATCTCCCCTCCCGACGACGCTGGGTTCCTCTTCTACGAAGGGCGCATGATGGCCCAGGAGTCTGAAATACACGCCCTGTTGCGGGAAAGGACCACCGTCCCCGTGGCCCGCGTCCTGGCCTACGACGAGTCTCGCACCCTCATTGACCGCGATTACCTGCTGATGGAACGCCTGCCGGGGCGGCCCTTGACCGAGGTGCGGGTGACAGAATCCTTCCACAATCGCGTCCTTTTCCAGGTCGGCGGCTACCTGCGACAGGTGCACGCCCTAACGGCCGAAAGGTATGGCTACCTG
>Ga0180437_10004501_pt1 | contig 19785 bp, 16 predicted proteins | sample SS_ome_4_FD_132410 | JGI IMG/M metagenome (GOLD analysis project Ga0180437, IMG submission 132410) | Hypersaline lake sediment archaeal communities from the Salton Sea, California, USA - SS_3_D_1 metaG | ecosystem: Environmental > Aquatic > Non-marine Saline and Alkaline > Hypersaline >... | reverse complement strand
CGCGGTCACCGAGAAATTGTCGGTAAAGATTTGCCTCGAGCAGGTCAATTTTGTCCTTGCTGAACGGCTCGGCGGCTTTGCGCGCATTGGACCGGATTGTGCTGCGTAGTTGCTGATCGGTGCAGGCTTTCGTAAGAGCTTCGGCAACTGCGGCGGGGTTTTCAAAGTCTTTGACCAAAATCCCGCTGACGCCGTTGGTGATATACTCGTTCATCGGCGCGACATTCGATGTGACAACCACGGCTTCGCACACAAGCGCCTCAATAAAGACCAGTCCGAAGCCTTCGCTCCTGCTCGGAGTGCACATACAATCGCAGAAAGAGTAATACTGGGGCAACTGAGCATGTGGCACAGAACCGACGAAATAGCATCGCCGGCTGACCCCACACTGCAGGGCCAGTTTTCGGTACTCAGTATCATCGCCTGTGCCGACAGATATGCAGACGTAGTCAGAGTGCAGGGCAGCCATCGCTCGAATAAGAGTATCGAGGTTCTTCTCCGGGGCCCTGCGGCCGACGTGGAGGATGCGATATTTTCCGGGATAACTATCACAAAACTCGGCGCGAAGTCTGTCATCAGAGCAGGGATGAAAGGCCTGCAAATCGACGCGATTGGCGAAGTCATATATTCTCTCCGACGGAATCCCTTTGCCAAGAAGCAATTGCCTGACCGCATTGCTTACCGAAAGGACGTAGTCGGCATTACGAATACTATCATGCAGCCAGTCCTCTCTCTTGTCGTGGACTGAGACAACTACAGGCACTGTGTCAACTTTATTTTGACAAGCTAAATCGCAGGCCCGGTAGCCGCCGTATGCCCTGACAATATCAATTTCGAGCTGCTTAATTCGCTGAGCGAACTGTTCGGGGCCGGTCGGAATAACATGCATGCCGTGTTTGACGCCAGCGGATTCTTCGAGAGGAGAAAGACAGTAAACTTCATCAAAAAAGCCCGTCGGATTAAAATAGTCGGTCAGATACTCGTCGGACTTGTGCGCGTACGCATCAAGCGGGTCGCTGGGGACGACGGCCAAACGACGCGGCTTTCTGTCGGGTTTTGTCACCAGCGATGCCGAAGTGGTACACGAGGCGGGTTTTTGGCCGGTCCAGCAGACAAAGAGGCCGTCCGGCTCCGTGGCATTGCCGTAACTGATAAGCTCGGCGGCCGCGTAAAGTCCATTGGCACGCATCAACTCCAACAGCTCCTGCGGAGCGAACCACTTTTCCCAACTGGGCATCTTGAGCGTACCCAATTTTTCCTTGTTCTTGTCAATTACAATCAATTTGCCGCCCGGCGCAAGGACACGGGTCAGCTCTTTAACGCCTTCAGCGATCCGGACGACATGCTCCAGCGCCTCGATACAGATGACCGCATCGAACCGGCCATTTTCAAAGGGCATATTTAGAATTCCGTGCTGAACAGTGTGAATCCCGGGCGGCACGCACTTAAGCATCTCGGCGGAGATGTCCATGCCCGTGACATCCGCCCGTGGATAATGGCGCTTTATGATAGCTGCATAACGGCCTTTGCCGCATCCGGCATCGAGCAGGCGCTTTGCGTTCAAGTCCCCCAATTGGCGCAGGACCGCCTGAACCCGGCCGTCGGTTTCGGCAATTTGGGCACTGTAGATTCCCGACGTCCGGTCGAAGTGGGCGGCGATTTGTTTCTGCGCGGCTTCGACGGCGTATTTAGCGGCCCAGGAGATTTCCTCGGCAGGCTTGTAATCTGCGCCGGGTCCGTAAGAGCCACAGAAGCCTCCGGTCGAGTTTTGAAGCATTTCGAGAAAAGCGAGCGCCGAGTCAGCCCTTTCGGTTTCACCAAGCAGATACCAGACAATCGCCAATTGTGCCAGGCCGGGGGAACACACCCAATTGACGTCACCATATCCAGGCACAGCGCCGGTGGGCTGTTGAAACCGTGCGACCGAGGCCATACCGTGTCTGGCTTTGTCTTCGCAGCCTAATTCAAGCAAGGCCTCCTGGATGTAAGCGTAGAAATGTGTCAGTGCGTTGGGCTGTGTGAAATCGGTCAGATTTGCGTTCTTGAGGTAATAGTCCAGACTCTTATCAGCGAAGCGGCCGTAGCGAGGTTCATTTAATAACTCACCCGCCCGGCGCAAAGGCTGCAATACATACAGGTGAATGCCTTCGTTTACCTGCCCGCGGGTTCCCAGCGACCAATCTGCACTGCGCGGTGGAACAATTAAGCGGCCTGACGATGAATCTGCCGTGCTGACAAGCCAATCGCATGCACGGCGCAACGGATGCTCCAGCTGAGGCATTTTCGTCAGCATCGATACCCAGCCGCGGACGACCTGGCCGGTGTCAAAGGCATAGCTGAGATCCCGCAGACCGAAAGAGCCGTCGTTTTGCTGCACGGAAACGAGCCATTGCGCATACTGTTGAGCGAGCCGGCGCTGGCCGACCGAGAGCAGCGTGCCAATAAGGTAGCCGGTGACCTCGGGGTAGCAGACCTTATTTCTGGAACTGATTACGATTCCCTGGTCCGGCACCGTATTATCCTTGATCCAGCTAATAGCTTTTTCTAACATTTGCAGGCTGCCTTTTCACAAGTTGTCGCTGTGAGTGACTTGCAGATTCTGTCGGCGGCGAGGCCGTCTCCATAGGGATTTAGGGCGTTTGCCATTTGCTCATACACGGCAGAGCCCTTCAATAAAGACTCGGTTTTTGCAACGATTCGTTTAGTCTTTGCGCCTGTGAGCCTTTTGGCGACGCGGGCCGGGCGATTGAAGTGACTTCTAAGCGGCACCTGCGGGAACGGCTGTGGTTTGTCATACATCCTCAACCCGGCTTCGACGTGCCCGACTCGGACGTGGCGCCAGTATCCCGCCATGGCTGCTGTAACTGGTGTGGCGGCATCTGCCTGAGCAGTTACACAAATGCGAAGGTCAAAATGGTCGCCCCTGGGCACCATAACCTCGATAATGGGCGCCATCGTGACGGCTTCGGGCCGGGCTCCAAAAACCAATAATGCTTTCATACCGCTGCGTTACTCCGGAAGCCTTAATCTTCAAATGAGTCACGCCCTGTAAAGCCGCTTGCTAATCAAAGAGTGCTTCCCCTGTAGGCGTCGAGGGTCTTTTTGCCTTTTCTAATCAGGCCGAGCTTTGCGACGACATCGGCCTTTTGAGCCGTGAGGGCCAGGCATAAACTGTCGTACAGTCTCTGCAACCGATTTCGACGGTCTTGAAATTCGGGCTGCTCCGGAATCTTCGTTTCTGCGATTCGGGTCACGAGAGAATTTGCCTGTTTTCCCAGCATTTCAACCGCGCTAATCTTTCCCTCCTGTGCCAGCGCTATTTGCCTCTCCAGCAAGGCCTCCAGCTTGTCCAACAACTGTATCCGGTCACCTGCTGCCATCAGAGGCGGGCTCCTGCTTCGCTTGCCTGTTCGGTCCTGGTTATGTTCTGTTCGACCTCCTCCAGAAGGTTAGCTGCATCGGTGTTGGCAGGGTCCAGGGCGAGGACATCGAGGAGGATTGTCCTTGCCCGAGCAAGCCTGCCATCTTTCATATAAAGGGCGGCCAACGAGAACATAACAGAGGTGTCACCCGGGTGCATATTCAAATACGCCTGCAGATAGTGAATGACTCTCGCAAATGAGCCCATTTGACAGGATGTCTGGAACAGCCCCAACAGGGCTGTCAGATTGTCGACATCCAGCTCGAGACATTTGAGGTACATCTCGAAGGCGCGCTTGTAATCGGCCCTTTGCTGTGCGACCATAGCGAGGCCGGCGTAGGCCTTGGCGCAACGGACATCCAGTCTGCAGGCGACCCTAAAGGCTATTTCAGCATCGTCGAGCAGGTCCTTTTGGAGGGCGACGACTCCAAGTCCGACATAGGGGGCGGGCTCATCCGGCTCCAGTGACGCCGCCTTCTCGTAGCACCGCTGCGCTCGCTCGTGTTCGCCGAGATGTGTATGGCAATCGCCGAGCTCCTGCAGGACTTCGTAATGCTGCGTCGGCGCACATTCCTGTACTTCGCTTTGCTGCGCGGCGCCGGGGCTACGCGCGGTGAAATCGAACTGGTCTTTTGTCATGTCCATAGCAATTCCTTCTCATCGAGCATGCATTTCGCTCTCTCGAGCAAATCAACCGAAGAGGCAAAGTCCTTCTCTTTTCGCTTCAGCCTTGCTTCGAGCAAGAGTGTGTCCACGGTCGGACGGCTGCGGTTTAGTTCATCAGTGAGTTGAGCGGCTCTGGAGTATTCGCCGGCCTTAAAATAGGCTGTGGCCGCCAGGCTTTTCATCCACAACTGGTTCTCATAGCCGGCGGCAATATGTTCGTATATCCGGCCCGCTTCAGAAAAGTCTCCGGCCTTCTCGGTACGCTGTGCTTCGGCAAGCAACTGGTCAAACTGAAACGGTATCTCATTTGGACGCGGTCTTCTGAGCGTGATGCCGGCGGACTCCAGCGATTCGCGAATCGACATATCCGGGAAGTTGTTTCGCGCACTTTGCAGGTCGCTTTTTCGCATCACAGCCGCCCAAAGCGCATCTGTTGAGCGATCCAGCTCGATTGCTTCGCCCGCGAGCGGAGAGTTAATCAAGGCATGGAGCGAATCCTCGAGCCACATCTCAGTAACATCGAAACCACTCGGCACAACGGCAACATACTCGCCGTCACAGACGGCCAAGGCGGCGTCTATGCGCCGGGCGCCGGGCACAGAGGAATCAACAGGTACGATAACAACATTGGGCACCCCGGCCTCGAATCTCCCCGCGTCAACCTGTGGCAATGGCAGATAGAGCTTATAAGGATAGAATGAATAGCGCCAGATGGAACCGATGGTCCCGGCGGTCTGCTTGTCCAGCCGGTCCGTTACGAGAATGATTGACATATCTTCAATCTTCGGCCACGGCTTGGGCGGTCTTGTGGTCCGTATTGTCAGTGCGTTCCGGAGATATTCGCTTTTGTCTTTGCGTTTGCGGACGGATATTCTGTCGGAGTCACCGACGGGGCTGTAGAATTCGCCCGTAATATCTGTGATGTGATGAAAATCGGAGAAGAACGCCAGTCGCCGCGTCATATCCCAGTCGATCAGTACGCTCAGGTCCTCATTATACGGGCCGGTCCTGTCAATCAGATCTCTGCGGTGCAGGAGGCTGACGTGCAGAACGTGATTGTAATAAAGCATAACAAAGCGGTCGAAATCTCTGCTGACCTCGACGACCTTGCCGAGAGCGAGCCGGCTGCCGTCCGGCTGGATGCTGCAATACACCTTGTACAAATCGCTGTAGGCCACCTGACATTCGGTCTGATTTTCCAGCGCCTCAACCAATGTCGCGATATGATCCGGATAATACAAGTCATCATCATCAAGATATGCGATGTATTTGCCTTCGGCGCGCTCTAATGCTTCATTAAGGGAGAACGCCTTGCCGCGGTTTTCTTTGCGGTTGATATATATGACCCTTGGGTCGCCACAGGAATCGACGACGCTGCTTACATCCCGGCCGCCGTCATTGACCACGATAATCTGAAGGTTCTTGTAACTCTGGCGAACGACACTGAACAGAGCCTGGGCGAAGTATCCCGGCCGATTAAGAGTGGGAAGCAGTACGCTGACCATCGGCCCCTGCTTTTCGTTCGGGGCACTGCCGGCCCTGTGGTGCCTCTTTTTCGAATCGGAGCTCCGCGGCAAGTGACCTCCTTGAATGTTACTCTGACAGTGTTCGGCCATTCGTGGCTATTTTTCATCCTGTTATCGGTCAAAACCGGAGACCGGCGCGGGCGCATCCTGTGAATGCGCCGAGAAATCAGGCCCGGGCGTATTAGAGCCTGAAGTCTTGCTGCACTGCGAATCCATCTCGGCTTCAAGCTGCGTGAAAATTCCATTTATTTCACATAACTGGTTCTTGAGCGAGTAACTTTCTTCCACGAGCCGGCGATATCTTCGGGGCTCGTATTTGTCCGAGAGTATCTGCTCACAGAACTGTTCGGCGATATTAAACAGGAACTCGGAGCCGAATATCTGGCTCGCGCCCGGGAAATTGTGTATTACGGGCTTGAGCCCGCAGGCCATTCCTTCGAGCAATCCCATGCCCTGGCTTTCTCCAATGCTGGCCGAAACGATGTAATGTTTGTCCCGGAGCCAGCGGTTGACATCCTGCTGCCAGCCGTCAAAGAACACAACGTCTGTCAGACCAAGTGTGTACACCATGTGCCTGACGTACTGTTCAAGCATCAGGTCCTGAAAAGTCCCGCCGAAAAAGAGCCTGTATTCCGGGTCTATATAGTGCAGTTTCTGCATGCACTGGAGCAAAAACGCGGGATTCTTTCTCAGATTAAGATAGCCCACACAAGCAAGGTTTTTGCCTTTTGTTCTTCCGGTGAATTGGAATCTGTCGAGGTTAACACCGTTGGGAATCGTTACGAGGCAGGTTCGGCTGTTAATATCCGGGACTCGGCTGAGAATCGCGTCTCTGACAAACGAGTTGCCGACCGTGATTAGCTTATCGATGTTCTCCCATTTGACCTGAGCAGGCCAATCCTGATAGGCTTCGAAGCGGTGAAGCCTGACCAGGTTTTTGCACACCGCCGGCAGTTTCGATGCCTCCACCACCATATCGGTGCACCACTCGAACCAGGAGATGTCAGACCATCTCATAAGCTCGTACATTTGGTCCACACCTGCGCCATCAAAGAGCCTGACGGGAAAGCGGCTCTCGGCGAATTCGCAGATATCTTTGAGAAACTTCACATCACCCGACAATCCGCAAAAGAACGCAATCTTAGGCCTCTTGGAGCGAATTACGTCAATCATTGGTCTGAGGACTTCCTGCTCGGGCGAGATTTTCAGCGAGTACTGCAACATCTCGAGAGCATCGGCCTTGTTATCCCGGCTCAGAAAAACGTTGGCGGTTCGGTTGATTACGTCCGTGTTGAGCATGCCCAGGCGGTGCATATCAGCAAAAAGCTTCGCAGCTTCGCCCGGCCTTCCCTCGGCAAGATAAGCTTCCACGAGGTTCCAGATTATTTCGGCGCTTTGTGGCTGCAGCTTTCTTGCTCTGACCAAATAGTCAATGGCTTCCGGGGAGCGTCCGAGGCAGTAAAGGATGGCTCCGGCGTCGTTGAGCGCCTGAGCATCGTTTGGGGTCATGCGAAGGTGCCCCTGAATACAATCAAGAGCTTCCTGATACCTGCCGGCATCGGCCAGCTCCAGGCCTCTGCGGTAATGCTCAGAGCCTGCGCGCGCACCTTCGGGGCTCCGCGGTTCGTAGTGACTTGTTCCCATAGTCATCTGTCCACACTCCTAATCCAAGAACAATCGCCTTTGATCAGTCCCAACTGAGAAATGACTGCAAATTTCGTGCCGCGATTCGACATCAACGGATAGCTATGTTTTTGGCCGTTTGGCCCTGCGAACCTGTATAAATATCAAACACTTATGTCGTGGGGCCGGGTTTCAGGGACGGCTGCAAATGGCAGCATCGTCAACTTCGGTCGCGCCTTACCCAAGGAAGTCCAGCAGGGACATAGACATAAGCTTGGCCGCCACGGACAATGACATCTGATACAGAACCTCGCGGCGAGACAGGTCTATGGCGACCTGGGCAATATCGGCCTGCTGCAGGCGCGTGGCCTCGTCCTCGACATTGTACTGAACGTTCTTAATGCTCTCCTGAAGGTCGCTCAGGAAGCCTATTCTCGAACCCACCGATACCTCGGCGCGGACCAGCAGAGTATTGATTTCATCCAAAGAATTGAGCGATTCGCCCAGCAGTTCCAGCATCTCGCCTTCTGAAAGGCCTCTGTCGTTTTTAAGGATGTCGCGAATATTAATGAGCGTATCGAATATGTTATAAGTCCCCGGCACGCGTACCATTTCTACTCCGGTGCTGTTTATGCCGGTGCTGTCGACGTATAGCACTTGTCCTGTGCGTGAGTCGGTTACGGCCTGGTTTGCGTCTCCGCCGGCAGGGACCGTCACATAGCTTGCGCCGTCATCGATGGACATCTGGTAATTACTTCCGTCATGAATTAGCGTCAGCCACACATCTCCGGTGACGCTGGAAGTGCCTGAGCCTGCGGCAGCGCCGGTCTCACCGAGGAAAATCGGTTCGCCGCGGTCGCCGGAACAAAAGATGTCGTCCCCGACGTAGAAGACCGTTGACTGCACGCCCGGGGCCACTTCGGCGGTTCGCCCCGCGGCACTGCCCTGGTAAGTGACGCCGACGATTTGCCCGTCGCTGCGTTCGACGACGTACGGAGCTGAGTCGGTGTCACTGCCCCCGAAGAGGTATTGGCCGTTGTGCTCGGTATTAGCCAGCAATACGATTTGCTCGAGGATGTCGTTTATTCCTTCGGCGATTCTCTGCCGTCCTTCTTCTCCGTAAATACCGTTTATAATCTGGGTCAGGCGCGTCTTGGCTTCCGAGAACTCCGAGACCATATTTCCGACGATGGTCGAAGAAATCTCAAGCGCGCCTACGAAATCAGACATGTTGTCGACGTAATTTTGCAGTGATCTGCCCTGAGAGTTGAAGCCCAGGACTCTGTAGGCTGAACCGGGGTCGTCGGAAGGGCGATTTATCCTCGATCCTGTGGCTGCCTGTTCCTGGAGGCGAGCCATCGCCTCTGCGTGCAGGTTCAAAGCAAACCCGACATTGTTGTAGATGTTGCCTAATGTCTGGCCCATCAGCACCTCTTATTTTCGCATCTGCGGTCCAAAGACGCCGGCCGGAAGCCCTTTGGACGTCTATAATATTTCCATAACGCTTAACAGTGACGAATGAACCGTTCCGAGGTATTTTGCCATTGCCTGAAACATCTGTTGAAAGACCAGCATTTGTGCGGCTTCGTCGTTAATGTTGACGCCGCTTATATTGCTTTGCTGATTGACAAGGTTTTGAATGGTGACCTCAATGTTTCCCTCTCGCATCTGCTTGATTGAGAGCTCCTGGCCGAGGTCCGTGACCATTCGGCGATAGAACTCGATACAGGTCAAATCATCGAGGCTGCTGAGATTCCGGTTTTTCAAATCCGCGATGCGCATGATATTGGTATTGTCGTTCATATCTGCGCCCAGAGCCGCGGCCAGACGGCCCGGTGAATCAGCTATGTCCGAGCAGATGGCCATGTCTGCGGCATCGCTTCCGGAAAAGAAGGTGTTCATTCCGACCGCAGCGAGCACTCCGGAAGTATCCGTACTTTCCCAGGCATCGACATCGAAGTTGTCACCTGCGCCGAAATCACCGGGACTCAGAGATATCTTAATTCCGTTACCGACGTCGAGCACGTCACCGGCGGCGTACCCCTGGCCTATATTCAGAGTGGCGATTACGTCGCCCGCGCCGCCGTTATCTCTTACCTCAAGCTGCAAGGTACCGTTGCCCACCGAACCGGCCCCGGAGACAGTGAACCTGAAGGTGTCGTTATCCTCACCGGTGTAAATACCCGAGACGGATATGGTCGGCGGCGAGGCCCCGGTGAGTGTGGCGGCGGTGGGCTGCGGGAGCACGGCGGGCAGAAAGTCAAATTCGTAGCCGGCGTCTGCCGAGATAACCAAACGAGAGGCATTCACCGAAGCGTTCAGGCCGGTAATGCCGCTGATAGCGGCGGCTATGGTCGTCAACGAATCCGTTGAGGCATCTATATCAATTTGGTTGCGTGTCACCGCTCCGGTGGTCGTATCGACGACCCGTATGTAGATTTGCCCGTTGGTTACAGGAGGGTCGAAGTCCGCCAGATTCTCGCTCTCCATTGCCCAGCCGGTCAGTTGTGTAAATGAGCCGTCCGCGCCGACGCCCTGAACGTGATATTGATTGACCTGCTGTATCAGGGCACAGGCCAGACTGTCAAGGTCATCGTGAATCTCCGTCAGCGCCTCATTCTTGAGCGACAATAGCCCTCCGAGCCTGCCGCCCTCGACATCCGCGCTGTAGGTGAACGCACCGGCGATTGAAATGCCCAGGCGGCCGTCATCGCAGAAACCCATGTCAAGCTCGACGGTGGAGGCGCCTGTGACCACGGGAATTCCTGCCACGCTGATGTCCACGACACCGAATTCGCGGGCGTAAGTCTCGACGCCGATCAGTTCCGAAAGTTCGGTTATCCTTTGGTCCCTCTGGTCTCGCAGGTTGTTACTCAGCTTACCGGCTATTTCCATCTTCTCGATGTTATCGTTAAGCTCAGCTATCTGGCTTATCAGTGTGTTGATGCGCTCGAGGGTGTCCTCGGCTTCCAGCGTTATCTGGTTCTCCACACCGGCCAGGAATTCGGCCAGGGATCTGAACTGGCCTACCATGGTCTCGGCAGACATGAGAACCTGGCTTTGCCAGATTAGCTCAGTGGGATGCGCGCTGAGGTCCTGCAGGGCGTTAAAGAACCGGTCGATGGCCTCACTCAGACCGACACCGGTCGAAAGCTCTCCGAACGTATTTTCAACTGTCTGGAGCGTAGTTAGCTCGGAACGGACCTGTCCGAGAGCGGACTGCTGCCTGAGCATTTCGCGCTCCAGCAGGCCGTCAATCAGTCTGGTGACGCCTGCGATATCGACGCCCCCGCCGAGCAGAATCGAGCCCTCCTGCGACATGTATGCAGGAGTCAGTTCGATTCTCTGGCGGTGGTAGCCGTCGGTGGCGGCATTGGCAATGTTGTTGCCGATTATGTCAAGGCCTTTCTGGGCCGCGGTGAGGCCGCTGAGCCCAATGGCGAAATTCTGCATTTTCAAACTCCAGTCGTATCAGAGGTTTTTGGGAACCTTGGCCGTCGCAATTCAGTCTTTGGAAAAAGTGCTACTCGATCTCTTGGAATCTCCAACAAACGCCCAAGTGTCAAAAACGGAAGTTCACAAAAACATTGTCGGCCTGCTGACTGGCTGCTCCTTTGGGACTGTACACGAGCATCTCAGTCTTTCCGAGGTCCAGTATGCTGGCCAGAAGCAGGCCGTTGAATCTGGCACATTCCGACAGCAGTAACATTGTGCTCAAGTGTTCTTTTTTGAACTCGTTAACCAGGGGCTTCAGTTCCGCCCTTATTCGGCTTATCTGCGCCCCTGTTTCTTTTGGCAGTACGGTTTCAAGTCTCGACAGGGTCATCTGTTCGACACTACAGCCGAGGATGGGTGCCAGCTCTTTTCGTATGGATTGGCGCTTCAGCTCGTTTGCTCTGTAACCATCCGACTCGATTCTGATTCTGTCGAGCAGGCGGGCCAAAGCGGCATCGTCCCGTTTGACGACCGAGCTGCGAAGCTCGTTCAGGCTCGCCAGACACTCGCGTATATGGCGGATGTCGCTGTCGAGCACAACGAGAAGCTCATCGACCTTTTCTTGTGCCACAGATGTCGTTGCTTCCATATATTCGTATCCCAAACGGCCCGGCAGCACAACCGGCCCAAATGCGCTTTCCGACGCCCGGACGGCTGCCAAACGAGCATAGACTTATCCGGAAGATTGCGTCGCGCTTGTGCTGTCCGACGCGGTCAAGGAGGCGTATATATCCTTCCACAGCCCGAAGCCGCCCTTATTGGCGACGTCGCGTGCGAGGTACAGCCAGAATATTCCCTGAACCTGCTGCGAGACAGCGTCACTCTCAAAACCCCAGTCTCCGATTGTATCTTTCATTTGGTCCAGCAATTTGGCGATAAAGACGGACTCAAAATCTTTTGCCGCCTGTATCTTCTTCTGCTCCGACAATTTGCGCACGGCGTTGGTATCAGAGTCTGCCGGCGGCCTGCAGTAGAGAGCCGGCCCCAAATGCTCCAGCAGCATCGGTGGTGAGACTGCTCCGGTCAGTATCATTTCGCTGTTATCCATAAGACTACTCCCGGATTCCTCTTTTGCACTCGGCCCCGGTAGGCTTTACTACATTATTACCAGCTTGGCCTGGAGGGCTCCGGCCTTCTTCAAGGCGTTGAATATCGCAATCAAATCCGCAGGCGTGGCGCCTATCGCGTTGAGACTCTTGGCCAAATCAGATACGGTAATCGCTCCGGCCACGGGAATCAGGTGCCCTTCGGTTTCTTCGACTGTGACGTACGTTTCGGGAACGACCACTGTGCGCCCGGCATCGGAAAACGGCGCGACCGGCTGGGAAGGAATTTCCCTTTCCTCGATTTTTACAACCAGACTGCCCTGTGAAATGGCCACCGTGGATATGCCGACATTTTCACCGACCACGATGGTTCCGGTACGTTCGTTAATAACCACGACGGCGGGAACATCGACCTGAACTTCGGGCTGTGTAATATCATCTATGAAGGCTACGATGCCGGTTTTGTCTATATGCGACGGAATCGCGACCTCGATGGTGGCGGCATCGGCAACCACGGCGCTGCCCGGGAAGAGGTTATTGACAGCCGTGCTGATGCGCTGTGCGGTTGTGAAGTCGCCATTTCGAAGGCCGAGGGTGACACACCTGCGGCCTGCGATGTATTGCACAAAATCGGACAGCTCCTGCTTTTCGACCACGGCGCCGCCGGGAATTCGGCCCACCGTCTGGTGATTTTTCGTTATGGAGGCTTTGTCGCCCGCCGCGGTCCAGCCGCCGATGGAAACCGGCCCCTGCGCCACGGCATAGACCTGGCCATCGAGGCCCTCGCCATCAAGTCCTCTAAGCGGCGTCGGCAAAAGTATCCCGCCCTGCAGGCTGGCGGCGTCTCCAATCGCCGATACGTCAACGTCAATCAAGCTGCCTTCCCGGGCGAACGGCCCCAGTTCCGCGGTTACGATTACCACGGCAACGTTCTGGCCGGTCAGGGCGGAGGGCGACACAACGAGTCCGGAACTTCGCAATATGTTGGTGAGCACCCTTTGAGACAGAGACGTGGTGTCACCCGTGCCGGCCAAGCCCACAACCAATCCGGTGCCCGTCAGCGGATTTCCGCGGATACCTTGAATGTCAACAATGTCTTTAATGCGCTCGCAGCGTCCGACTTGCGCCGCGCTGGCCAAAATGCCTAAGAATAATACCCAACGCACTTTCATATCTGAGACTCTTTCAACGGATTTCATTGACGGCATAGCTCAGAACGGCCAGATGATGTCAAGAATTCTGCCGAACCAGCCCGGCCTCGTATAGGGTTCTGCAACGCCTGAGTTCCTGGTTTCAATCCTGAAATCGGCCACTCTTTTGCTCTCGACCGTGTTGTCAAAGGCAATGTCACTGGGCCTGACTACGCCGCTTACCTCTATCGTTTGAACGTCACCGGCGATGTTGCGATTGCGGGTGCCGGTTATAACCAGGTTGTTGTTCGGCAGCACATCCACGACGACCACCGTGACCGAATCGACGAACTTGCGCTCGTCCTTGAAGTCGGCCTTGCTTTTGAGCTCGTTGGTCGATTCGGCGCTCATGCCGAAATCGCCGAGGTCCACGAAATTGCCGAGTTCCCCGTTAAAGACGGTGGACTTGTCCGTCTCCTTCTTGAGGTCTCTTTTGCCTTTAGTGTCAACGGTGCTTGCTTCGCTGATTCGAATGGTAAGGACATCGCCTATATTTCGGGCCACGTCGTCAGCGTACCAGTCCCTCATATTTTTGTCTCTCCTGGCCCAGATAGAGCCGGCCCGGGAACAGACTGCCGAGCAGAGCACAACGAATATCGCCATACATAAAAAGGCTGCCTTGTTTCTCATAATCCAATCCTTTCGAGTCAATCCATTCTGAAACGTTCGACTGAATCACCGTTCAAATCAGAGGCTCCACGGTCGCATCCTGCCTGACCCTGGCCAGAATTACCCGTTTGGAGTCCACATTGCGCACCTTAATGTATTCACCGGTGCAGCCGTCCTGCATGGCTCTTCCGATGGCGGTCACGAGCAGTCCCGGCCTCTCGATTCGGATCAGAACCGTTTGGTTCCGCTTGAGCACGACTTCGGGCTTGACCGGTGTCACCATATTGGAAGCTATAACGGTACCGGCGGCAATCCTGCGTCTGGCGACAAGGCCATACGGGGCCCGCCAGTCAGCCGGTTCGGGCTCATCCGACACTGTCTCTTCTATCTTCACATTTTCGGCGCTGATAATCGAACCTGAATCGATATTCGTCGAAGCCAAGGCTCTGCGAGCGCGATACCTCAATTGGAAGGTCACCTCGCGCATGCCCAACTGGTTGCCGTCGGCAATCAGTGCGACCCCAACCGTGGCTTTATCGACAGGGGCGGCTTCGACCAAATGCGGCGCAAATTCAATGTCGCCTATTGAGGCCGATACCGCGAAGTGCTCGGGTACCCGCACGGGTTCGAATCCATCAAAAGAAAACGTCGGCGAGCTTTGCTTGAGGAACGAGCCCGCAACCTCAACGAACTTTTCGCCCTCGATAACCTGCCGCCGCCATCCTACCGTTACTTTATCAGCGCCGGTAAGGGTAACCTTCGAGGCAGGTATTCCGTTACAGGCCAACCTGCTCAGGACCATCGGCCTGTCAACAGTAATCTTCTGGTCGGCGACCGAAATCCGTCCCAACGGAATTGCACTGGCTTTGGTCACCACAGCTTCTTCGCCGCGGACTATGGCGCCCCCGCCGAGAGTAACGTCTTTGTCTTTAACCGCGACTTCTCTGGGCAGATGAACCCGCAAAGCGGCATTTACCCTGGGCCTGGGAGTTTCACTGTTGGTCGAGGCCGCACAGAGCGGAGCAAGCAGCAACAGAAGAGAAATCAATTCCATGCCGGTCTTGCCGGCGCCGATTAGGATTTTGTATTTATGGTCCGTCATTTTTCGACTCACCTGACTATCTGACTTGCCGTTCGAAGCATATCGTCGCCGGCCCTGATTGCGCGGGAGTTTATCTCGTAGGCCCGCTGGGCGTTTATGAGATTGACCAGCTCGGTCACCATCTGGACATTCGACTTTTCGAGAAAGCCCGACTGGATGGTACCGAAACCATTCTCGCCCGGGTTTCCTGTGGTTGGTGTGCCGCTGGCCTCGGTTTCGGCCAGCAGATTATCGCCTTCACTGGACAGGCCCGACGGATTCGGGAATCGGGCCAGTTGAACATAGCCGGCGACCGATTGTGTTCCGGAGGCATCGGTGACATTGACACCTCCGTCTTTTTCAATGCTCACGGATTTTGCATCTATGGGTATGCTGACAGCCGGCTCGATTGGGTATCCCGTTGAGGTAACCAGTTCCCCGTTGGCATTTATCTGCAGCGAGCCGTCACGGGTATATTTGAGGGTTCCATCCGGCATTGTGACCTGAAGGAAGCCGTCGCCTGCGATGGCAATATCCAGCGGTCTGGCGGTATTTTCGAGTTCGCCCGAGGTAAAGACCTTGACGGTGGAAGCGGCGCGGACGCCGCTTCCTATTTCCAGGCCGCTGGGGGAAATCAGACCAGACGACACCTCGGTGCCCGGCTCCTTCATCTCGACATAGAGCAAATCCTGAAAATTGATCTGGCTTTTCTTGAAACCGGTGGTGTTGACGTTGGCGAGGTTGTTCGCGATTGTGTCCACCATAAGCTGCTGAGCCGTCATACCCGTTGCCGCAGTGGAAAATGCTCTTAACATATAATGTTCTCCTTGATTACAGGCCCGCACAAATGCCAACAGGGCCCGGCAAAATTAGGGCGCTCAAGGCCTATCCCATTGCTACTCCCATAATGCTGCTGGTAGCTTCTTTTTGTGCTGCGATAATCTTCATATTCGATTCGTAGAGCCTGGAGACCATTATCATGTTCACCAGCTCGTCCACTATCTTGACATTGGAGGCTTCCTGATAGCCCTGCTTGACAACTGCATTTTCGGCGGCGACGGGCGTTACCTGCTCGTCCGGCATTTGAAAGCACCCTGAGCCGAGGGATACGAGGTTGTTTTCGTTATCAGGGAAATCGACGAGATTAAATCTGCCTATTGAGACGCCACCGGCACTGATGCTGCCGTCGGCCGATACACTCACCTTCGAAAGGGCCACGTTGGGTGGTATGGTGATGGGTCCGGCCTGGCCTGCGACTATTCTGCCGTCGGAATTGACGATTTGGCCGTTGTGGTTGGTCTGGAAGGCGCCGCTGCGTGTGTAAAGGGGGCCCTGCGGAGTCTCGACGACAAAGAACCCTTTGCCGTACAAGGCGAAATCAAGCGGTCGGCCGGTCTCGACAATGCTTCCCTGGGAGAAGTCGAACACCGAATTCAAATCAACGCTGCCGGGGAAATAATTGTCGGTCGGCAAACCCTGCGCCTCGAGAGCCCTGGTAAAAGCATTGCATCTGCGTTTGTATCCGGCCGTACTGACGTTGGCAAGGTTGTGCGTTATGACATAGAACTCCTCCATCAACGCATCGACGCTTGCACTTATTTGTTCCATACTGTCGGCCACGTCGGACTCCTTACACGGATACAGGCTCGGCAGCCTCTGTATGTGCCCTGCCGGAACCCGGAATTGCCTGACCGTTGGCATTGGCTTTTCGGGAAGCCCCATTGGTGGCCTGGATCAACTCACCAATGTCGGAATCGCTGAGCCCGGTCAGTTCAATGGCAATTGAAAAGCCCTCCGGCAGAGCCTTGATATGCCTGACCTCACCAATACCTTCGACCACTCTCAATGTTCCCGCCTTGCCGTTACCGGATGTGGTCGACGAGACCGCATCGCGGGTGCTATCCTCACCCAACCTCAGAACGACCAGCACCCTTTCACCCACGGCCACCTCCAACGGTGCTTCAATGCGCAAACCGGGGCCTGCCAGCTCAGTGACCACTGCCGGAACAAAATCCGGCGGCCCCCAGCTTCCGACGGCGTCCGCCAAGACTTGCCCGGACTCGGAGGGTTTGCCTGAGCGGTCGGCGGCGGCGAAGAGCATCGTTGAGAAGGGGAATCGCGCGACGAAAGCGGGCTTGCTCACCGGGACCCGCAGAAAACGCCGGCGGTTTATGAATCGGATGTTGTCACTGTGCTTGAGGACAAGGATGTCCCCATTGCAGCCTGTTACGGTGGTGTCAAATTCCCAGATTGAGCTGGCGAAGTAATAGCGTACGCGCCAGACCTCGCCGAAGTTCACCCTTACCGGCATGGCAGATTTTATCGTGAGCTCCTTCTTGCTGTTTTCCATAACAACTGCTTCGATATCGTCGGAGTCCTGTGCTATCCGGCGTGTTATGTGGACTTTTCGGCCGGCGGGAATCTGTCTGCTGCTGCGCTTCCTGGACTTGGCCGATGCATCCGAGGACACAGCCGTTTGGTTTTGAAACCCGAGCTTTTCACGCAGAAAGAATAGTTCGGCGCTTAACGAGTCGGTCCGCTCGGCCCCCGCAGACTGGGCAACAACATCTTCCATCAATTTGGCGGCGCCACGGTAAAAAGCTACATCGTCGGTGAAGACCGTTTCACTGCGCTTTATGCCGGCTTTCCTGGCGATCTCCATCAGAACGCGGCATTCGCGGGTGCTCAGACCTCTCTTGTCGGCGTATTCGAAAAACGACTGACCGAGAGCCTGTCGCCGCTGTTTTCTCTTCTGCAGTCTTATTGCCACCAGCAGAAGGGCCAAAACCACCAAGATAACAAGCCCGGCGGCAATAAACCAACGCTGGTCCAGAAGACTGCCGTGAAACGGGCGACTTGCGGCTCTCCACCGCTCGGCGGGCGTCAGCGCCAGAAGGAAACCAAAAGCCAGAGAGTAAAAGTTAGAAGCCATAATCAGCAATTCAACGCTAACACAACTAATCAAATATCAAGACAGCCCCGCCCCGTTTCCGTCTGCTCCGGTTTGGCGGGGCTGTTAGGTCTCTTATCTTATTCGTACTTATCATCTGATGAGGCTGGTCAGCTCGCGGAGTATCTCGTTTGCAACGCGGATCGTCCTGGCGTTGGCCTGAAAGCCGTTTTGCGCCTGAATCATATTGACGAACTCGGTTGCGACGTCGGCATTGGATTTTTCCAGTGCTCCGCCGTGAATAGTGCCGGCGCCGCCGGTCAGTGCCTGGGTCGCTACGGCCTCACCTGAGTTTGCCGAGGCGTTGAAGTAGCCGCTGCCCACGCTTTCCAGGGCCGTCGGGTTCTGGAAAAGGGCTATTTGTATGGTGGCAATGTCTTTCTTGATACCATTTGAGAAGGCGCCGATGACAATGCCCTCGTTATTCACCGAAACTGTGGAGAGCCTGCCCGCTTCATAACCGTCCTGCTCTCTTGCCACGGCGGTGGAATTGCCCGCGAACTGCGTCAAGCCATCCAGCTGACCTGCCGTACCCAGATTCATAGCGATGGTCTGCGGATTTGCGGTATCGTGACCGAACGTTACGACGAATTCGGCCGTATCGCCAATGACAGAATCCAAACCGGCGTACGAGCCCGTCGTGGCATCGAATTCTATGCCTCTTATTCGCCGGTCGTCCAGACCTATCTGCTGGACGTCACCTGTTATCGAGGTGAGCATCATATCCCAGGTGTTGGGAGTATCGGTGCGAACAAAAGCGCCGGAAAGCACGTGCTTGCCTCCCTGAGAGTCATAAACTGTAATGTTGATATTCTTCACTTCTTCTCCGCCCACGCTGGACACCTCGAAGTAGGCCGGCATCGTCAGTGACGCGCTGCCGTCATCTGCAAACACCAACGCCACATCCGACAGACTGTAGCCGCTGTTCACATCGGTTATGCGGATTCTGCCGTTGACCAAGGAGGCCACCTGTTCGGTGGGGTCAAGAACATTGGTATTGAGGTGATTGACAACATCATCGAGGGTAGTGGTGCCGATGACCGTCAGGCCTGCATCGGCCAGAGCGTTGCCGCTCGGGTCGTAGCCTGAGGCTGTGATGGTGGTGGTGGCGCCAAACGTGCCGCTGAACTGATCAAGCTGATCGAGTTCCGTGGTGCCGCTGGCGGTGGTGCCGTTAATTGTGTAGGTTATATTGGAGGTCAGGATGTTGGTCTGCGGGGTGGGAAGCGTTGAATCGGCGCTGAGGTTTCCTGCGACCCTGACCTGGGAGGTTGCATTGGCCGCCATTGCCACATCGTAGGGGACCTTAATGTTGCTGTCGCCCGGTACCTGGAATCCGTCGCTCTCGCCGACCGAGCCGATGCGCTGCACAAGATAGCCTGTGGTGGGGTCAACCAGATTCGAGTTTGCGTCAACCGCGAACGCGCCGGCCCGTGTGAAAAGGTTCTGTGAGCCGTCACTCAGCACGAAGTAACCCTCTCCTTCTATGGCCAGGTCCAAAGGATTACCCGTATTTACGATATTTCCCTGTGACATATTCGGCGCTATGCCTGCGACGCCGACACCGCTGCCCATCTGCTGAGGGTTGGTTCCGCCAACCGTGTTTGTCGGCTGCGAGGCCTTCTTTATCGTCTCGCAAAGAAGCTCTGAAAAGGTTATCCTGCTGGCCTTGAAAGCGGTAGTGTTGACATTGGCAAGGTTGTTGCCTGCGATGTCAAGCATCTTCTGGTGGGCCTGCAGCCCGGTAACACCCGCTGATAATGCAAAACTCATCTTTTTTTCTCCTTAAGATACGTGAATGTCACCCGAACTCAGTTCTTGACTGAAATTACTTCTTCCAAACCAAGTGTGTATGTTCCAGCTACCAGGAGAATTTCCCCATCGACGTCGTTATACACCTGCTCGACTGTTCCATTGACGATTCCCGCCTCGCCGGTCTCAGTTCTTCCGACGAACGAAACTTCCTTGCCTATCAGCGAATTGGCATAGCTGCGCTCAGCAGCGGCAAGAATCTGAACAAAACTCGAGTTCAGTGTCTCAAGCTGCTGTAGTTGCGAAAACTGCGCCAGTTGAGAAGCCATTTCGTTATTATCCAGCGGTTCAAGCGGGTTCTGATTTTGCAATTGCGTCACAAGCAGTTTCATGTAATCCATCTGGATGTCACTGGCTGCTGCTGTT
>Ga0180437_10004499_pt1 | contig 19787 bp, 10 predicted proteins | sample SS_ome_4_FD_132410 | JGI IMG/M metagenome (GOLD analysis project Ga0180437, IMG submission 132410) | Hypersaline lake sediment archaeal communities from the Salton Sea, California, USA - SS_3_D_1 metaG | ecosystem: Environmental > Aquatic > Non-marine Saline and Alkaline > Hypersaline >... | reverse complement strand
CACGCCGCTTTGTTGAAGAATCGGGTTGGCTTCGGCCTTGACGAATGGTCCCAGCGGCGAATCGGCCATGCCGTAAGCAGCAGAGTAACGGGGATCGCGCGTGTCGTACTCCGACCAGCTAAGGTAGTATCTTTCCTTGCGTTTGTGGACGAAGGACCCCTCATTATAGCCGGGAGGCGTGATGTCGCGCACCTGGGCCGGGTCGAACGAGATCATATCGTCATGGAGTGGAACGGCCTTGCAGCGACCCTGGCCCCAGTAGAGATAGGCCGCTCCGTCGTCATCGACCAGCACCATCGGATCGATGCATTGCATGCCGCGATAATCGGCCTTGGCCACCAGCGGCTTGCCCAGCGGGTCGGTAAACGGACCCTGCGGCCGGACGGCCACGGCAACGCCAACGTTCTTGTCGGCACTGAAATAGTAGTAGTATTTGCCGTTCTTCGTGGCGATGGCGGGCGCCCAGGCGTGCAGATCGGCCCAGTTCAAATCGCGCGGCAGATCGAGGATCACGCCCTCATCGTTCCAGCGAACCAGATCGGGTGACGACCAGGCGCGAAAAGACGTGGAACGCCAACCCTCCGTGCCGTCGGTCGTGGGATAGATATAGAACCTATCGCCAAAGACGGCAAGATGGGGATCGGCATTCACGCCCGGCAAGACCGCGGCCGGGGCTGCTCGTCCGCCGCCGGGCAACGACACCTGCGCCTCCGCCGAATGTACTTCGTTTGACGCACACGTCGACACGGCGCAGGCAACCGCCAGTCGAACGAATCGGAAAAGAAGTGATTTCATCATGGCTGGATCGTCGCTTCGCTTGGGCACTGGGACCGTAAAATGCTCAGTAACCGGTTCCCATTGTAATCGGTACATACGGCGCTTCCAAGCACGCGTTGGAGAGCCCTCCCGCACCGGCCGTCCGGGAAGTTGTTGCCTGGCGAGTTCCAGGATGGCATGCGAAAGTGACACATCGCGCAGACCGGACCATCATACTTCGGTTGACGAAAGCGTCACGAATGTTCGGAGTGGTTTTGATGTTGGAAATGAGAGGGGGCCGGTCTCCCTTTTTCCCCGAACATTTTGCAGCATGGCGGCAACGTCCGGGGCCATAGCGCCCCGGCCAGAAGGGCCTTTCGGATTCGTTCCACATCCGCTGGCGAAGGATCCGTTGATTCGGACAGGCCGAGCACGCCGCGATGCCGCGAGTTCTTGTGCTATAGTTGCGCCGAGAGCCACATCAGAGGATGACCTATCCACCGAACGTCCGGGCGGCAGGGTGTCCTCGTTGGCAGTCGCGTTCGTACGCAATACGTTTCACACGTTACTCTTTTCCACGGGAGCAGAAGCATGAAATCGACGAGCATGCGGCGATCCTTGACGGTCGTGCTGGCGGCCTTGGCGGTCGCTCTGGCGGCGCTGCCGGCCTTGGCCCAGAACCAACGCGGCACCGTAAGACGCGGCACGCCCGTCCCGGCTGCCAAGAGGCCGAACATCCTCGTCCTTTGGGGTGACGACGTCGGCCAGTCGAACATCAGCACTTACACGCACGGACTGGTCGGGTACCAGACCCCGAACATCGACCGCATCGCCTCGGAAGGAATTACCTTCACCGATTACTATGCGGAGCAGTCCTGCACCGCCGGGCGTTCGTCGTTCATCATGGGGCAGAGCGTCTTTCGCACCGGGCTGTCGAAGGTCGGGCTGCCGGGGGCCGAGTTGGGGATGCGCGTCGAGGAGCCGACCATCGCCGGCCTGCTCAAGGCACACGGCTACGCCACCGGGCAGTTCGGCAAGAACCACCTCGGCGACCGCGACGAGCACCTGCCCACCGACCACGGCTTCGATGAGTTCTTCGGCAACCTCTACCACCTCAACGCCGAGGAGGAGCCGGAGAACGAGGACTATCCGGGCGACATGAAGCTCGCCGACGGCAAGACCTTTCGGGAGAAGTTCGGCCCGCGCGGCGTGATCCATTCGTGGGCCCTGCCGGGCGGAAAGCAGAAGATCGAGGACACCGGCCCGTTGACCCGGAAACGCATGGAGACGGTCGACGACGAAACCTCCGACCGCGCCATCGCGTTCATCCGTGAGCAGCAAGCCGCCGGCAAGCCGTGGTTCGTCTGGTGGAACGGCACGCGGATGCACTTCCGCACGCACGTGAAGCCGGAGCTTCGCGGCGTCAGCGGCCAGGACGAGTACGCCGACGGGATGGTCGAGCACGACATGCACGTGGGCAAGTTCCTCGAGCTGTTGGACGAGTTGAAGATCGCGGACAACACGATCGTCTTCTATTCGACCGACAACGGGCCGCACATGAACACCTGGCCCGACGCCGCATGGAACCCGTTCCGCGGGGAGAAGAACACCAACTGGGAAGGCGGCTGGCGGGTGCCGGCCATGGTGCGGTGGCCGGGCAAGATTCCCGCCGGCCGCTGGACCAACGAAATCGTCCATCACATGGACTGGTTGCCCACCTTCCTGGCGGTCGCCGGCGACGACGACGTCAAGCAGAAGCTCAAAAAGGGCGGCGTGAAGGCCATCGGACGCAAGTACAAGGTCCACCTCGACGGCTACAACATCCTCCCGCTGCTGACCGGCCAGACGGAAAAGAGCCCTCGCAAGGAAATCTTCTACTTCTCCGACGACGGCGACCTGACCGCCTTGCGCTATGGCGACTGGAAGATCATCTTCATGGAACAGAAAGCGCAAGGTACGTTTCGAGTCTGGCAGGAGCCCTTCGTGCCCTTGCGAGTTCCATTCATCTTCAATCTGCGCCGTGATCCCTACGAACGGGCGACGATCACGTCGAACTCGTACTACGAGTGGCATATCGACCGTGCCTACATGTTAGTGCCGGCTCAAGCCTACGTGGCCAGGTTCTTGGAGACCTTCAAGGAGTTCCCACCGCGTCAGAAGGCGGCGAGCTTCAGCCTCGACCAGGTGATGGAGAAGCTTGCGCCGCCGACCAATTGACCGTGCCGACGTTCGGCAGTCTGAGAACGCGTTTTGAAATCCATATCTGGCAAGAACCGGCTTGTACGACGGGCCTCCGAGCCCGTCGATTTCCGGCCGTCATCCGGCCCATCGACGGCTTCCCAGAGCCGTCGTACCCATTTCAAAACACGTGCTGACATACGATACAGGCCGTGCTCGACGTCGCGTCGGGCACGGCCTCTGCCCATGGCAGAGACCGCCGGATGACCATGACCGCATGCAAACGTATCCTCCGCCTGTTGATGCTGCTGCTCGGCCTCGTCGGACTGGTCGGATGCATGGCGGCGATCGTCAAAGGCTGGGGCATCAAGGCACGGTTGAGTCAAGCGACCGAGAGCGTGTTTGCCATAATCGACGACTCGATGGTCGCCGCTGGCAAGCGGGTCGCGCAAGCGCAGGCTCGCGTCGAGGCGTCGAAGATTACCACCGAAGACATTGCCGAAGGCTTGAAAGGCTGGACCAAAAGGAAGGTAAGCGAACGACTGGCCGTGCGGCTGGACGTGGCCGAAAAGGCCGAGCGGCTGGGAATTGCCTTGCAGCAGGCCGATCACTGGCTGGAAGTTTCTCAGTCCTCCGTGGAACTGGCGCAGAAGGCGCTCGCAATCGGGCGGTCGACGAACCGGCCCAGCAACGCCGCGTCGCTGGAGCGGCTGATCGAAGAGATCCGATCCCTGCGAGCCCAGTTGGCGGAAGCGACGGCAAGTGTGGCAAGAATCCACGAGCGCACCACGGGAGCCGGCGAAGAGAAGTCCTTGGGAGAGAAGATCGAGCAAGCCGCCCACTTTGCCGTGCGCGTAGCGGCCACGCTCGGCTTGATCGATTCGAGCTTGAACAAGCTCGAAAACGGATTGCGCGAGGTGCGGAAAGACCTGCAGCGATTCAAGAGCCGGACGCTGCGGTGGATGCTGAAGGCGACCCTGGCAGTCACGTTGATCGCGGTCTGGATGGCGGCCGGCCAGGTCGCGCTGTGTCTTCTGGCCTGGACCGGCCTGCGACCAGCGCCGTCGCCCCAATAACTGGGCGCGATACCGGAACCAAGGCCCGCGACACTCAAGAACCACCTGGAAATCATCAGGCCTGCGTCGCCGAAACCGGAGGGACGGCCCCATCAAACATCCGGCGGAGACGGCCGGTCTGGAGATGCCGGCGGTTGGCGCCGCCGGGCAATGCGGCGATACTAGACTTCGTCGGAAGACCCGGAGGACGGCTCTCCGAAGCCGTCCACTGCGATTCGGTTTCGTGCGAACACCGGGACTCGACGGCTTCGGAGAGCCGTCGTACAAGAGCATCTGACGGCTTTTGCCACAAAGGCCGGCAGGTTGCCGTTCCGGTCCATCAACGACCGTCCTGCCGAAACGGACCGAGATTCCGAATTGATTCCCTGACAAGGTGCCAGTCTGATGATCACTTCTCGCCAAAGACATTTCCCACGGCAGACCTGCAGCCGGTTCCACGTGGTGCCAACCACGATCATGCTCTGCCTTGCGGCTGCGACGCCGGCGTGGGCCGATTCCAACACGCGCGACTCCGGAATCATCAAGAACCAGGCCAGCCCGCACGCGTCGCTGCGCTGCGTCGACCTGGGATCCGTGCATTGGACCGGCGGTTTCTGGGCGGATCAATTCGAGAAAACGGAGACCGTCACGCTGCCGCGTCTCTGGGAACTCGCGGGCCCTTGGGCCTGGCACAACATGCGCGTCGCCGCGGGGCTGCAAGAGGGCGAGGTCAAGGGCTGCTTCTGGGAAGACGCCTGGATCTACAAGTGGATCGAGTCGGCGTGTTACGTTTACACGCAAACCCGCGATCCCGAATTGCTCGATCAAATGGACCGGATCATCCAGGTCATCGCCGCGGCACAACGGCCCGACGGGTACCTAGCGACCCAGGTGACGTTGCGCAAGCTGAAGCGGTTCTCGTTCCACCACCATCACGAGCTTTACACGATGGGACACCTCCTGACGGCCGCGTCGGTGCATCATCGGACGACCGGCCGGGACAACTTCCTGAAGGTCGCCCGCCGCGCGGCCGATTTCGTCCACAAAACTTACGGCGATCCGGCTGCGGATCCCATGCTGGCCAACTGCCCGGTGAATCCGTCGATCATCATGGGGGCGGTCGAACTGTACCGCACGACCGGCGAGCGGCGGTATCTCGAACTGGCCAACATCATCATCGACAATCGCGGCAAGAGGCGGGGCGAGATTGGCCGCACGCCGTGGGGACGCCCCCTGGGAGGCACCGATCTAAACCAGGATCGAGTCCCCTTGCGACGGTCGAAAGAAGTCGTAGGTCACGCCGTCTTCTGGTCCTATCTGTTCGCCGGGGCTGCCGACGCCTATATGGAAACGGGCGACAAGTCGTTGCTGCAGGCATTGGACCTGCTGTGGAGCGACCTTACGACCAGGAAGATGTACGTGACCGGCGCCGTTTCGCCCGTCCACAAGGGGCTGTCCAATCGCAGCTACCAAAGCGGCCAGCGGACCATCACCAACGACGAAGTCCACGAAGCGGCCGGCTTGCCCTACGACCTGCCCAATGCGACCGCGTACAACGAGACCTGCGGCCAGATCGGCAACATGATGTGGAACTGGCGGATGCTGTGCATCCGGCCGGACGCCCGGTTCGCCGACGTCATGGAGCAAACGCTCTACAACTCGATTCTCTCCGGAATCGAGGTGGACGGGGAAGGCTGGTCGTATACGAATCCGCTCCGCTGGTACGGCTCCGAACACGAACTGCTCAGCAACGACGCCCATACCCGCTTCGACCCCGGAGAACGCCACATCTGCTGCCCGACCAATCTGCTCCGCACGATCGCGTCCATGCACGGCTATCTCTACACCACGAATCACGAAGGGCTCTGGGGCCACCATTACGGGGCGAACCGGGCCGACGTCGCGATCTCCGACGCGACCCGCGTTCGGCTGAACGTCGAGACCGATTATCCCTGGGACGGAACCATCCGGTTGACGCTCGAACAGGTGACCGGCGACGCGGAGTTCGCGATCAAATTGCGAGTCCCCGGTTGGGCAAACGACGCGGCTCTATCGGTCAACGGAGACGCCGTTTCGCACCGGCTGGCGCCGGGGGCGTACGCGACGCATCGCCGGCGGTGGAAGTCGGGCGACCGCTTGCTGCTGAGTCTTCCCATGCCGGTCCGCCTGGTTGCGGCCAATCCCCGCATCGAGCAGGCGCGCGGGCAAGTGGCCGTGGCACGCGGCCCGATCGTCTACTGCCTCGAATCCACCGATTTGCCGGAGGGTGTGCAGGTTCATCAGATTCGTCTTCCGCGGCAGGCCGGTTGGACGGTGCGACACGACGCCGATCTGTTGGGCGGGGTGGCCGTGCTGCAGACCGAGGCATGGGCCATGATGGAACTCAGCGCGGCGGGTCCACTCTACGGCGAGTTGCCGGCGGCCGAACCCCAACGCGTGAAGATCCAACTGATCCCCTACTACGCCTGGAACAACCGCGGCGAACCGCAGATGGCCGTTTGGCTGCCGTTGCGTTGATGCAGAAACGACTTCGGCGCCCCGACTCGTTTGAGCCACCGTGAGGCACAAGTAAAAACTTGGGTATCTGGCACCGGACCAGTCGAAAACGTCGTTTGAACCACTTTCGCAAGGAGAAAGACGATGGCCTTGAGGACTCCGTTCGTAACTCACACGCTCTGGGTGGGACTGGTGCTTGCCGCCTTGGCCGCCCATGCCGCGGCCAATCCCGAGAACCCCGACCGGCCCGACCAGGGCGGAATCGCCAGGCTGTATCCCGGCGACGAAGGGATCGAGCGGGATCCGCGGGTGTTGTTCGTCGACGACTTCGAGACGGGCACCGTCGAAGAAATCGGCGCCCGCTGGGGCAGCATCCATCTGAAGGAGAACATCGATCTGCCCGAGGACGTGCACGCCAACTCACCGGGCAACCGATCGATCCACATCTCGAAGAACGGCCACCTGTTTACGCATACGCGGGGCGTCGACACGATGTACGCCCGGTTCTACGTCAAGTTCCACGAGAAGACCGGCTACATCCACCATTTCGTCCACCTGGTGGCCGACCGCACGCCGCAGCCCTGGCCCAAGGGCGGCGCCGGCGAGACGCCGCCCGGCGACGCCAAGTTCTCCACCGGCATCGAGCCGACCGGGCGCTGGGGCAAGTTTCCCCCGCCCGGCGTCTGGAACTTCTACACCTACTGGCACGAGATGAAGACCAAGTGGGGCTCGGTCTACAACGGCAAGCAGGAGCCGATCGAGCCGGGCCGCTGGTATTGCGTCGAGGTCCTCTTGAAGGCCAATTCCAGCCCGGAGAAAGCCGACGGCGAACAGGCCTTTTGGGTCAACGGCGAGCTGTACGGCCGCTTCCCGGGCTTCCGCTGGCGCACCAGCGACAAGCTGAAGATCAACAGCTTCTGGCTGCTCTACTACAACACCGACCAGCCGGCCCGACACAACAAAGACCCCCACCCGGAAAGCCGCGTGATGCAGGTCTGGTTCGACGACGTGGTGATCGCCACGGAGTATATCGGCCCGGTATTCGGCAAACCGAAGCACGGCAAGAAAAAGGCCACGCCCGGCAAAAGCGCGCTGTTGACCCCGGGCCTGCTGATCGCCCAGCCGAGCAAGACGGTCTTTTCAGAGAATTTCGAGCAAGGCCCCGGCGGCTTCCAGGGCGGCGAGGTGACCGGCAGCGGCCCGGTTTCCGACGGCGCGGGCGAATCGCGGGCCTATGCGTTCGGGCCCAAGGGGGCCTCGATCTGGGACACCTATTCGCTGCCGGTGAAAGAGTCGACCACGATCCGATTCAAGCTCAAACCGCTGCAAGACGTGGGTGAGGCGACTGTGATGATCTGGTCGAAGAAGCAAAGCGACAACTGCCGCTATCGAATCGGCCCTTTGAAAAAGGGAGCGTGGCGCCAGATCGAATTCCGCGCGATCGAGGCCCGCGTCGGCTGGGGGATGAAAGGGCCCAGCCTCGAAGGCGACGTGTTGGACAACTTCAAGCTCTTCTACGAGGGCCAAGAGGGAGACCGCGTCCTGTTGGACGACTTCGAGATTCTGCAGTAGGTGACGGCTTCAGCAAACCGATTCACCATGGCTGGCAGTGAAGCAGTTCAAACCGAACTATGGCGCGGTCGGCATGGTGATGTACACGGTAGTCGAAACCCTCAAGGCCGGCTACTACCGCGTCAACCTGCCGTCGCGGAGGCAGCGCTCCGGCCATAGCGGTTACCACTTCTCGTCGTACTTGGTCCAGAGCAGATCGCCGAGGTTCCAATAAGCTTCCGTTGCTTCGAAGCACGCCTTGCGGGTCTCTTGTGTCAGATAAGCACGTGCCTTGGAAGGATCGTCACGGTGAAGCTCTGCGGCCCTGGTGGCGATTTTCGGCTGAGCTGCCAGAGACTTCTCCTGAAGCGGATCGCGGATCTGGCCCACGTCGACGCGCATCTCGCCCCAACGTTGTGCCGCCAGCGTGGCCACGCGGTTGTAGGCCCACCAGGCCGATCGGCGGCTGAAGCCCGTCGTACGACCGTCGGTGCGGTAGTCTTCCGGCAAATCGGTCACACCGGCATAGACGGGCACGTAGGTGGTCATGGCCGGGTTGCCGTAGCCGAACCAGATCACTCCCCCGACCGGATCGGGCAACCAGGACCGCGATTGCGTCACGGTCACGTACATGCAGTACCAGCGGGCCATCGGCCGCTCGCCGCGCCAACCCCAACCGCCGTTGATCTTCAACAGCTGGTTCATCTCGTAAGGCATGAACGGGTTGGCCAGCGGACTCTTGACCGTCTTCCCTTGGTCATCCGTCACCGTCAGGTCTTTCACCATGTCGTAGTCGGTTCCCTCGAACGTATCCCGGAAGAGTTCCATCACCTTTTCCGGCCCGACGGGGTGCTCGGGCTTGACCGAAAACGGGAAGACGTTGCTGTTGGGGTGCAACTGGAGCGACGGGGCCAGCAGATCGAGCACCCTCCATTCGCGCCGAGTGGCCGCAAAGCTCGTGCGCCCCTCGGGATTGTATGCCCGCCAGAACTCGAACGGCCGACCGCTTTCTGCGTCCCAATAGCCGTGCTCCTCGGCGACCTTTTCCACATGGTCGGCGGCCATGAACTCGTCCGGTTTCGAGAGATCGATTTCCCCGATCCGCGCGGCATTCGCCACCACCGAGACGTGGTCGTCGGGAACGCGCCGGGCGGCCCAAACGGCTCCGACTTGGTCTTTGCCCGGCCCCACGATCTCCATCAGCCACACCTCCCGGGAATCTGCGATGGTCAGCGCTTCGCCCGCGTCGCACCAACCGTACTTCTCGATCAGTTTTCCGCCGATGCGGATCGCCTCTCGGGCGGTCGTCGCCCGTTGGAGCATCAAGCGGGTCAACGTTTCGCAATCGATCGCCCCCTTGTCGCTCTGCAACGCCTCGCGGCCGCCGAAAGTCGATTCGCCGATGGCCAGTTGGCGTTGGTTCATGACGGCGTAAGCGGGTGCAATGTAACCGAAGGTTTCCGCGACCTGGGGGATCTTGGAGGTCGGCTGGCGCCCGTACCGCGGCATGGGGCCCAGGTCGTCGTCGCAACGCTTCGTCAGCAGCAGCGTGGAGCCGGGGCGGTGTTTCGCTGCGGGCACGACCAGGATCTGCGAGCTGGTCCGATGGCTGTCGCAAGTGTGCGAGGTGATGACCGAGCCGTCCGTGGAGGCCTTCCTGCCCACCATGATCGAAGTACACGCCGGTGACGGTCTGGTGTGGGAAGTCAGCAGGAGACCGAGTGCCATCAGTGCCGCCATCATCGTCGTTCTTTGCATGATCTCCACCTTGTCTGAAGAACAAATTCTGCTGCCATGCGTGGTCGTCGGGCGTCGTGTCGCCCCGTGAGGCCCCGCTCCTCACCCGGTGTGTCCGAAGGATTACCATATAGTCTAGCACGCCTGCGAAAGGTGTGCATCCTCTTCGGCTTCCCAACCCGGGTGCCGACGATTCTGCAAGACCGCCCCCGGACCGTTCCCGACCGACGTCAACCCCGGAGCGTCGAGCAACTCAGCCAAGGCGTTCCCCCGCGTCGTCGGATGCCGGAGGAAGAGTTCTCGGTCTCGGAGAAGACGCCCAAGCGAAGTCTGCGGGACTTCGTGCAGTATGGGTGATGCTTGGACGCGAGGTACAACGCCCCAACGGATGCCGCAAGTTCCTCGTTCCGGGCAACATCTACCCGATCGGATAGCCCCAACGTGCGGGGCCAGACCTGAGCGATTTGACCGCGACTCCCGCCGCAGGTAAAGTAGATGCTGGCTGCCCCAGCGGCCTGTCGCCGAGTAGTCCGTCTTGATGTGTCGCCGGCAACCGCAGATGTTGTATTCCTCACGAAGGCACCTTAGATTGAACACTCGAACAAGGTCAGTCTTCGTTTGATACGGGCCCACCAAGGCGACCAGCGCACCATCACGGCCACAGGGCAGCCACCGTTATCAAGCACAAGGAACGGTTATGTCATCTCCAGCGGGAGTTTACCATGAATCTGTCGTTGCTCGACCCAAGAGGTAAGGTGCGAAGACCGGCCATCGGCATGCGTGGCCGCAGGTTGGCATTTGAATCGTTGGAGGCGCGCCGCTTGCTCGCCGCGTTTTCGGTCAACAGTTTTCTCGATGCGGTGGACGCAGACCCCGGCGACGGCGCGGCCCTGACCAGCGATGGAGTCACCACGCTCCGCGCAGCCGTCATGGAGGCCAACGCCCTGGAGGGTGACGACTCGATTTCCCTTCCGTCGGGCCGGTACGAGTTCACGTTGCCCGGCTGGGAAGATTCCGCCGCAGCCGGTGACTTGAGCGTCACCGACGGCTTGACGGTCCTCGGCGCCGACGCGGAGACCACGATTGTCGACGCGGCCGGGCTGGACCGCATATTCCGCGTGACGAGCGACGTCCGACTCGACCTTTCCGGGCTTCAACTGACGAACGGGTTCGCCCATTCGGGCGGTGCCATCACGAACTCCGGTACGCTGACAATGACAGACTGCATTCTCCAAGGCAATCGCGCGGATACCAATGGCGGCGCCGTATACAATGCGGGCGTGTCCACGCTGACCCGCACCACGTTTGAGAGCAATCTCGCGCAGTCGGGCGGCGCCATCCACAGCTTCTTCAGCACGGTGACGCTGGAAGATTGCACTCTCGAAGGTAACTCCGCCACACTTTCTGGCGGGGCGGTCAGCGGCAACGGCGAATTGACCATGACGGACACCACGCTCCGCGACAGCTCGGCCAGTACCGGCGGAGCTATCTCGTTCTCAGACACGACGATCCTTTCCGGTTGTTTACTGGAAGGCAACTCGGCCCTCAGCGTCGGCGGTGCCATCCACAGCTCCAATGGCACGGTGACGTTGACCGACTGCACGTTGGACGGCAACTCGGCGGCAAGTGGAGCGGGCATCCACTACGTCGGTAAGTTGACCCTGGTCCGAACGACCGTCTCCAACAACGTGGCCGACTCGTTCTCCAGCGGCAACGGCGGCGGAGTCTACGTCTTCGGTATGGGAAGTGTGGCCACCGTGAGCAACAGTGCCATCAGCGGCAATTCCGCTTCCAGTGCCGGGGGCGGTATCTACGGGTCCGGCACTTTGACGTTGAGCAACACGAGCCTTTCCGACAATTCGGCCGGCTTTCGCGGCGGCGGAATCTTCAACACCGGTACGCTGGACCTGAACGACTGCACGCTGACGACCAATTCCTCCGGCGGTGACGGTGGCGCTCTGTACAACGCCGAAACGGCGACGCTGGTCGACACCACCGTGGAAGGGAACTCCACGCTGGATAACGGCAACGGGGGCGGCATCGGCAACGAAGGCACGTTGACTCTGACCGATTGCACGCTCTCCCACAACACCACGGTCATCCGCGAGTTGGGCCCCGGTTACTACGCATTCGGCTTCGGTGGCGCCGTCTATAATGGCTTCGACACGGCCACGCTCTCCGGCTGCACCCTCTTCGCCAACGAGGCCGCGTCAGGCGGCGGAATCTTCAATCAGTATACGGCTTCGCTGACCAACAGCACGCTATCGGGCAATTCGTCGGTCGTTTCGGGCGGCGCGATCAGAAACCACGGGCACGCGACGCTCGCCTTGACGAACGTGACCGTCACCGACAATTCGTCCGATCTGGCCGGCGGCGTCGACAATTACCAGTTGGCCACTGTCCACTCGCACAATACGATCATTGCCGCAAACTCGGCGGCCGCCAGCCCTGACGTCAACGGCACGTTCCTCTCCGAGGGCGGCAATCTCATCGGGAATGACGAGGGCAGTAGCGGTTGGCAACCGATTAGTGACATCTTGAACGTCCCGGCTCAGCTTGGCCCTTTGCAGGACAACGGTGGACCGACGTGGACGCATGCGCCGTTGGTGTTTGAATGGGCCAGCAGCCCGGCAGTCGATGCGGGCGATCCGGCGTTTGATCCTTATCTGTACGACCCGCCGCTGTTGACCGACCAGCGGGGAGCGGCTCGAGTGCACGACGGCGACGGCGACGGAGTGGCCAGGGTGGACATCGGGGCCCATGAGTACGGCGCCCAACGGCCGACGGTCGTCGCGCGACGGATCTTCTATAACCATTCCACTTGGGACGACCCGGCGGCAGGGCGCAGCGACGAGGACGCCATTGCTCCGGGAAAGGTCGCTCTACGACCCAACCAAACCGCCACCTTCGCCAACTACACCGGCTACGACAAGGGCATCAACGGCATCATAGTCGACGTCGCCGGCCTGCCCGGCACACCGACGGCCGATGACTTCGAATTCAAGATCGGGAACGACGACGATCCGGGCAATTGGGAACCGCTGACCGCACCTCCCGAAATCGCTGTCCGTCCGGGTGAAGGCACCAACAACTCCGACCGCGTCACGCTCACCTGGCCCGACAACACGATCCGGAACACATGGCTGCAGATTGCCGTCCTGGCTACCGCCAATACCAGTCTGGCTCAGCCCGACATCTTCTACTTCGGCAACGCGATCGGCGAGACGGGCAACTCAATGATGGAAGCCCGGGGCAACGCTGTCGACGTGCTCCTAGCTCGAAACAATCCACGCACTCTCACCAATCCAGCATCAATCGACTTCCCCCACGATTTCAACCGCGACCAACGCGTCAACGCGACCGACATGCTCATCGCTCGGAACAACCAAACACACTTGCTGAACGCGCTGAAGCTGATCGCCGTGCCCGGTGATGAAGGCAAGTCAGCGGTGCGGCTCGACATTGGCGGCGATGTGGCCGTTGATACTGCTTTTGCGGGAAAGGTAGACGGCGCGCGCTGCTGTTTCTATGAACTTGAAGAAATGGCCACCGACCGGCGGGCGTTCGACAAAGTTGTGAGGGATACTCTGGACGTGTTGCTGGTGGAGGTGTAAGGGAGACCGGGCGCGTCCCGGCGCAGCGGAAGGCCGTGCGGCGTTGCGCCCTTAGCGTGCCATCGCGGCCTGGCCGCCCGAGAGCCTCATGAGTGTCGCAACCCTCTGCTGCATCACGCTTTGCGGCGATGCAGGACACGAACAACCGCAGTGAGTAAGGCTCGGCAAATGCCGAATCTGCCGCAACCGGCCCTGACCCGTTTTGCTCGGTTGGGTTCTCTGATATCCTCGGGGAACGGCCATCGTGACAAACCGAAGGAGCCCAGCCATGACCGCTGCCAAAGAGTTCTCCCGGCGACGTTTCCTGAAGCGAACCGCCCGCGTGGCAACTGCGCTGGCGGCCGGCCCCTATTTCATCCCGTCCGGGGCGCTCGCCTCGTTGCAGCGGCCGGGAGCCAACGATCGCATCGGCGTGGGATATGTCGGCTGTGGACGCCGGGGCAATCAACTCCTGGGCCTGCCGCCTGAAGGGCAGGTCGTCGCGGCTTGCGACCTGGATGCCCGCCGGGCCCACGCGTTGGCCGCCAAGAAAGAGTGCCGAGCCTACACCGACTATCGCCAACTGCTGGACGCCGACGACGTCGACGTCGTCTTCATCGCCACGCCGGACCACTGGCACGTGTTGCCTGCCATACACGCATGCCAGGCGGGCAAGGACGTTTACCTGGAAAAACCGCTCAGCCTCACGATCCGCGAGGGGCGCCTGTTGGTCGACGCCGTGCGGAAACATGGCCGCGTGCTCCAGACCGGCAGCCAACGCCGCTCGATGAAGTACCACCGGCTCGGGTGCGAAATGGTCCGCAACGGCCTGGCCGGCAAGATCCATACGGTGCTGATCATGAATTACCCCAGCCCTTGGGAATGTGGGCTTCCCGGCCAGCCCATTCCCGACGGGCTCGATTGGAACACCTGGTGCGGACCCACGGATCCGGTGCCGTACCATCAGGATATCTTCATTCAGCGGTCCAATCCGGGGTGGATTTCGTTTCGCCCCTGGTCGGGTGGCGAGATGACCGGCACCGGCGCCCACGGCTTCGATCAGATCCAGTGGGCGCTGGGCACCGATCACACCGGTCCGGTGGAAGTCTGGTGCGAGGGCGGAAAGCTCGAAGCGCCGGTCTACACACGGCCGGAGAGCCGCGATCGAGGCAATCTCGCGTGCAGCCGAAACCGCCGGGTGCGGATGCGGCTGGCCAACGGGATCGTGATTCGGCTGGAAGAAGGCGAATCGGCGGCCGGGGCCACGTTCGTCGGCGATCGCGGCAAGATTCGCATCGGGAACAACACGGTCGAAAGCAATCCCGTCGATCTGGCGAAGGACCCACCCGAGGACATGAAGATTCGCCTGCCGGTCAGCGATCACCACATCCAGAACTGGTTCGACGCGGTTAAAACCCGCTCCAGGCCGATCGCCGACGTCGAGATCGGCCACCGTTCCGCCATCCTCTGCCACGTGGGCAACATCGCCCGCTGGGTCGGCCGCCGGCTCCGCTGGGACCCCGTCACCGAGACGTTTCCCGGCGACGCGGAAGCCAACGCCTACCTGGATCGTCCCCGCCGGAAGGGCTTCGAATTGCCGGAAGTGTAGTTCGCAGAACGTCCTCGGCCGGCCTCTATCTCCCGTCGTCGGAGCGGATCTGCCGAACGCCTTGCGGCGGGCGGCGGGCATCGGAAATCCGCTCGTGAAGCAGCTTGGACAGTTGCCGGACCAGCTCGGCCCGCTCCGGGTGAACGGCCAGGTTGACCATCTCCTCGGGATCGGTCTGATGGTCGTAAAGCTCGGCGCCCGCGCTGCCCTCTTCGCCCCATTCGGTATAGCGGTAGCGCGACGTGCGAACGCTGTAGCCGCTGGCGTATTGCGTTAGCGCCGAACGCCGTGGCGTGGCGGCCGGATCCTTCAGCACGGGCACCAGACTGACGCCCGAGAGGTGCTTCGGCGCCGCCAGTCCGCATAATTCGGCCAGCGTCGGATAGAAGTCGACCATCTCGGTGGGCATCGTGGTACTTCGGCCCATCGCCGAGACGCCCGGGCCGGCGATCACCAGCGGCACGCGGGTGGCGTTTTCGAACAGCGTCGTTTTCTGCCAATGGCCGTGTTCGCCCATGTGATAGCCGTGGTCCGAAGTGAACAGGACGATCGTATCGTCCGCCAGCCCCGTCGCTTCCAGAGCGTCGAGCACCCGACCCACCTGGGCGTCGGCGAACGTGGTCGAGGCATGATAGGCCTGGATCGCCTGCCGGGCCAGATCTTCGGGCAGGTTGAGCTGTTCTTTCTTGCGGGTGATCGACTGGCGGGCCGGACCGGGCAGCGAGTCGAGGTACCGCTCGGGCACTTCCGGTACTACGATCTTCTGGCGCGGATACATGGCGAAGTACTTCTTCGGGGCCACGTACGGCGTATGGGGCCGATAGAGGCCCACCGCCAGGAAGAACCTGCGATCCTCCTGCGCGTACTGCTTCAGCAGCCGGACGGCCTGCGTGGCGCCGATGCCGTCGGTCTGTTCCTCATCAACGCCGTCGGCGGCCAGCCAACTGAGCGTGCCGCCGAAGCTGCCCGGCCGCAGGCTGAAGATCAGATCCTCATCGTCGCGGTCGCGGCCGCGGGGGTTGATGGTGTAGTCCCACGAATACGGATCGTCGTGCCCGCCGGTGCCGATGTGCAACGGCACGTTGTAGTGGTAGATCTTGCCGATCCGCGTGGCGAAGTAGCCGTGGTTGCGGAACATCTGCGCCATGGTCTGGACGTTGGGCAGACGCTGGCGAACGTAAATCGCGTTGCGGTGGATCAGCGTCTGGTCGGCATAGAGTCCCGTCATGAACGAGGCCCGGCTTGGCCCGCACAACGGGTACTGGCAGTAGGCACGCTCGAACCGCACGCCGCGCTCGGCCAGCCGATCAATATTCGGCGACTTCACCAGCGGATGTCCGTAGCAGCCGAGATCGCAGTTGAGATCATCGCAGATCAGGAACAAGACGTTTGGCCTGTCGGCGTCTGCGCTCTGGCAACGGCCGAGGCCGGTGAGAAAACCAAACAGCAGAACAATCGCAACAAGGTAGGCACGCATGTCATGGGGCTCCCGGGTGGTTGCGGTGGAAGGCTTCGGAATTCCCGCAAGGTTCGCGGCAGGGTCAAACATTATACCACAACTTGCGGCCGCCACACACTCCAAGCGAAACGATCCAGACGCACGTATTTCTTATCTGGGGACGTGTTCCGAAATTCACGTCGGACAGGGGGCGGGTTGTACGACGGGCCGCCGAGCCCGTCGATTTGTGGCCGTTATCTGGCGTCTCGACGGCTTCGGAGAGCCGTCGTACCCATTGCAGAAGCCGCCGCACCTATATCAAGCCACCGTTCCGAGTCTGCCAGCGCATGCAGCGCGGCAACCGACCCACCTTAGGCACGTCGCCCTGGACGTCGGGGTCGAAGATCAGCCGTACCGCCGGGGTTTGCGGTTTGGCCGAGGGCGCGCCCACCGCCATCCGTGCGACCAGGGATGCGATTGCCGCGGTTCTCAGCGGACGTAGCTCCGCGGGACAAGCGATGCTACGACTCCCGTCCGGCTACCATGTCGAAGATCCAGCTCTCCAGTTCGGGTCGGAGATAGAAACGCGGGAACAATAGAGTGTCGTCCTTGGAGAGCATCCCTTCTTCCAGGGCGGTCTTCTCCAACGGCGTCCGGGGATAGATGCGAATTCCCACGGTAACCTTAAGCACTTCCAGGCCGAGGGAGTCGGCAAAAGCGAGACTCTCCTTCACGGACTCCCTCGTTTCGCCGGGACCGCCCAGCAGAAGGAATCCCAGACGGCGAATGCCGTGCTTGGCAAGCAAGTCGGAAATCCGTCGCACCTCCTCCGGCTCGAACCGCTTGTTCATCGCGCGCAGCACGCCCTTCGATCCGCTTTCGAACCCCAGGCTGACCTCCACGCAACCTGCCTCGGCCATGGCCGCAACCAGCTCTTCCGGTACACGGTGCGGGTAAAGGATGCACCGCCAGGCGATCTTCAGTCGCTCGGTCACGATAAGACGGCACAGGGTCATGGCATAGGACAGGGGAAGATTGAACGTGTTGTCGACGAAGCAGAACCGCTGGAATCCGGCGTTCGCCACTCGGCGGATATGCGCGATGACCGATTGCGGTGATCTGGCCCGAAGGCCTCGACCTTCGATGTCGGCAGTCGAGCAATAGGTGCAGTCCAGCGCACATCCCCGCCGGGTCTGAACGGGCACCCAAAGATCGGGGGTCGTGGGCTCGCCGGTCAACCAGACGTTGTCGTCCGGCAGCGGCAGCAGGTCCAGATTCGGCGCGAACTGCCGTTCGGCCCGGCAACCTTTCCCGGACAGGTGGACGCCGGGAAGCCCCGAGGGGTCTTGGCCTTGCTGAAGTCTTTCCAGGAGGGCGGGGAAGACGACCTCCCCTTCGCCGCGAATGCCCAGGTCCGCGCCGAGATAGTCCAGGGCGGCATCCGGGAAGATGCTGTACCCGGCGCCGCCGAGGACGGTGGGGGCGTCCGTATAGGCTCGGCAGCAGGAAACGAGGTCCTTGACCGGTTCGAGGAGGAACCTGCGGGTCTGCACGTCCTGGTCGTCGATATTCCGCACCGAAATTCCCACGACCTCGGGGGAGCCAGTCGCAATCGCCCGCTGTACCGCCACTAAAGGCTCGGCCTCGCCGAACAGGTCGAGGTAGGCGACTTCATGGCCGGCCCGCCGCGTGGCGGCGGCCACCAGACCGAGCCCAAGCGGCGGCGCGGGCATGTTGATCCGCTCAGTGTTAGCGGATATGAGCAAGACTCTCACTTCCACGGTCCTCCTTCCGGAAAGGCATAAACCTCACTGCGCCTTTTCGTTTGAGGGTGACGGCAGCCAAAACCGTTGGGCCAGATTCCAAGTCGTGCCGCCGTCCGGGGAGGTCAGCAATGCCCGGCGACTGCCGCGATGATCGGTGCGATAGAACCAATACGTGGACCAGTAGTCGTAGGAAAGAAACAGTCGGCCGACCCGGTCGATCGTCAGCCGGTGGTAGAAGACGCTGTACTCCGAAAACGGCGGCACGATCAAGATCTTGGGCGGCTCCCAGGGCTTGCCGGGCGGTTTGCGCTGATAGGCGAGCGTGGCATGGTGGCTGGCGGGAAAGGGATCGGTTCCGTACCGCCAGAGCCGGAAGACCAGGTGCAACGCGTCGTCCGGGCCGCATACCAATCCGATGTAGGTCTGCCGCAAGCCATCGCCGACGGCCGCCGCCTCGGTCCAGCCCGAGTGGGCGTCGTTGGGCTTGAGCGATCGGGCATACTGAAACGGCTGGCCGTGCGTTCCCGCCAGTGCGTGCAAGTAACCCCGGCTGTCGATGGTGATGCTCGGCGAGTTGTGTATGTCGTTGGGCGGCGCGCCGTAGCCGACCAGGGCCGGCTGGCCCAGTTCGCCGGTGCGGCGATCGTACGTCGCCACGTAGGTGGGCACTCCGGGCACCTTCTCGTCCGGATCGGTCGCCTCGGCCCAAATCACGTGCACCTTCGAGCCCCGCGACACGACCGTGGCGGGAATGCCCGAGTGGGCGGACAGCCCGATACACTTCCGCGTGATCAAGATCGGCGCACCCATCGAAAGCCGTCCGCCGTCCTTCTCGGGCAACAGCAGTTCCAGGTCGTGGATCCTGCGCCAGATCCGCTGCGGATCCGCGGCGGTCCGCGTGTAGCGCAGAATGGGTGGCGGGCCGTCCGGCACGTTGTGGCCGGAGAACTGCTCGATGTCGAATGACCGAGGCCGATCTTCCCGACCGGGGATCCGGTAAGCGGTAAACGTCCTTCCGCCGTCGGTGGAGTGCAATACGGCGGCCTGCCGACCCGCAGTGGCCACCAGGTAGAGGTCGTTGTCGTCGTCGAACGCCAGCTTGGTCGACGGCACTCCGAACGCCGTACCCTGCAGCGACGCCGTCTCCGATCTCACGGCAGTCCGCAATTCGGACTTGACCCACTGCCCGTCGCGCTGCGCTTCGACGCCGCCGGACGTCCTCACCAGCGGCCGGTTTTGCAGGTCGAAGTAGACCTGATTCTCCACCGGATAGTCCGGCAAGTATCCGAACAGCTCGTTCTCGTGGCGGTAAGGGCGCAGCACCATGGGCATTTCCATGGGCCGTGCGGCCGGCGCCACGCCGGGTTGGACGGTGAGCGTCGAGTAGGTCGAGAAATCCGGATCTTCCGCCGGCGTTGCCCGCAGATGACAGACGTGCCTTTGCCCGTCGGCCGGGACCGTGTAGTGGAGCCTTACCTCGGCGGCCTGCTTCGCATCCAGCACGACCTGGTCGTCGGACAGTTCCACCGGCCAAGGTCCGCCCGGCAGTTCGAGGCTCAAGTGGATGGTTCGCTTGCCGTCCGAGTTGTTGTGGACTTGAAAGGGGAT
>Ga0180437_10004498_pt1 | contig 19789 bp, 27 predicted proteins | sample SS_ome_4_FD_132410 | JGI IMG/M metagenome (GOLD analysis project Ga0180437, IMG submission 132410) | Hypersaline lake sediment archaeal communities from the Salton Sea, California, USA - SS_3_D_1 metaG | ecosystem: Environmental > Aquatic > Non-marine Saline and Alkaline > Hypersaline >... | reverse complement strand
CCGCTATCATAGGACGGAGGGACTTCTTGATCTTCCTGGAGGAGATGTCCTGGGCCTCCTCCAAGGCCAGGATGTCATGGGTGGACCCCTCCACCTTGGACTGTTCACTGGCCGAACAGGCCCGGATCTCTGACCCGTTGGTCAGCCTGACCGTGTCCCTGTTCCAGGTGTCACATTCAATCCCTAGTTCCTCCAGGATCTCCTTGGCCGCGTCCGTCTTCAGGTCCTTCATCAGACGCCTGAACTGGATCTGGGCCTGTTCCAGCTTGGGAGCGTAGATCCCCACTGAAATCCCGTTCTTGAAGCCCCTGTAGCGTCCTTGTTCATCCGTCAGATTGAACCGCCAGTCCCGTTCAAACTCCGGGTCATTGGCTATCACAGGAAGAAGGATGGCCATGGCCGCCAAGATGGCCGCCACCATCTCCGTCTTCCCGCTCTGGCGGGAGAAGAGCGCCGTGACTGTGGCCCCTTCGTGAAGAAGAACGGACTCCACAAGCCTGGCCGCTGGCGTTATCTGGTAGGGGTAGAACTGGATCCCAGAGATCATCTGGGCTGTCTGAATGATCACAGACACCAGGTCCTTGGTGGGGACCTTGGCGTCAGCTTCAGACGTGTAGGGAGTACAGATGGGACACATGGCGTCAGCCGTCTGGCCGCCTGTAGCCCTCTTCCTCCGCGTCCTCCGCTTCTTAGCTGGTTTGACCTGTTCTACCTGGATCTGGGACATGTCCGCCTGGTTTCTTCCACCTGGCCTTGATGGCCAGGGCTTCAGAAGAACTTAGGCGTGTGGGGGGTGTGTCTGATGGGCGTGTTTTCGTGATGTTCTTCTTGATGGTGGCCCCCGTGGGGACCTCTTTCTTGATCTTCTGGGCCATTATCGCTTCTTCTTCCGTAGCCTGGCCCGCGCCTTCTTGGGGGTGACTCCTGTCTTCTTTGCGAAGGTTGACAGAGCCACCTTCTTCCCTTTGACTATGGGCTTCTTTCCCTGGGCCACCCTACGAAGGTTCCGCCGCCTGGCCGCCCCAAGGGCCTTCAGAGACCTCCTCCTTCCTGGCGTACCCATCAGCGCCTCCTCCCTTTCTTCCTCTTCTTTTTCTTCTTCTTCTTGGAGGAACAAGCCATCATGGACCTCCGTTTCCTTGGCGTTCAATATGACGTTGGGCTTCTTCAAGCTGTTGGATCAGCTCCGTGACCTTGGTCTGGAGATCTGGGACCAAACACTGACGCTGACTTAGGGCCGTGACCAAACTGACCACAGCCTGGCCCAATGTGACCACGGAGACGGAATTTTTGTCCACAGCCCTGGCCATCACCTTCATGGCTTCATTCTGGTCCTTCTGTTGATCTCTGGACCACTTCAGCATGATGATGACAGCTATCAGGACGATCCCCGCCGTCCCAAGATCAGCCAACCAAGATAGTTCATTCAATGTAGCCTCCTGACCCTGTCTGTTCGTCCGCCACGCCGCCAGTCAGGCCGTGACCAGCGCCAGCGGAAGCCGAAGAAGCCCGGCTGGCGTAGACGCCTGTCTGTTCGTTGGTCAAAGTGATGGTCCCCGCGTTGTCTGGGGTGGTCACCTGACCGTTCCCATCTATGTCAAAGTAGTCAGCGCCGGTCCCCACCACCTGGTAGAGCCCGTCCGTGATCCCCGCGTTCCCCGTGATGTCAACCCAGACGCCGTAGTCCTGGTCATTCTGGGACAGAGCCCCACAGGTGATCCTCCAGACATCTCCGCCCTGGTCCGCCACGTTGGTGATGGTCTTTCCATCCCCACAGGTAACGTCCGCCTTGATGGCCACATAGCTGGAATGGCGTGTCTGGACCGCCCGTTTACAGGACTGAAGGACAGAGTTTTCCACGGAAGCCTTGGAATTCCCAACCAGGTAGACGCCCGCTTCCACCTGGGCTATGTAACAGCCCGTGACCACGATGTTCCCCGCTTCAATGACGTAGATGGCCGTCCTGTTGGCCGCGTAGGCGTCATCCGCTATCAGACAGTCCTTGACCTTCACGTCATCACACTGGGAAATCCCCACGCCGCCGCCGTTGTTCTCCATCCCGTAGATCTTCAGGCCGTCCAGGATGACTCCGTTGGACCTGGCCACGATGACCGCCACTGTGGCCGGAGCGCCAAGACTGGGGAAGACAGCGCCAAGGGGGTTCTCCGCCTTGATCCGTAGCTTCCCAGTTCCCTGGCATTTCACGCCGTCCACCCAGACCCACGCCGGAACGCTGACCGTCCCGTAGGGGTGAACAGTCAGCTCCCTGGTGATAGGGTTGGAAGCGTAGGTCCCGTCAGCCAACTGGATGGTTATTTCACAGTTGGAAATGGCTTTCCCTTCCAGTAGCTCCAAGGCTCTGTTCACTGACGCCAAAGGATTGGAGCCCGCGCCAGAGCCCTGTTCATCGTTTCCGCCCACGGGGTCAACGTACAGAGTGAACCCGTAGGTCAGCGTGTCGTGGGCCAGGAGCCCATTGACGAAGTCATCGTCAGAGATGATGACCTGTGGCCCGTGTTCATAGGTTATGTGCCAGTCAGGCGCGTCCCCAGTTATCTCCTGGGTTTCCACAAAGCCTCCGTCACCGTCAGGCGTCTGGCTGACTATAATTGACGTAGGCCCCGTCAGTTGGACCGCCGTGAACTTAGGTTCTAACATGAAGTCCTCCTATTCTTACGGACCAGCTTCCCACAAACCGCTAGAAGTCTGGGTATTCGTGGTTCCCCTGAACGTCCACCTGTTGGATGAAATGATGTAGGTAGACCCTGCGTAGGCCATGTAGAGCGCCGGTCCCTTGTTTGACAGCTCCGCCAACCCGGCGGGACTAGCCTGGTTGACCCCGTTGGAATTATTGGCCCTTATGACGTTGTAGATCCCTCTGGCCCTGGGACTGGAGGGAACAGCGTAGAACCCGTTGTTCTGGGACTGGGAAGCCCCGCTGATGAAGACGTGGTTCATCTCCTGGTCAAACCGGTGAAGATCCCTGTCTAACAGGATGTCAACCTGGCTTCCTACCTTGGTGATGGACAGAATGTCATAGGGGCTCCAGTATCCTGATCTACAAGAGCCAGCCAGGTAGATGGAAGACCCGTTGTAGGACCCCACGCCCCTGACGTTAGAGTGACAGAACGTGTATCTACACCTGACGGAGGACTGTTCCCTGGCTTCAATCCCAGGATCTCCGCCATAGAACCAACAGGCCCGGATGTCCAGGTCCTTGGTGTCCGATACCCGGAGCCTGGGATAACTGTGTGGGGTGGCTAGATCCATCCCAAAAGAACAGTTTTCCAGGTTGATGTTTTCACATTCCTGGACGTATCCCCAAAGGCCACGGAGTCCGCCCACGTAGATGTTCCCGTTGGGGGCCTTACATCTCATCATCCCAAGAATTCCCCAACCTGGTCCTTGACCGTAGGAAGGCTGTGTCAGTCCGTAGCCTATGTAGAGCATTCCGTTGTTCGTGACCGTGATGTCACGAAGGCCCACGTCACAGTAGGACATTGTGTAGTAGCCGTTCTGGTTGGCCCAGAAGGGGACCCAGTCCCGCCTCCATCCCAGGTAGGCGTCCTCTGTTGGGCTTGTGTCGGGCTCCACCCTGATGATGATCTGGGCTCCAGAGATGGTCTTGAAATTGTACTGGGACACCGCCCTCTGTACGCTTTTATATGGGTTCCCTATGGAACCGTCACCCGTGGTGTCATCTCCGTTGTAGTGAACGTAGATGTCAGCGTCCTGGGTGATAATTCCGGCCTGGGAAAGGGAACCTGAACTTGAACCGCCGCCACCAATAGCTTCAGGTCCCCTAGATACGAAAGGGCCTTGAAAGATCCTAACTGACGCCGTCCCCACGGACGCCCTGATCCCAATCTTCTCCGGGGTAGACCCACCGTCTCCGCCGAAGGCCACAGACTCCCCTTCGTTCAGGAGCGCCGCCTGGGCCGGGTCCAGCTCTGGAAGAAGCCCCACAGCGATGTAGACGGAACCGGCCAAGACCGTGATCTGGATGGGTTCCCCGCTGTCTCCTGTCTGGATGAAGCCTCCTGACGTGTCTATGTCTAGCTGGCCTCCCTGAATTTGGTTCTGAAGGATGAAATCAGGCATTATCTACCCCCTCCTTCCTTCTCCAGGTCACTGACGTTCTTCCGCGTCAAGGTGGCCTGGCCTGTGATGACCTCCTGGGCCGTGGCCTTCATCCTGGCGTTCAAGGGGGACAGGGGCTTCATGAACTTGTTATTGTCCCCTGGCTTTCCCTTGCCAGGACGGAGACCCGTGTTGGTGGCCAGGGAGGACGTGGGCCGCTTTGGGGTCCGCTTTGCCCGTTCCTTCCGTGACAGAAACCGGCTGTTAATTCCCAACTGGTTAGCCATTGTCTTCCTCCGTCATTTGGTTGAAGAACCAGATCACGTCTGAAACAGACATGTCCGCCAGGTCCTCCGTCTTGACTCCCATGGAGACCCCGTCCACGGAGATCTTGGTCATGGGATTTCCAAATTGGATTTCCATGGTGGAGCCCACAGGAATGGGGACCAGCTCCGGCTGGAACCGTTCCACCCTTCCCCCACAGCCTGGCCGTGGACAGGATGTCAGCTTCCCCTGAAGAGCCTGGTCTTCAGGTTCAGAGAAGACTTCCATCACGAAGTCACAGGCTTCAGACAGACACCGGTATTCCGCTACTGGTTCCTGTTCTGTTTGGTTCTTGACTGTTTCGTTGATCTCTTTTCCCTTCCGCTTCCGTATTTCAGCGTCCTGGCCGCTACCGCCTTGATGGAGGACGCTGAACCCTTCCGCCCTTCGCCGCGCCGGGGGGTTGGACTGATCTTCTCCCCCTGGGACGCCTGTTGAAGGGCTTCCCTATCCTGAACTGACTTCTCCGCCGTCTCCATAGTCCGCTCCAGGTCCCAGTCCGTGTAGAACTTGAACCCTTCCATGAACGTCTTCTTGGCTTCTTCTAGTTTCAGCATAGTCAGGCCAGAACGATGGTCAAGACTTGGATCAGAGCATAGAGCGTGGTCTTCCCAAGGGACTTCAGAAACTTCTTCCGCCGCTTGGACTCTTCAATCAGCTCCAACATCTCCTCCGCGTTTGACGTTAATGACTTGATGACCAGGGCCGCGTCCATGTGGTCAGCCGCCAGCTCCAAGGCTTCCTCCAGCTTTCCCTGGCGAAGCTTGAAGTAGATGACTTCCAACAGCTCCCGACCAAAGGCCAGGAACAGGTCCGCGTTCTGGACAAGAACTTGAAGGTCCGTGGCTGTGAATAGATCCCCCACAGGGAGATCACCAAGGGAAAGATCACCCAGAGGGGTTTCTATGGTAGGTCCCGTGTCTTCCGTGTGACTTTCAAGAAGGTCTTTGACAGTGTCTACCGCTTTTTCCCAATCTTCACTTTTCAGTGTACCCATTTTCTAAACCCATTTCCAGTCCCCGGGGTCAAGGTCCCCCGGTTTCTGTTCCACTGTCCCCCTTTTTAGGGAGCCGTGAACGCCTTCATGGCGTCCAGGGGTAGCCTGTGACAGGATGTCACTGTTTCACCAAGGGAAATTCCGGCCTCCTTTCCTATCAGTTGGCCCACTTCCCAGATGGGCCTGGCCTCTTCCTCCACGCCTTCCTTCCCGGAGTAGACACAGAGCGTGTCCGTGGCGTGTTCTCCGCCGTATGGGTCAAAGCCGTGGTCTCCACAGACCACCCAGAAATCAGGCTTCAACATCCAGACCAACAGATTGAAGATCTGTTCCAGCCAGGAGTAGATCCCCAGAACTCCGTTGGAGTCCAGGGCCGGGTAGGCGTGGGAAACCCTGTCCGCCGCCTTGGTCCCCACACAAACGATGTCCCGCCGCCGTAGATCGTGGGCGTGACGAAACAGGAACCCGCTGTGGTAGCCAAGAACCAGGACCAGCTTGTCCAAGATGGCCTCCGCGTGGTCCCCGCTGTTCATCAGGCCCCACGTGGTCCCCATCCTTGGATCCATGATGTCAAACAGAAATTCATCTGGAAGATCAATCCCCTGGGCCACGTCCAGCTCCGTGGGACAGGGGAACCCAGGAACTATCCAGCTCTTCCCCTTGGCCTTCAGACCCCACGTGAAGGGGGCCAGGAATGACACGTTGTTCTCCCCATCCAGCCAGGTGGAGGACCTGACATCCGCGAAGGTGGGACCTGACAAGGTCCTCCCGTTCATAATGACCCCGTGATCCACGGGAGCCAGGCCCGTGTAGATACTGGACCAGTTTGGCCCAGAATATGGCCGCCCCTCTATGATGTCTGTGACCACAGCTTCCGCTTTGAAAAAGGTCCCTTGTTTGGTGAAGAACTCCTTTTCCTTGGAATACCGGTAGGACAGCCCGTCCACAGCGTAAACTAGGATCATGGCTCTTCCTCCTTAGATGTCATCCCCTTTGACTATGACGTAGTCCACTGACACGCCGCGCCCGGTCACGGGTTCATTATTCTGGAACCTTATTCCGAAATTGGCGTTATTATTGGCCGCGCCGCCTGAATGTCCTGACACGTCATAGGTGTGTTTGACCCAGAACGTGGGATCCACTGGTATGGTGGCCAAAGAAGTCCACGTTGACCCGTTGGTGGTGTAGTAGACATCCAGGGCCGCCGCGTCATCCGTTATACAGTAGAAGGACAACGTGATGTTGTTCTTCCCCACTGTGGAGATCCCCATGTCCATGTAGTGGTTACCCTCAGAAGCTATGTTCACGTAGCCTTGACCCGTGAAGTCAGTGAACCCGTAGCCTGGCTTCACGTAGACCCCATAGACGGGGACCGTGTTTGGATCATCGGGCCATTCCCTCCATTCAGCGCCGGAATGACCTGGGCCTCCATATTGCTGATGAACCGCGTACACATAGTTGGGGTAGCCAGCCGGATCTGAACAGGTCCAGGGTGGTAGTTCAGCCTGTGGCTGACGGTAGTCTTCAAAGTCCTCATAGAACAGAACTCTGTCAGAGTCAGGGACCAAGGGATAGCCCTGGCAACCCTTGAACCTGATGTCATCCACGTAGAATTGACCGTTGTATGGGCTGGAGTCAGACAGTTCAAGGCGTACCAGAAACCGCGTGTTGTGACAATACGGACCCACCCCAGACCAGTAGGTTGACCCGTCAGAGACAGGTGGGCTTTCCCCCCATGTGTGGGCTCCTACCAGGTTGAACTCCGCGTAGGTCCAGGTGGACGTATATGTGGTCCCGGCCACAGAACCGTTCTTCAGCCAGGTCTCCCCGTCATTCGTGGATATGCGAACTACCATAGAACTAGGCCCCGCGTCCCCCAGTTCCCCGTAGCCCAGATACCAGAAGGAAAGGACAGGTTCAAAATATCCCAACATGTTCACGTGGATGGTGTGGGACAGCTCCACCCAGTCATTCCCGCCCGAACGGTTCACCTTTCCTTCATAATTGCTTCCAGCTCTTCCAAAGTCTCCCACGTAGCAGTAGGTGTCATTGAACTCTGTCCAAGGGGGACTCTGGGAGTCCCAGTCAAGACCGTCTTCAAAATTCTCCAGGTATCTCTGAACTCCCGTACAGGCCGTAGGCGTTGGTGTAGGGGTTGGCGTGGACGTTGGCGTGTTCGTTGGCGTGTTCGTTGGCGTGAAGGTTGGCGTGGCCGTGGGAGTGTTCGTTGGAGTATTCGTTGGCGTTGACGTGGGCGTTGGCGTGGGCGTGAACGTGGGGAGCGTGGGGTCATAACATCCTATCAGCTTCACGTCATCTATGAAGATACAGGACCCGCTGTTGGTGGTGGGCTTGTCTATCCAGACCTTGAACGTCACGTCATGTTTGTGAGAGAAGACGCTGTTTTCCAGTAAGTGTTCACGGTAGGACCAGAAGTTATTCTGGGCGTGTCCGAAGATGAAACTATCCAAGGTGGTCCACGGACCCGTGGGCTCTGGCGCTATCTGGATGTAGCCCTTGGCCGCCTGGACGTTGACCGTGGCCTTGACGAAGTAGGACAGGATCATGTCCACCTGGGACTGGGTGTTGTGGGTGTAGGTGACATATTTGGCCCCCGTTCCCGTTCCCACTCCCACGCGCCCTTCAGTGTTGGATCCGTCCCTGTCATAGTTTCCACAGGTATACCAGGCGTCTTGAATGTTCTGATACCAGTCCACGGTTCCAGGGACAGAGTCCAGTTCATCAAAGTCACTTTCCAGTTCAAAGTCCTCTTCATAGATGGCTGGACAGGTGGTAGGCGTAGCCGTGGGCGTGGCCGTTGGCGTGGGCGTGTCTGGAGGGGTTGGCGTAGCCGTGGGCGTGGGGGAACACTGGTAGGGTCTACACTTATACAGGTTCCACTGTTTGGCTTCATTCTGGCGTTCGTAGGCTATCCAGTCATTAGCCGGAGCCCAGGTCAAGTAGGTGTGGTCATAGGGAGTTATGGTGACCACTTGGCCTCCTTGCCCTGGGGTTATGATGGCCGTGTTGGCGTCTATCACGTAGACCTGGAAGACTCCGGCGTTGGTCTGTCTCTGACAGGCTATGGTCAATCCGTCAGGGGACCACACAGGACCATAGTGGTGGAACTGACCCGTGGTGATCTGGTGGTCCTCCGCCGGGTAGGTTCCAAACTCTGTTTCCAGGACGTTGATCTGGAAGTAGCCTTCTTCGTCCCGCTTACTGTAGACAGCCCACGTGTGGACGGAAGACATGTCAAGGTCAATCCGTTCTCCAGGGGAGTCCGTCAGGGCCTCTTCCACAGCCATTCCTGTCCCCGCTTTGGGGTCAGTCAGATCCGCCTTGTAGATGTTGAAATCCAGGCCAACTCCGTCCTGTTTGATGTAGACCGCGTCATTGTCATCAAAGGAGAAGTCACCAAACCCGCGCCAGTTGGAGTAGTCCGTGACGTTCCTGAACCCTGGCCCCGCCTGATATAACATAATCTGCCAATGGCCTGATCCCCGCTCTGGCTCCCTTCTACACATCAGCCAGAAGTTATCAGAAGAGTATTTGACCTGACCGTAGTCTATGGTGTCATCCCCAATCCCAAACCACATCTGGCCAAGACCCGCTACGCCTGTGAACGCCAGCTTGGTCCTCCCGGTGGTGTTGTTCGTGACCTCCGCTATCCCCGCCATGGGTGGTCCACCAAAGGACGCCCTGGGCCTGAAATGGCTGTAGTCCGCGTTGGCCGTGACAGGATAGTTCCGCTCCTCCGCCAGGTTCCAGGCTCCTGTCTGGAAGCCGTAGGTGGGGTCCAGGTAGCTGTGAAAGATCCAGTCCCCCGCTGGAGCCCAGTGTGGATGTCTATGGGTAGACGCTGACTTCTTGGCGCTGATCCTGATGTTGTCCACGTAGAAGGGAGAATTCATCCCAGGGACAGAGTCAGACTGGGACCTGAACCTGATGACCAGATCGTTCTGGTTATCACAGGCCGCTGGAAGCGTCTTGGTTTCGTTCTTCCACTCCATGGGGGTGGAGATCTCCATTCCGTCCATGAAGTCATGTTGAACCCACGGACCTCCTGGCCCGTCCACAGAGTAGTCCAGGTAGCCCTTAGTGTAGGGAGGAAAGATGTCTGTCCCCGTCCAGCGCCAAGAGACCGTCACGTCCTTCATGGACTGGGTGTTCAGTTGGATGTAGGCGTATTCCACAGCGCCTTCCAGGGAGTCAATCAGCCCTTCATAGGTACTGTCCGCCGCGCCGTAGTCCGCCACTGTGACCTTGGCCTCCGTGGACTCCGTCCAGGCCGGGTCCTGGGAGTCCCAGTCCTGGCCGTCTTCAAAGTCTTCATAGACCAAGTCCACCAGGTCAGGGACCGTGATCAAGATTTCAGGACAGACCTGTGGGACAGGGGTTGGAGTAGCCGTAGGAGTAGCCGTGGGGATCACTGGGGTGGGCGTGTTCGTAGGCCCTGGAACTGGGGTGGCCGTGGCTATGGGCCTGACCCCTGGTGGTGGCCCCGTCTCCGGGTCAAAGTAGAGCCTGATGGCATACCGGCCAAGGTAGGCTCCTGGGTCAGGGTCTTCTGGCCCCTCCCAGGACTCCCCATCCTGCCACTTCAGCCAGCCGTAGCCTCCTTCCCCCCAACCTAGCCCCCAGGAATTCTTGATCTTGAAGGCTGAACTGGCGTCATCGTAGCCTACGATGGAGACAGCGTGGGTCCCCAGGTAGTCTCCCCAGGCGTATTCATAGACCCCCCCTGTGTAGTACATAACGTCTTCATAGATGACCATGGAGGCTTCAACAGGGCCTCTGAAGACAGCCGCCTTCAAGGAGTCTACGTTGATGGTCCCGTAGTTTATCCAGGACCAGCTCTGGATCTTCCAGACCCGGTCTTCATAATCTTCACACCTGTCAAAACAGTTGTCATCCCTGGCTTGGTAGCGGAGACAGGCGTCATCAGGGACGCCCGTGTTCTTCAGTAGTTCCGCCGCCGTGGAGATGGCCATTCCAATCTCACAGTTCCCCGCGCCACAGGAGAAGACGAACTGTTCAGACAGGTCAATGGAGTAGTCCTGGAAGCCCGTGACGATCCTGACCAGCCCCTCCAAGGTGGCCACCTGGCTGAAGGCTGAACAAGCCCCACAGCTCCCCTGTTGTTTGACTGAAGTCATCCATGGTGTCCAGTCCCAGTAGGGAGGAAGTAGCTGTTGGGCCGTGGCTGGCGGATCGTCTCCGGCTGACGTGTCATGGGGTGGTTCCGCCGCCGGAAACATGGCTTTCAGTTGGGCCGTTGATTTCTCTGACATGGACGTGTGGCCCGCCGTCCACCCCAGGCCCTTGTCCTGGATCTCCTGTTGGATCGTGACCATCTTGACCGCGTCCCCAAGAGCCCACACAGCCACCAAACACATCCACACCAACAGGCTGGACTTCTTCATCCGCTGTCCTCCGCTTCACCCCCTGGGACGGGGGTCTCTGGTTCGCTGGTTCCGTTCGTGTTCCCGCCTTCTTCGTCCTCCCCCTCTTCCTCCTTTGGACGTTCCTTCCCGTTCAAGAGACAGTCAAAGGAAGTCCACAGCTCCGCGTTGATCTTGATGAACGCCTGTTCCTCTTCCCTGGTGGTCTTCTCTTCCTCCACCAGCTCCGCCATCCTTCTGGACAGGATGGCGTTCTGGGCCGTCATGGTCTTGGCCGCGAAGGGGACACAGCCCGTGAAGGTGGCCACAAGAAGAAGGACGCCCGTGACCTGGGCCGCGAAGGTGGACGCCTTGGCCAGCTTCCTCTTCAGCCTTCTCTTCACCTTCGCTTCCTCCTTCTTCTTCAACTTCCTCCACAGGTCTCTGGTCAGCTCCCTGTATTCGTCGGGGGAACTAACGTAGACCTCTTCTGGTGGAGAGTGAAACTCACACCATCCATCTGAACCGTATTCCCTACAGATATGGGTTCTTCGCTGTCTGTGGATAGAACACCGGCCTTCGTCAAGATACTGACAAGGGATTCTGACATAGAGCGTCCAGGCTCCTTCTTCTGGTCTTCCTCCACTAGCTTCCGGAGTGAAGCCGATGACTGTCTGTCCGTCACGATACAGATACCAGAGGCCATATTCCCATTCCTCCAGGGTAGTGGGCTTGTCCAGCTCTATTCCAAAGTATTCACAACACCGTCCGCCACATTCAGGGGGACATCCACGGGGGTTCTGGGCCATCGTCTCCTCCTTGTCTTCGTGTGGGAATAGGTCTGGGGGAAGTCTGTCAGATCTCATAATACCCCAGAACAGTCCGGACCATCAAGCCGGGTTTGTCAAGGGGGTCCGGTTTCGCGTGTGGGATCCGGGGCCATGCTCCCCTCCCCTACCGTCCCGGACACACTATACTGTAGGCCGCGCCCACGGACCCCCCACATCTTGGGACCTGAAAAAAAGTTCTCCCTGGGTCATTTTTTCTTCATTTTTCTCTTGACAAATGGACGGGGATGGTTTAGACTATAGCCATGATGAACGAAGAAACAAACCCCAAACCCCAGGAGGCCAAGATGATCACCCTGACAGACGAACAGATAGCCGTAGTGGCGGAAGCGGACAGCGTCCATGACTACGCCTGGTCCTACATCACCATCAGGAAACAGACCGCGTCCTTCCAGCGGGCCTTCTACCTGGTGGAGACGATGGTTCACAAGGCTGAACACATGGAACTGGCGGAGGACCAGGTGTCAGGGCTCCAGGTGGCCACGGAATGGCTGAAACATGAGATCAAGAACGCGGGCCACCCAGTAGCCGGACTGTAGAACCCCACGGGCTCCCTGGGGATCACCCAGGGAGCCCAGAACCCCAGAAGGAGGACCCCATGATACGGACGAAGAAAGCCAAGAAGGTTCTGACGAAGAAGGAACAGCGCCACCTGACAGAGTCCAACATACACACCATGGCCGCCATGGAGCGCCAGGTGGCCTTCCTGAAGACCTACGAAGGGAACCCCACCATCTATCCCTGTTGGGAGTGTAGGGCCATAGCCCGGAAGCTTGGTCTGATGGACTGACGCCCAGGACCCCCGTGACCCCTGGAGAAAAAAATTCTCCAGGGGTCATTTTTTCTTCATTTTTCTCTTGACTTTTCTGGCTCCCTGGGTTACAATAAGATCATGGAAACACAGAAAACACCCCAAACCCCCAAGGAGGCCAAGATGACGAAGACCTACAAGATCAGCCAAGAAGCCCTGAACGCCGTGAAGAAGGCTGGCTACGTGAGCCCTTCCCAGGCCAGGAGCCACTGGGAAGATGACGCGAAGGCGGAAGCCCACCGGATCCTGGGAGCGGAAATCCTCCTGGAGAAGACCCACAGTGAAGACGTGGAAGTCAAGGTTCCCCTGGCTATCGTCCTGGAATTCCACGCCACCTACAAGGAATACAACAGGCTGATGAACGAACGGACAGCCATTCATCCAGTGAACCGCCCTGACCTGTCCCTGGAGGACTATGACGAACAGATAGCCAAGCTGGACGAACAGACCATTCCCGTCAGGATGAAACTCTACGAACTGGAAAGCGTCCTGGTCAGCGTAGTCCAGGCCCAGATGTGACGAACCACGGGGGAGGGACCACGGGGGTCCCTCCCCTTCCCCCAACCCCACAGAGGAGGACAAGAAGATGAAAGCCACCAAGGACCAGATCAGAGGAATAGTAGGAGTCTTCCAGGACATCCTGGCCAAGGCGGAAGACAAGCTGAACACCAAGGAGATGGAGATGACAGAGCCCTACGCCCACTACACTCCCGCCAAGGACGGAGGGACCTACAGGGCTGTCTGTCTGAATGACCTTCCCAGTGAAGCCTTCCAGGCCATGGACTCCGCCACGGAGGCCGTCTCCCGCGCCAAGATGGTCATCAGGGAAGGGCTCCGCTTCTGGGAATTGGGTCAGATCTCTGATGAAGACCTGGTCTTCAAGGCCGCCCAGGCCAACGTCAACCTGGCCATGGAGGCCGTGGACAAGGCCCTGGAAGCCCCCAACCCCAGGCCCAAGACCAGGCCCAGGCCCATCAAGGCCAGGTTTGGGGAGACCAGGCCAGCGTTCCCCGTGTCATAGTTGACACAGCCCCCTGGTGAAAAAAATTCGCCAGGGGGTCTTTTTTCTTCACTTTTCTCTTGACAAATGGGGGGTCATGGTTTATAATAGAGTCATGATGAAGGAAGGAAACAAACCCCAAACCCCCCAAAAGGAGGAGGAAGCCATGATGACCCTTCAAGAAGCTACCGCTGGCCTGATCGCTGGAACCGTGACCACGGATGACCTGAAGGTCCAGGGGTTCACGGCTGATGAACTGATCGCTGTGGTGGAGGCCATCCCGCCGTTCACAGGCTGTCCCTGTTGTTCGGATGAAGAGCCCGGCGCTGACTACGCGGACTTCAACATGAACCTGAAGGCCCAGTTGGCCCTGGCTGACGTGAAGGTCTGTGGGTCCTGTGGAGCCATCCACGGAACCGTGGAGACCTGGGAAGCGGCCCACATGGTCTACCACCCCACGATGGTGGCCAAGGCCACGGGGGAGGAGATCTACGTGGACCTGACGATCCGTTCAGAGAATGAACGGTTCCACGGCTGGATGGACTCCGCCACCAAGAACCTGACCCAGGTTGGCTAGGACCTGGGAAGGACAGGGAGGGACCCACGGGTCCCTCCCTTCTTCGTTCAACCCCAGACAGGGAGGACACGATGAACAGAGAAGACCCCAAGCCACTGACCCAGGAGGAACTGAAGGAGAAGGCCCAGAGGATACTGGATGGGCTGGACACCAGAGGGATCCCCGCGTTCTATGAAGACAGATGGATCTGGTCCAAGAAGAAGAAGTATTTCCTGGAAGCCCCATCCATGGACCATCCCATATCCAAGGATGGCTGGCCCAGGATCGTGGACAGGTTCTATGACCCTGACTGGGACCTGATCATCTCCAACAGGGCCATGGTGGTGGAATACCAGAAGCTTCAGGAGGACCAGGAACGCGCCAGGAAGGCCAAGCTGGCGAAGGCCAAGGAAGAGGAGGAGGAGAAGGCCAAGCTGATCCAGGAACGGATGGCCAGGCTGGAGGAAGTCAGGGACCTGTTCCGCCAGTTCAAGAGGAGGAAGCCCACGTTCAAGATCCTCCCTCTGGACGTGTCCACTTCTGACGGACCCTTCCGCGTGGACAGGTCCTACCAGTTGGGTGGTCTGGCTATCCACAGGGAACTGAAGAGCCCTTCCGTGGGATCCGCGTGGGTGGTCACCCACCTGGCGTCAGGTCTCCAGATCCCTGGTTCCCAATGTTGGGACATCACCACAGCCAGGTGGATGGTCTGGTTCCTGACCAAGGACATGGACTGGGAGGCCATGACCGTGGAGGAGATCAAGGCCAGGGCCGGGGAAGTCAGGGACAAGGTGGACCTGGTCAAGTCAAGCTACACTGAATTCAGGGGAGAAGCTGTCACGTCTCCCTGACGGAATAGAGCCCAGGCCCTACCCCTGGCGAACGATCCAGGGGAGGGACCTGGGACGGGAGCCCCGGCGTTCAGACCGGGGCTCTTTTTTTTGTCTGGATCCCCTGGCCTATGCTCCGCCTCCGCACCGTCCCGGATGTGGTATTATCCCACCACAATGTCAAGAGAAGAGTGAAAAAAATTTCGTCTGGTGTCAAGATTTCTTCATTTTTCTCTTGACTTTTAGGATTGACCTGGGGTATAATAGGGCCACAGTCAAGATAGTTGACTGGTTGAATTCGGATCTTTGACAACTGAATAACGGACACAGAAACCCCCAAACCCCAAGGAGGGAAACCCATGGACGTGTTCTCTGTTCTGATCATCGTGGCTGTGGTTCTGACCAAGGTGGAGGCCCTGGAGGACGCCCTGGAGGCTTCTGAAGCGGACTTCTTCCCCGCCCAGGTCCTTGTGGTCCTGGTGGCCAGGGACGCCCTGGTGGGAGCCCTGGCGGGCTTCCTGGAGACGGGAACGGGGCTCCAGGATCTCCTGGACGCGGCCCTGGACCTGGATGACGCCCTGGTCAAGCTGGCGAAGTAGAAACAGACCCCCAGAGAAAAAAATTCTCTGGGGGTCATTTTTTCTTCATTTTTCCCTTGACTTTTAGGAATGGGTGGTTTATAATAGGGTCATGATGAACGAAGGAAACAAACCCCAAACCCCCAAGAAGGAGGAAACCATGAACCAGATGACAACGAAGAAGAACGCGGGAAGAGACATGGTCCGGAAGGTGAAGGCGGAACAGATGTCCTTTGTGACGGAGGACCAGTTGGCCGTTATCGCGGAGGACGATGAAACCAGGATGACCCCCATCCTTGTCCGCTGTGGGAATGGACGCTTCACGTGTCCCGCCCAGAACGCGGCCTGGTTCATCAAGATCATCAACGCGGAAGGGACTGACTACGTCAGGGACGCCTCCATCTACTCCAGCTACTAGGCTGGACCCCTTCAGGACCCCCAGAGAAAAAAATTCTCTGGGGGTCATTTTTTCTTCATTTTTCTCTTGACTTTCTTGACGGGGTGGGCTATAATAAGATCATGGAAACAGCGAACAAACCCCAAACCCCCAAACCCCAGGAGGACAGAATGTCAGTCACACAGTTCAGCGCGGAAGCCGTTTCCCAGATGGCCCACAGCATAGCCGCCCACGCCCGTCTTGATGAAGAGTTGGCGGAGATCATCCTGGAGTCCAAGGCGGCCCACCACGCTGGCCGCGTGGAGTTCAACCTGGACACGGATGACGTTTCCTTCAAGCTGGTCCACTACATGAGGCTGTCCAACCTGGTGGCCTACTCCATCCAATACCAGGAGCCCATGGTTCCCGTCTACACCATTGATGACTACTACGGGGAACCCCTGGTGGCCAAGGAGCTGGCGGAGGAAATTGACCACTGGATCTACAACGTCCAGACCAACGCGGGGACCGCCCTGGTGGACCCGCTCTGGTTTGAACTGTTCCAGGCTGTCAGGGACCACCTGGCCGCGAAGTAGCCCACGGCCTCCAGACCCCCAGAGAAAAAAATTCTCTGGGGGTCATTTTTTCTTCACTTTTCTCTTGACTTTTCCCCTGGGATGGGTTACAATAAGATCATGGAAACAGGAAATCAACCCCAAACCCCGAAGGAGCCCAAGATGAAGATGAACCCCAACGGATCAGTCAGTTTCAGCTATGAAGAGATCGTGGCGGCGGCGGAAGAGACCAAGAAGGCGGAAGCGGCCCGCGCCAACGCGCCCATGATGGCCGTCAGCTATGAAACCCCCGTAGGGACCTTCAAGGACTGGATCAAGGCGGCGGAGCGCGTGGAGGCTTTGGACATGGACCCCGTGGAGGTCATCAAGGTAGTCAGAACCCCTATCAGCTAAGGACAGGAACCACGGCCCCCCAGGATCCCCTGGGGGGCCAACCCCAACCCCAACGAAGGAGGACACGATGAACAGACAAGCCAAGATCCCCCAGGAGATGGCCACCTACCTGGTGGACGCGGAGGACAAAGGCTGGACCGGTGGCCAGGTGACCAGGTGGGTCCGGAACTGGATGAAGGACCTAGTCTGGGATGACAAGGACCCCCTGGGGGAGTCCGTGACCGTGACCGTCCCCTGTTCCCTGGTGGACCAATACGGGAAGCTGATGGCCAAGGAGGACGAAGTCAGGACCTTGATGGAGACCAGAGCCCAGACCCTTGGCCTGGTGTCCTGTGACCCCAGGTCTGAAGAGTACAGGGAGACCAGGAGGAAACACCTGAACCTAGTCAACGCCCTGGACATGGTCAGGGAGTCCAGGAGGAACCTGGAAGACGCCATGACCTGGGTCCTGTTGGCCCAACTGTAGACGAACCCAACGCGGCCCCCTGGGGAGACCTGGGGGGCCAAGGAGGACCCCATGGAAGGACAAGAACCCAAGATGGTCTCCGTCATGGTGGCGGAGAAGCTTCTACAGGACTATGACACGGCCTTGATGGGAGCCAGGAACCTGGAGGGACGCCTATTGAACGCTGAACAGTGTCTTCTCCAGTCCGTCCTGGACTGTGACCAGGAAGCCTATGAAGAGGCCCTGGCCCAGAGGGACAGGGTCCAGGCTTCTCTGGACCTGGCCAAGAACCAGGCGGCGGCCCTGTCCGTCACGATAGCCAAGAAGGCCCTTCAAGACTGGATGACCCCGGGGACTCCAGTCTTCCCAGAGGATTGAACCACGGGTCCTCCCGTGGGTTTGGGGTGGGGCTCCCCCAGGGGTGGGGGAGCCCCTTTCTATTGACTTCAGGCGGACCATGGTCTACACTGAAGCCTGATCCCAGGGGAACGGCGGGGCTTCTCCCGTCCTCCTTGGGGGTTTGGGGTAGGGGTCCAGGAGGGGTCCTGGACCCCTCTTTATATTGTGGTTCTTCTTGAACAGTTCCCCCACATGTGGTATGGTGAAACCGCTAGGGGCTGACTGGGCGTCCACCCGCTTGGTCACTCTGTTTCCTCCTTTCTGGGCTCCCCACGCGCCGGGGAGCCCTTTCTTCTTTGTGTTTCACGTGGAACACTGACCCCCTTGATCCCCGGGCCATGCTCCGGCCGGAGACCGTCCCGGATGTGGTATTCATCCACCACAATGTCAAGTCCCCACTTGACACGCCCCCCCTTCCTCCTCCCCCCTGGTTATGCTCCCCCCAGGAAATCCGGGACACCACATGTGGTATACCCACGGCCACGGACCCCCTACATTTTGTGGTGTCATATAGCGAATTTTTCTACACTGAACCCTTGACAACAGGGGGTCCCCTGGTGTATATTAGGGGTAGATAGTGAGAATGAAACGGACCCCAGAACCCCAAACCAAGGAGGACAGGATGAACGCAAGAACCAACGATGACTTCAGGAAGGAAGGAACCAGGAAGGCCACGCTGGCGTTCCTTTCCGCCCTGACAGAACAGGAGGAAAGCGGAGAACCCCCGGCCATGTTCATGATCTGTCAACAGAAGAACCCCATCACGGGACGAAGGAATGAAGTCAGGTTGACGGCCGGTGTTCAGGCCATGGGAGCCATAGCGGCCGGTCACGTCCTGAAAGCCGTTCATGACTTTGACACCTTCACAGAGGATAATGACCCCTACGGGGAACATGACTTTGGGATCGTCAGGATGGAAGGGGAAACCCTGAACTGGAAGATTGATGACTACCAGGGCTATGATGGGATTGAATTGGTCCTGACCATCATGACGGCCATGGAATACTAGAAACCCCAGGGAGCCCGGCCACGGCCGGGCTCCCACCACCCCCCAAACCAAGGAGGACAGAATGGACCCCATCACGAACCCAAGACCCACCACCCACCAATGGAAGGAAGGGGACAGGGTAGCCTTTTCTAAAGCCTTCCTCCGCAACACTGGCCAGTGTGACTATGAAACGGCCAGAGGCCGGGGGACCATCATCAGCGTGGCCCCCGTAGGGGACCTGACCATAGCGTCCATCAAATGGGACGGGATAGGTCTGGTCACTAACGTCAACGTGTTGAACCTGTCCCTGGTCACCAGGGACGGGGTAGTTCAGGACAGGGACTAGGAAGTCACCAGGGAGCCCTGGCGCTGGCCGGGGCTCCCACCCCACCCAAGGAGGACAGGATGGATCTGGAACGCTACAGGGTCTTCACAGCCCAGAAATTCATGGCCATGACCACGGGGGAACGCCAGAGGACCCGCCCCACTATGATGTTCAGCCGGGAATACCTGGCCCTGGCCCTGGCGCTGGCCTCTGAAAAGGTCATCATCTATGACGCCCAGGAAGACCTGGCCTGGCATTGTGGGGACCTGGTCACGAAGGCGGGATGGTACGATGGGAGCGGTCAACTAGTCAACCCGTAGCCCTTCACCGGGGACCTGGTGAAGGGGTCCCCTTGGTTAGCCGGTCCCGGGGAAACCCGGGGCCGGTCTTTTTTATGCTCCCCTCTGGCCCCGTCCCGGATTGTGGTATACTGTATCCACAATGTCAAGCCCTGGCTTGACGGGCCGTCTGCTAATCCACGAAAAGCCGGGACGGCCCCACATGTGGTAGGCCCCGCCCACCACCCCTATATTTTGTGGTGTCCGTGGGCGTCTTTTTCTTCACTTTTCTCTTGACAAAAGGGGAACGCCGGGCGTATAATAGACCTGTAAGCTGAACAAAGGGTTCAGCGAAACCCCAACCCCCAACCAAGGGAGGACAGAATGTTGGTAGCGTGTTACAAGACCAAGAAGGCTTTGAAGGAAGCCGTGGGACAGGCTCTTCTATATGAAGAGACTTCCTTGTTCGGGGAGGAATACCGCCCGGACGGGACGTTCCCAGTGGTAGGCCCCGGAGCGTATGAACGAAAGTGGTACGCGGAGGTCACAATAAAGGGAGGGAAGATCCACAAGGTCAAGTAGGAACCTGAACCGGGCCGGGG
>Ga0180437_10004496_pt1 | contig 19793 bp, 20 predicted proteins | sample SS_ome_4_FD_132410 | JGI IMG/M metagenome (GOLD analysis project Ga0180437, IMG submission 132410) | Hypersaline lake sediment archaeal communities from the Salton Sea, California, USA - SS_3_D_1 metaG | ecosystem: Environmental > Aquatic > Non-marine Saline and Alkaline > Hypersaline >... | reverse complement strand
TGAGAATAAAGTAAAGACCTGTGAATTTAAAAAACTGCCTAAGTTTAGACAGTTTAGCTTTTTTCGCCTTCGTTTTCTTTTTCTATTTCAATTTCTATTCTTTCTTCTCTTCCTTCAAGAAGCTGTTGGATTTTTTTTGTTAATATTCTTTTCTGTAATGGCTTGTCTATATAATCATCTGCGCCATAGAGCGGCGAAGTCATTTCATTTAGATGCGGACCAATGCCACTAACAATTAAAATTATCGTTGGTGGAGACAGTTTTTCTGATTTTTCCAAAGCCCTTATTTTTCTACATGTTTCCCATCCGTTTTGCACTGGCATCATTACATCTAAAATTACAAGATCTGGTTTTACTTCAATAAACATATTCCAGGCAGAATCTCCATCATAGGCTTCAAATACTTCAACTTTTTGTCCAGATTTATCAAAAAATTTTTCAATTTCATTGCGCCAGATTCGACATATATCCATGTCATCATCAGCGATTAGTATGCGCAAAACCTCACCCATCAGGACCCTCCTCCCTGATATAGATTGCATCAAACAAAATAAGTTTAACGTAAATAAAAAAAAATGGCAATAGCTGCCAAGTTTTTTTATAATTTTTATTTAATTTCTTTAAGTTTTTTATGCGATGTACGTAAATATCCCAATTTTGCCCGTCTGACTTGGTATGTTTTTGTTACTTCTATTTTCTCTAAAGTAGGCATGTGCAAAGGAAATATTTTTTCAACTCCAACACCATCAGAAATTTTTCTGACTGTAATGGTTGCTCCAGGTTCTGATCCGTGTTTTCTAGCCAAGACCATACCTTCAAAAACCTGAATTCTTTCTTTTTCTTCACCTTTTGGATTTAGCTCTTTAATTTTTTGGTGAACACGGACAATTTTACCTGGTTGCACTTCTGGGTAGATTTGTTTTTTTTCTGACATATATAAAAAAAGTTAAAAGTTAGAAGCTGGAATGTTAAAGTAAATTATTATTTTATTGCTTTTTTAACTGATGATAAGTTTAGCTTTTTTTTGTAATACTGTCAAGTATTTGAAAATATGATTTTTTCGCATGTTGAAACTGTTTGATCAATTTTATTTTCTTCATTTTTTACAACATAATCAGCTTCATCAGCCATTTTCAGCTCTTTTGGTATTAAATTTTTTCTTTTTTCAAAAACTTCAGCTGACTGGTTTCTTTTTCCAAGTCTTCTTTCTATATTTTCCAGCTTGGCTGTTAGAAAAATTATGGTAATAAAGTCTTTTTTAAATTCCTTTTTATCTATTGATATAGGATCAATTGTGGCAATGGCAATTTTTTCTTGCTGCCAGATTTTTTCAAGCTCGGGCATAGCTTTGCCATAATAATTATCATAAACTTTTTCCCATTCAATTAAATTGTCGTCAGAAATCAATTTTTTAAAATCATTTTCAGTTAAAAAAATATATTCACCACTGGTTTCATCTTTTTTTCTTGGCGGGCGGGTAGTGTAGGTAATTAAACGTTTAAGTTTATCTGGATTTTTTTCAAGCAGTCTGTTTATGATTGTTGTTTTGCCTACACCAGAAGGTCCAGAGATAATAATTAATTTATTTTGCATAAATTATTTTTTTTTCTTCTTTTTCTTTTTTCTAGATTCAATAACTTGTTTTTCTTGATCTAAAATTTCCTGCTTATGATCTTGAAGATATTTTATTGCCTGTTTTTTTGAATTTATTTCTCCATTTAGCCAAGCATCTTGAACTGCTGTTAAAGCTAAGCCAAAATAAATACCGCCGCGTCTTTCAAAAAATATTTTGTTAACATCATCGCTTGAAAGAACGGTTTTTGGCAATTTTTGCTCTTGTCTTTCCTCAATTCTTTTCCTTACCTTTTCAATTCTGGTCATCATTTCATCATGACGTTTGGTATTTGGCTGGCCGTCAGATTTGATTGTGCTTAATGAATCTAAATATGTAATCATTAATAGTTGATTGCCATATTTTCCAAAAAATGCATTTTCAATATCTTTAAAAGAAAATTGCCCTGGATCTTCTAGCAGATTTCTTATTAAAAAAGTGATTTGTTTGTTTTGTTGATTAGAAAAATGTAGACGACGCAGAATTTTATCAGCTATTTTAGCGCCTTGCTCATTAGCATGTTTAAATTTAATTTTTTCTAAATCATCTTCAATTACGATTTCCTGTGATTTTGGCTTTCCAATTTGCGAAAGTAAAACAGCGACAATAAATTCTGGAGAAATTTTGGCTTTTGGAAATTTTGTTTTAAATTCAGGAGAATTAATGTTTTCTATCATTAATTTTGTATGCTGCCATACATCACCTTCCTGATGCGATTCAGCCGGTTGAGCGCAGTCTTTGAGTTTGTTTATTTCTGGAATAACCTCTTGCCAAAGATTTGCTTTATCATAAAGATCCAAAGCGCGTTCTGGATTTTCTTTTAAACTTTTTAGCATTTCCTTTCTGATTGTATCTTCTGCAACAACTCTTACCTTTTTTCCTTCTTTGTCAATCTCAGTGTCATTAAGATGGTGAGAATTTTCTCGAATTGCTTTCCAGGTATTTTTTTCAATTTGAAAATCAAACCGGCAGGCAAAGCGAATAGCGCGCAGCATTCTGGAATAATCTTCATTAAATCTATCTTCGGGCTTACCCACTGATCGAATAAGCTTGTTTTCTAAATCATTTTGGCCATCATAAGGGTCAACCAATTTTCCTTCCCTGACAGCATAAGCCATGGCATTGATTGTTAAATCCCTTCTGCCCAAATCTTTTTCCACTGGCATGTTTGGATCAGACTGAACTTCAAAATCTTTTCGGCCACCACCGCCTGTGGAAAATTCTGTGCGCGGAAATGCAATATCAATTGGTTCATCCAGGCTTTTATCTTCTGGCATGAATTTATAAACACCAAAATGTTTGCCAACCAGATCTAAACTGCCTTTTTCTTCACTTAAAGCTTTTTCTAATTGTTGTTTGGATATTTTTCTAAATACAAAATCAAAGTCTTTTGATTTAGGCTTGTCCAAAAGAGTATCGCGCACAATGCCGCCGACCATGTACATTTCTAGTTTTTCTAATTTAGGGTTTGTAATTAAATCGTCTAAAAGACGCTTGACTGCTGGTTCAGTTAAGATTCTTTTTCGTAGCTTGTCTTCTGGCGCATCTTCTTTTAATAATATTTTTTCAAATAATTTCATATGGTTACGAATTTGATTGATTTTATATTTTTTTACGAGTGGTTGCAAATTAATTATTTGTAAAGCGATCTTTTATATTCATCTAAAACGTCTTTTATAATACTTTGAGTGATTGTTTTTACAACTTGTTCAGGTTTTCCTTTTGTACCAAAACCAATAAATTTACTAAGTTCAATTTCCATAATTCTTCCTTTAGAAAAGTTTTTAACTTTTATTTTTAAAAATTGTTCAGCCAGAGTTTGTAGTTCTTCTCTTATTTGGGGAATTTTTTGGTCTGTCAATTCTCTTAATTTTGCTTCGAGTATTGCCTTTAGTCCGATTTTAGCCAGATTTCTAATAATTGCGTCATCTTGATATAAAAATAGTCTCGTTTTATCAAAAAAACGTTCAGCTTCTTTTAGATCTCTTAATTTGTATGCATTATTAAAGTCTTGAGTATAAGGATTTTTTTCTAATTTTTTAATAAAGTAAGTTGCTATTTCATTAGGACTTTTATAGTCATTGTTTTTCAACTCTTGTTCGTCATCAGGGCCAATAATTCCCCCAGTAAAATATATTGGATAAGCTCCTTTCATTTTCATGTACCATCTTGAGCTGTCGTACGAATCTTCTTTATTTAAATGGATAAAGATCACAACTTCATCGTCTGAGCCTTTAAATCTTTTTTCCAGCTTTTTCTCATCTGACTGGACAAATTCCGTATTTAGCCTGATTGAAAATCGTAAAACTTTTTCATGATTTTTTTTCGTGCTATAAGGTAGATTGTATTGGTTAAACTTTTTTTGAAGCAACTTGTTTACATCTTTACTGCGTTCTGCTAATTCCTTTAATCTTTTTTTATGCTCTGGCCCATAGTCAACAATAACCTGTTCATGTTTACGCCATCTGAGTTTCTCAGTCGGCTTTAGTGGCTTTTGTCCCATTGATTCTTCAAAAGTTGGTTTGCGCATATTAATTATGTAAGATTTTGTATAAAATTATTTAATTTTTTTTCTAAATCAATTTCATATTCCATTTCATTGTTTTGCAAGTCTGTGAATTTTAGATAATACGCTTGCAAAAACATGTTTTCAATTTCAACTGGCTTGAATTTTTTTGATTTGTACAAAGGGTCATTGACAACAGGAGTGCCCAAAGCAAAAAAATGAACTCTGATTTGATGAGTGCGGCCGGTTTTTGGCATCACATCTACAAATGAAAATTTTTTATACTCTTTAATTACATCGTATTGAGTTAAAGCTTCCTTTCCCAGGCTTGAATTAAATGGATGAGCAGCCATTGCTCCAGTTTGCGAGCTTCTACCAACCCGAAAGGATATTAAATCTTCTTTTGTGTCTAATTGCCCGTGTACTAAGGCATAATATTTTTTTTCAATTAATCTTTTTTTAAATTGTGATTTAAGATGTTCAAACATCTGTTGATTTTTTGGAATTACCATCAGGCCTGAAGTTTCTTTGTCTAGCCGATGAACAATTGCTGGTCTTTGCAAATCTTCGCCGATTTTTCTAAGTTCTGGATACTTTTTTATCAACCAATCAATTAATGTGTTTGGTTCATTTTTATCTGTTGGGTGAACTAAAAGATTTGTTGGTTTATTTATAATTAAATAATCATCTTTGTCATCAATTACTTTAATTTGCTTGAGAAGCTCTTTGCTTTTATCTTTTTTAAATACTTTTTTAACTTTAATAACTGCTTTTTTCACTTTTTCTTCTTTAACAATGACAATATCTCCTGTTTTTAAAAATTGATGGACAGTCGGCATTTTTTTATTTATTAAAACCAAGCCAGATTGAATCTTTTTCTTAATTTGACTTCTGGTGATTTCTGGCATCATTTGAGCCAGAAATTTATCAAGTCGTGTGCCATTATATTGTTTTGTAGCTTTATATTTCATGAGTTTATTCTATCATTTTTTAGCTAAACAAACAATAAAAATAGAGAAAAGGAAATATTTGACAAATTAAAGCAAATATGTTAAATTGAATTACCGTGTTCTTTGAATATAAACCTCTTTAGGAAAGGGAAAACCATGCTTGATTTGAAGCGAAGAAAGAGGCGTAAGCCAAGAACTGAGTTTAAGCATGAAGACTTTCGCATTGTGACTGATCTGGATGTTCATCTGGCTCAGTATTTGCGTACTTTTCTTCACATTGACATTAGTCAATGGAATTTTTGCATGGATATTATCCGCCAAGACCGGGCTTATACAACTGAGCTGAGGTCAAAAGGCAAAGGCAAAGGTACTCGAAAAATTTATAAGCCGCACAATGCGCTTAAAGTGGTGCAGCGGGCAATTAAGAACCGGATTCTAAAGCAGATCCCAGTTCATTTTGCCAGACATGGCGGGCCAGACGGCACCAGTACGATGACCAATGTGGCTCAGCATGCTGGATTTGCCAAAGCAGTTTTCTCTGTTGACCTGGTCAATGCCTATCCGTCAGTAACCCGATATCGTGTGAAACGAAATCTGGAAAAGCCAATTGCATTCCTGCTCAAGCAGTTTGTGGGAGTGGAATTTTCAAAAGACGATGTTGAAAAAATGATTGAAGCAATTTGCGATCTGACATGCTACCATGATCGGGTGCAGCAGGGATTGCCATCTTCAGCCAGAATGTTGGACATTTGCTGCATGAAGCTGGATATGGACATTTTCAAGCTTCTTCATGACCAATCTTCTGCATTGCAGACTTTTCGATACACTGCTTATGCTGATGATCTGACAATTTCATCAAATGATGAAATTACTATTGAACTGATGCAGGCAATTGTTGACACGATTGAAGCCAATGGTTTTATCCCCCATATTCGCAAGGATAAGACCAAATATTTTAGTAAAAAGACCGGCCAAGTGCCTGAAGTAACTGGCCTGGTGGTTAATGATGACGGACGTATCACTATGGCTAAGAATAAAGTCAACCAGATCAGGGCTACGCTTTTCAATCTTTGTAAGCAAGTCCAATGGACAGACCAAGATTTGAGCAAGGCCAGAGGTTTGATCGCCTATGTCAACATGGTTTATCCTGACAAGTTGCCCAGCAAGCTGAAAAAGATTGTTGAGGCAGTGCAGCTTCGGATAAAAGCCGAACAGCTTGCCAGATTTAGCAGCTCCAAACCTGTTGAATTTTCAGCAGCACATGACGATGATGAAAAAGAAGTTGTCTCAGGTATTCTGTACACTGACGGTGCTTCTAAAAAGGGAATCGGAACTGTCGGAGTGGTGCTGCAAAAAGAAGGCAGAGTGGCGCGTGAGATTTCAGCTGTTATTGGCGCAGCAACCAATAATCAGGCTGAATACCAGGCGTTGATTACTGGCATGCAGACAGCAGTTGAAGAGAAGGTTACTGCTCTGGACTGCTTTTTTGACAGCCGGTTGATCTACAACCAGCTGAGCAAAAGCAATAAAGTGCGGGATAAAAAGCTCAGAGTTTTGTATGACAAGGTCAAGGGCCTTTTGAAGAAGTTTGACACAGTGAGATTCCATTACATTCCCAGAGAGGAAAATAAATCAGCAGACAAGCTGTCAAAGAAAGCTTTAAAATCATTGCCTAAAAATTTCAGAGTGGGTGATGTGATTCCTTTGGCACAATTGTCTGAATGTGCTTAAATATTAAGTAGAAAATCAGTTTGCTTGATGGCGCCAATACTTTTTAGCAAGTATTTGCCTGGTGCGAAAGCGCTAGATCAGCTGTTTAACCTGTTTTGTATCAGAGTGGGGTAGGCTGAATAACGCGTCAATGCCAACTTGTCCGCAACCCGTCCCTTTCCTTTGGTCCCCTTCGGGTCCCCTTTGGAGAGAACGGGCCGCGTCCACCTTTTTGACAGTTCTGAGCTGCGCCCAGAGACTGTCACAAAGGCTTAGTGCAATCGAAACTGATTTTATAGGGGAAGTGAATCATTTCCCCGCTAACTTTTGCTTCTGATAATTTGGAAGTAAAAGCTAGGTTCTGGTTTTCTTGAACTGTAAACACAAAATAGTCAGCCTCCGCAAAAGCTACAGCTGACAGGCAAAATTGCAGAGCTATTTGAGCTTGTTTTGTTTCAAAATAAGTGAGGCTGCGGTCCCAGATGATTCATTTGCTCGTTACACCCTTTGGCTACGCGTACCCTTCGGGAGTAACGGTTTAGTCACGCGTTCGTTACTTTTTGTCACGGCTTTGGCTTTGCCTTCAGCCGTCACAAAAAGCTCGGCCCTCTGGGCCTTAACGTCCACGTCACGAAACTGCAGCACAATCAAAACCAGAATTTTTTGGGGAAGTGCAACATTTCCCTACTAACTTTTGTTTCTGATTATTTGGAAGCAGAAGCTAGGTTCTGGTTTTCTTGACTGTAAACGCAAAAGCGTAAAATCCGTTAAAACGTCAGTCTTCGCCAAGGCTACGACTGACAGGCAAAAGCTGTTTGACCTTGTCTTGAATCGAGATAAGTGAGGCTGCGGTCTGATCAGTTTTCAGGCAACCCTGACACTTTGGTGTCATCCACTGTCAGGTCTCTCGGTCCCTTCGCGTAATGATTATACGCTCAGGGCAGACCTTTGGTCTTATCCATCAACACCTGACAGCGGTGCGGTTGCAATCAAAACCAGAATTTTTCGGGGAAGTGAAATCATTTCCCCAGCTACTTTTGAGTCTTAAGGTTTAGGAAATAAAAGTAGTTTTCAGCTTTCTTGACTGTTTTGTAAACACAAAATCGCAAAATTGCGAGGCTGCTTGAGCTTGTTTTGTATCAAAGCAAGTAAGGCTGTGGTCCTTGGTAAAATCTACGCTTGGTACCCCATACCAGTATTTGCACAAGTGCTGCATACAGGTACGGCTTACCAGTACGTACCGGTACAGTACCACCTAAAGGACCGGCTCAAGGCTTTGCCTTTAGCCTTGGTACCGTACCGGTACCCACTACAGCGCAATCAAAGCTGAGAACATCAGGGGAAGTGAAACATTTCCCCAACCACTTTTGAGTCTTAATGTTTAGGAAACAAAAGTGGTTTTCAGCTTTCTTGACTTGCATGCGTGAAAGCGCACTATTGCATATGCGAAAGCGACAGATGTTGAAGCGAAAACGCGCAATTCAAAGCGAAATCGCATAATAATATCTGCGTAAATTCCATATGCAGCGAAATAACGTATCCAGGAGTAAAACGATCCGTTAGTCGCTGAAACGCGAAGCTGTTTGAACCTGTTTTGATTCAAAGCAGGTGAGGCTACGGTCTGTATTAAAGCGAACATTCAACGTCATCAATACTGCTGACATCTCAGAAGTGTGATCCACCTTTGGCGGATCACACTTCCAAGTGACAATCAAAGCTGAGAACATCAGGGGAAGTGAAACATTTCCCCAATCACTTTTGCATCTTAATCTTTTAGGAAATAAAAGTGGTTTTCAGCTTTCTTGACCGTTAATGCATAACTTTTTAGCCAATACCCAAAAAGCTTGGGATTACGGCTGACAGTTAAGAGCATTAACTTAAATACGCTTAATCGCAATATCGAGGCTGTTTGAACTTGCTTTGTTTCAAAGCAGGCGAGGCTGCGGTCTGAAGTGCAGTAACCATTTCGATGCGTCGACCACACGACGCATCTCAGATTTACGACTCATTCTGCGAATGAGCCGAAATCCAGGTGACAATCAAAGCTGAGAACATCAGGGGAAGTGAAACATTTCCCCGCTGACTTTTGCTTCTTACCTTAGGAAGTAAAAGTTAGGTTCTGGTTTTCTTGAACTGTTGTCAATTTGTCCTAAAAGGGCCCTTTAGGCCAAATTACAAAAGCTGTTTGAGCTTGTCTTGAAATCAAGATGAGCAAGGCTGCAGTATGATGAGATTTCGACACCTCAGGCGTAACGCCGGCATAACGGCGGCGTTACGCTGGCTTCGCAAACATAACGCCCCCGCGGCCCTTTCAGGGCCTGTTACGCCAACGTTACGCCAGGATCGCTATCAATACCAGAATCATTTGGGGAAGTGAAACATTTCCCCTCTCCCTTTTTACATCCAAATAGATTGGATTTAAGAAGGGAGAATTGTACTTTGACTAAATAGGAGGAAAATTATGGCTGACATCCTTCGGGTAAAAGCTGAAAGAGATGAATTAGGTATTAATTGGTCATGGGTTGATAAGTCCATGTATGGCCGCAGAATTATTATTGAACAAATGGTAAATGAAGAAATTAAGGACGGTGATGTATGGCATGCTGAACTTATTGATATGGGAGGTAGTGGAGCCAAACAATTTGTTTCTTTGCGTCTGGTTTCAAAGATTCAGGAGCTGAAGCCTTGGCAGAGACTAAAAGAGCTGCCTGACCATTGGTTTGATCAAGACGATTTAGAAAATGTGCTTATCTGGCTGAATAATAGTATTCCTGTAAGATTGATCGGTCCATCTGGAACTGGCAAAACCCAGTTTGGCTATGCATTATCCAGAGCATTGGGCTGGCAGACTCCCTGCAAAGTTGACGTTTCCACCATTAAGCAGGCCAATGACATTTTCGGCATGAATGCAGCAGAAGATGGATCAACATTTTTTGCCCGTTCAGCCCTGTTTGATTATATTGAACGTGCAATCATTGCTTATAAGCAAGGTTTGGACACAATATTTTTAGTAATTTTTGACGAGATCAACCGGGTGCATTCAAAGTCAAACCAGAATTTGCATGGTTTGTTCGATGGTACCAGACAGGTGACGATTAATACCAGTGATCGACAGGGTTTTCGCACAATTATTTTGCCGCCAAACATGGCATTTTTGGCAACAATGAATGAAAATCATGCTGGTACGTTTGAACTTGACGCATCAATCAAGAGCAGGTTCCAGCCTGTTAAGGTTGGTTATATGCCTGAAGCAATGGAAACCAGGAGACTGGTTGATACAGAGCAGATCACTGAAGAAGTGGCTCAGACCATTGTCAAGGCAGCCTGGTTCTTGCGACGGGCATATATGAAAGGCGAATTGAGTGAGGTGCCAGATTTTCGGGCCTGCAGATCAACTGCTTTGCTGATTAGATATAAACAAGTTCCCACTGTGGAAATGGGTTTGATCAAAGGTTTTTTAGCTCACTACCAGGGTGAATTAAAGTTTGACCAGGACGGAAACTTTATTCCCACACCACATACTGATGTGGCAAAAGCATATTCAGCTTTGAAAATGGCAAATAAAGATCTGAAGAAAAAATTAGAAGAGGCTGTAGCCTAATTTATTTCCAGGAAGACATGTTCTTCCTGCTTTATTCCTGTTTGGTAAATTTTTTAGCAAATAGAAATAAAGTTCTTTACAACGGAGGGAAGGCAAATGGCTCAAATTATTTCAATGCACAGAATGCAGGATGCTTCTGTTGATAATGTATTTAAAAAATCAACTCCAACAAAACAAGAATTGCAAATTTTGGAAAAAGAATTTCCTTTGATATGCAATGATTTGGCAATGCTTTTAGCAAAACCATTTCGGCTGATATGGGATTCAACCATTCAGACAGCAGCCACGGATTGTATTGCAGAAATTCGCATTACGCCGCAGTTTTTTCTCCAGGGTTTAAGGTCAATTGGCTATGGTAGCATTTATCATGAATGCGGACATATACTTTTTTCTCCATATGGCGCAGAAATATTAGCTGGAGAAGAAAATGATATATTGCTTGTACGCATTATAAATATGTTGCTTGACAGAAAAGATGACTGGAATACAGTAGAATTTGCTCCTGGTTTTGCAGATGTAATCCGCCAAAGGTTGGTTTATATTTGCACTATGGGAGTGAGGGAAAAATTTGAGGAAAAGTTTAGGAATTTTGAAAAAGAAGAACTGGATGTTTTATTAAAGAATTGGAAGCCAAAAGATGTGTATGAAGATTTCTTTTTTGCTGCTAAATGGCACAAAAGAGCAAGATTCAAAGACACACATCGGGCAATGAAGCATATAACCAGAGCAAAACTGCAAAATGCAGATGCTGATCAGATTTTATATCTGGCAAAAAAGGTTCGAGACATACTTGGCGATAGCTCAGAGTCAACCAACAGAGGGGCAAACCTGTTTATTTTATTAATACAGCTTACAAATGCTTTTTCCAATGGTCGAGGACTGCCAGTACTCAGCCCATCATTTTTAAAAGGCATGGAAAGACTGGCTGTTTCTTATGTAAAAATGGGCAGGCAGGCTTCGATGAACAGTTTGCTTCAGCATTTGAATAAAACTACTATTTGGCCAGGACCGCTTTCAGTGGGCAAGGCTGAAAATGTAAAAATTGAAAAAGTAAAGCCGCGAGCTTCAAATACTGCTATTTACCAGCAGTATTTATCCCAGGTTAGTCACTTGGTTGAACAAGCAAAGAAAAAGCTAAAGGCCTTAGACAATCCGTCAGAGTTTACACTCTACGGCCAGGAAGAAGGCGATGAGCTTGACTTTGATGAAGTGGGAAAAATCGCCTGCAGCCTGAATGGTTTTTACAAAGAGACAATTGTTGAGCGAAATATTGACGCTGAAATCCATTTAGCAATTGACTGCAGCGGCTCAATGGAAAAAGACAAGGTGGAAACAGCAAAACAGCTGGCCACGCTATTTTCTGAATCGATTTTGTCTGTTAATGAAGGCAGTGCGTCTGAATCAATTATTGACGGTCATGTTTGGGGTTATAATTCAATCTATATTAGTGATTTTGGCCCAGTGAGTAGACAATCTGGCTTTGTTAATTTACTTGGATCTGCAGGCAATAGCGATACTGACATGCTTAAACACGTTGGAACAAAGCTATCCAAATCACAGCGAAAGCATAAAGTGCTTATTGTCTTTGCTGATGATGGACCAGATGGTATTGTCGAAGTAAATAAGCTGACCCGCCTGCTATTAAGCAGGGGAATCATTGTTATTCATATGCTAATCGGCGTGCATGGTACTCCAGAAATTTATCCTTTTGAGTTGCCATTTACCTCTATGGATGAATGTTTGAATGAATTTGGTGATATTTTAGTAACCATAATCAATCATTTGAAATGAGACTGTATAATATGCGGTCTTTTTTATTAAAGTAATGGGTAATGAAGTGATATAAAAAAAGCGGTAGTGTGCCGCTTTAGATTAAAGATTCAATTGATTCCCATGACAAAATTTCTTTTTGACATTGGGATAAAATGTTATTTTTTTCTTTGCTATTGAAATTTAATGGATCAGAGCTGAGAACATCATCGATTTCATCTGTTTCAATTTTTCCTTTTTGAAGCAATATTTGAGTAACAGATACAAAAAGCTTTAGATTAAAAGGTGTTTCAATAAATGCTTTCAGTATTCTTTTCCCAGTCCAAAAATAATAAAATGCTGAACAGATTCTTGATATATCCCATTGTAGGGCTAGAAGAGCTTGGATTAATCTTTGATCAGCCCATCGGATATTACTTGATATTTCATTTACAATATTATAATCACTCCATTTATTATCACTAATTGCTTTAACAGTTCGTTTATCATCCCAACCAGCTTCTTTTAGATAAAGTAAAATAGTAAATTTGCTTTTTTTTGTATCATCTAATGCTTTTACAATTCGACGATCATCCCAGCCAAATTGTTCAAGTACGTTAACCAATAAATCACCATTTTCAAATTTTATAATTAAAGCAGCAATTTCATCATCATCCCAATCAGCTTTTATTAGAGCTTGTACTATTCTGGAAATAATTCTTTGCTTTTTTTCACTTGATAATTTTTTTCTGGCTGAATTATCCTGCATGGAGCCAATTGGATAAGAACAATTGAAATCCTCGTGCAGGAAAAATGCGCCAAATACTACCAGTAGTAATTCAATAATATATTTTTTTTCAAGATGATAATTTTTTAAAGCTTTGACAATATTTTCATCCTGCCATCTAGCTTTGAATAATTTTTTTACAATTACAATATTTCCAAATTTTTGACCGTAAGTTTTTGGATTTTGTGTTAATCCAATTTTTTGTAATAAAGCAATATGAATGCGGGCTTCATTTTCCGGATGTTCATTTATTAGTTTTTCTATGTTAGGGACAGATTTTTGTAGCTGCTCTGCGGTAATGGGCATTTTTCCCCCGTTTTTTAATGAATTTGAAAGAACGATTAAATATTAACATAAGCTATTCAAATTGAAAAGTTGACATGGATTTTAAAAGTTGTAATATGTTGATAGATACATTGACTTATTAACTCATTAATAAAAAAATCCTATGCTAAAACGTATATTTACGCTTTGCGTTATTTGCGCTGTCGTGTTAGTTGCCGGAGCTGGATGTGGCAAAAAAGCAGAAGATGCCTCAACTACTCCAACAGATGAGCAGCAAGAGGAGACAAAGTTTGAAAGAGCTCCAGGAGATATTACTCACATGACAGATTATCCTGTTGTTGAAACTTTAGCTGCCAACAACGGCGATTATGTGCTGGCACCATCAGAATTAATGCTGGATGAGCCTGGAGTAGTGATTTATTACGGAGCAACTGTTTCTGAAAAAGGAGAAAAAGAATCAAAATTAAAACGATTGTCAGGCGGTACTGAAAGTTTGCCAAATGCAGTCATTGTACCAATCAAGCCAAATCAAAAAGCTTCAGTTGGTGACATATTGCTTACTTGGTGGCAATCTGGATCTGGCATGGAACGGGCAATTGTCACTGGCGGATCAGCAGATCAGCCAACAGTAATGTATTTGGATATTGATTATGACAATCCATCAGGTGCTGGCCAAGAAGAAGATACATTAAAACCTGACACTTTTCACAAATTATCAGATGGCGACATTGGAACAGGAGCTGCCTGTTTAGATGAAGGTGATTATGTGTTTGTCAGAGTTACTGGAGAAGCTGAAGGCAAATTATTAACTGACGGATTTGCAGGAACTATGAAATCTTATTCAAAAGAAGACTGCAAATTTATTCCAGTTAATCCAAATGTAAAAGCTGGCGATACTGTATTTGTACCAATAATCGGTACTATGTCTGAGGCAGTAGTAGAAAGCGTAGATCCAAAGATTGGCCGGGTTTTTGTAACATATGATTGGGTTGGTACTGAAGAAAAGGCAGCGATTGCTTTTGGAAGTGTGATGAAGGAATTGAGATAGATTGTAGCAATTACATTTAATAATAAGGCCTTGCGTAATGCAGGGCTTTTGCTTTTTTAGGTTTTTTTTGATAAAATTAAATCACATTTAGCATTAATTTTATTGATATGGATCAAACATTTATAAAAGATTTCAAAGATTTTAAGAAAAAAGAAGTATTAATTCGCGGTTGGATTTATAATTTGCGCTCAAGCGGTTCTATTATGTTTTTGCAGATCCGCGACGGATCAGGATTTGTTCAGGCAGTGATTTCAAAAGATGAGGCTGATTCAAGGATTTGGGATGCAGCGCATAAAATAACTTTGGAAAGCTCAGTTGAATTAACTGGAATAGTTACAGAACATCCTAAACAAAAAGGAGTTTTTGAACTTCAAGTTAATAATATAAAAGTTTTGCAGATTGCTGATGAATATCCGATTGGCAAAAAAGAGCATGGGCCAGATTTTTTATTGGACCACCGGCACTTATGGCTTCGGGCACCAAAGCAATGGGCGATTCAAAAGATTAGAAATACTATTATCAATGCCACTTATGAATATTTGAATAAGCAAGGCTTTATTAAAATTGATTCACCGATTTTAACTCCGGTTTCCTGCGAAGACACAACAACTTTATTTGAAACAGAATATTTTGATATGGGCAAAGCTTATCTTTCCCAGTCTGGTCAATTATATTTGGAAGCGGCAATTTTTTCAGTTGGCAGATGTTTTGACTTTGGCCCTACTTTTAGAGCTGAAAAATCAAAGACTAGACGACATTTAACAGAATTTTGGATGATGGATGCTGAGGCTGCGTTTGTTGAACATGAAGAAAATATGAAAATTCAGGAAGAGCTGATTTCTTTTATTGTTAAAAAAGTTTTGGATAAAAATATGAAAGAGCTTGAAATTTTAGAAAGAGATATTGAATCCTTGAAAAAAATAAAACCACCGTTTCACAGAATAACTCATACAGAAGCAATTAAAAAACTTCAACAACTTGGATCTGATATTAAAGATGGTGAGGATTTAGGCGGAGATGATGAAACTTTATTAACTAAAAACAGTGATGTGCCAATTTTTATAGAAAAATGGCCAAAACAAATCAAAGCTTTTTATATGAAACTGGATCCAAATGATCAAAATGTAGTTTTAGGCTCAGATTTGATTGCTACAGAAGGTGCAGGCGAAATTATTGGTGGATCTCAGCGTGAAGATGACTATGATTTGCTTTTGAAGAGAATGAAAGAGCAGAAAATGCCTGTTAAAGATTTTCAATGGTATTTGGATTTAAGAAAATATGGCTCAGTACCGCATAGCGGATTTGGCTATGGTTTAGAAAGAATTGTAAAATGGATTACAGGAGTTAGGCATGTGAGAGAGACTGCGGCTTTTCCGAGGCTTATTAATCGGCTTACTCCGTAAAAAGTAAAAAGGAAAAGTGAAAAAGGAAAAACGACAAAGAAAAATTAAAAAAGTTTTAAATAAAATGCTCCGGAAGGAGTGTTTTTTTAACGCAAAAAAAAGATGACAAAACGCATAACAGGGCAGTGGCGGTATATTTGCCAAATTCCAATGATTTGTTATATTGAAAACAGAGGAGAACGTATTTTTAGGAAAAGGAGGCCAAGGTGCTCGATCCAATTGACATATTTATTGATCATCCAGACATGCCTGAGTATGTTGAAAATAAATTACTTGTAATTTCAATTTTGGCTCTGATAATTATGATTATTTATGGTATTTATAGAAGTGTTGAGAATTCAAAGATTGAACAAGGGGTAAAGAAAAATATGAAAGAACTTCGTAAGCAGTGGAGACAAGAGGAACAGCAAAATGATTCCTGAATATGATTGTGAAGGAAAAGCCACCTTTGCTGATTATGTTGGGCTGGCTTTGCTGTTCTTTGTACTGATGTTTTCCAGCTGCTAAAAGGAGCATAGCCATGTGGGTACTTGAGGGAACGCGTGATTTTTCAGAAATATCATTGCTTTTTGTTCTTATTGTAGGATCAATCTTTCTTTTCGCTTCGCTTTATTTGAGAAATCTTGGAAATGAGTCCGAAAAAGATAAAAATTCTGGTGCAGAATAATATTCTGTGCTTTTTATTGACAAAAATTTTATCGCTTGCTACAATAAAATCTTCATGGTTACGGCAAAGGAGGTATCAATGGAAAAAGATATTTTTATGCGCAAGCTTATACAGGCAACTATGGGAATACTTGCTACAATGCTCGTATTTATAATTTGTTTAAGTTTTTATAAGAATACATGTTATGATGGCGCAATAATAATAATAATACCGGAATGTGATAATGTCGAAGAAGATGTATTAAATATTAATAATGAAGAAACGTCACCTTTAAGCGCAGAATAATATTCTGTGTTTTTTTAATTTAAGGGGGCTTAATAAGGTCTAAGGAGGCTTAAGAGGGCAAAAAAGGTATAGAGGTAAAGAAGGCTTTTCTAATAACCAAATTCCAATTTTTATTATAATTAACAAAAATGACACTATTTGCTAGGATAAAATGTCTGAGATTGACAACTAAATAAGGAGGTCGAGATGCCTGAAGAGCAAAAATCAGAGAACGAAGATAAGACGAAAATGTTTGATAAGGTTTTTTCATTGAGATTTATTCTGTTCTTGATTTTAGTATCAATTTTGGGGTTTGGATTTATTCTTGTCATTAATCAAGCAGATTCAAAAAAGGGTTCATTCCCATATACTGAAGAATACTTTGATAAAACTACTGGAACTTTTATAAGCGGGCCAACCAGATTTGCAGGCTCAGAATCAGATCTTGGATTGATTGTTGTAAAACGCGATTCCGATAGTCGGATTATTTCAGTTCCAGTACCATTATCTTTCTCAGCAAAAAAGGGAGACAAACTTCAGCTTAGGTATTTCAAGTATCAATTTACTGAATTGCAAAATGACGTAATATTGCTAATTGAAAAATCACAAACGCAGGCGAAGCCTGAAGCTGAGGAAAAGTCTATGGTTGCAGAAATTACCAAAAATCTTGATCAATGTAATCATAGAAATGATCAAATCATTGCTTTACTAGATGAAGTCTCAGGCTGTATGCAGAATTGTGAAGGAACAGAATGTGCGAAATGCTATTTTGAAAAAGTGCAGCAGAGGAATTTTTCAACAAGTACAGAATAATATTTCTGTGCTGCGCCCTGAATCGATATGGTTTAGGGCTTTTTTGATTGACTAAACACCAAATACATAATATATTTAAAGTAGAGGAGAGTGTTCTTTTACATCAAGGAGGCAGTATATGGATGATGATTGGGGTGATATTTTTGGAGCAATAATAGGATTTTTTCTGTTAATCGGACTTGTAAAAATGTTAATTGAAATTGTTATTGCGATTGTGATTGCTGTGGCAACCATAATAGCTGTGGTAGGAGTCATATATCTGATTTACAGGGAAGTATTAGCATATATGAAAAAAAATGTAGAAGAGTACATTGCTGAAAGAGAAGAAGACCTTAGAATTCACAGTGTTGGAACAGAAAAATTAGATTTAGGTGATTATCACGACATAGATCAAGCTGTTAATTTTGAAAATGAAGGGTATATTGGAAGGCAATATAAAAAATTACAGCGAGGTAATAAATTATGAAAGAAGAAGGCGGGACTGGAGCGGCCATTGCAGGAGTTTTCACTGCTATCATTGTTGGTTATTACGTTTTTATGACTGTTGTGGCAGTTGGAATAGTGGTTGTAATATGTGTTATCGCATATTGCGCATTTACTCTTGGCCGTACGTATATGAAATGCAATACTATAAAACACTGCGTTGATCGGGAATATAATTACAAAATGTTCAAAATTGATAAAGAATATGATCATAAAAATAGACAGCTTCAGGCCAAAAACGACAGGCCCGGACAGCAATGCATTGATGCAGATGAGTATTCAGTGGAATACAAATATACTAGGCGGAGGAATGATTAATGTTTGGCAATGAAAAAAGGATTTATAAAATTGGCGTTGAGCGCAGAATAATAGTTCTGCGTTTTTTATATTAAAAAAACCCCGTAAATTTTTACGAAGTCATTTGCTCAGCTTGCAAAACATTACACAGCCCGAATTTGGGCCGGGTGATGATTTCAACAGGAATGCCAAGCCTTTCAGCTAAATTTTTAAGAATAATTTTTCTTTCAAAATTATTTGCCCGATGGTTGAGCGGAATGTTTTGAATAAATCTGAAAGCTGCCAGATACGGCAGCGCAACTTCAACTTTTGCTGCATGCGCAGCTTTATGCATTGGCTCAAGATGATTAGAGAAAAGCCTGTCCCAATATTTATGGAACACAACTTCTCTCATTTCTTCAGTGCTTTGATGCTCAGCATAGCCGCCAAGCTGTTCATCAATCGTATCACCGCCAATGACAAAGCCAAAGCCTAATTCAGTTATTTCAGAAAAAAGTAGGTCATACATATCGTCAGGCTTTTCATCAGGATCAATCAGTACTACTTTTAGGGGAAAGTTGAAATGTTCATTTAACAGCATTGCATGCTGATAATCAGGGTGATCTTCTGAGGCAGCAATTGTCACCGCTGTAAAAGGTAAGTCTTGCTCAATCATTAATGCGGCCAGAACTGATGAATCAAGTCCGCCACTAAAGGCCAGAGCTGGTTTTGCATGCGCATCTTTAAAATTGAATGAATTCCGCAGGTTTACTAAGATAGCATCTCTAAGGCCAATTGTATCCATTTCCTTGATTATTGATTCAGACGCTACTCGCAGGTTTTGCCTGCATATTTTTTTCCAATTTGGTGGAAATACAATTCCAGGCATTTGACCCTCCTTTTTCAAGGTGCTAGTGTGATATAATAACCAAAAGAGTAAAAATTGTCAATATGAAAAAAGTTTTAGTCTTATTTCACCATATTCACCATAAAAACGGCGGGCATCAAGTCCATCATTGTGGAGGAGAGCACGTAGATGTTGATTGTAATATTGAACATTGCAAATGCGGTTTACATAAGATAGATAAACAAATATCTAAAGGCCATGATTTTGATTATAATGAAATAGAGGTTAAATTTTCAGAAAAATGTCCTGAGGGTGGCTGGCATGTTGAGAGTGGTGAAATGAAATAAATAAAATGTGATTTAAATCGGCGCGTCTTCGCCGGTTTTTTAATCTTCACAATTTTATCAAAATACGGTATAATTATATTGATAATTCACGTAAATTTAATCATTTTTATTGGCTACGAATCTACAAATCAACTACGAAAACTACAAATATATTGTTTTCGTAGGATTTGTATTAGATTCGTAGTTTCGTAGTTATATGAAAAGAACTCTAAATTTAGAGACTGTAAACAAAAAGGGGGAAGAGGTAATGATTCAGGGCTGGGTTGATGTTAGGCGAAATATGGGAAAAATTGTATTTTTAGATATGCGAGATTATTCTGGAATATTACAAACTGTTTTAGTACCAGATGAATTAGATAAAGATTCTCAAAAAATTCTGGATTCAATCAGGCCACAGTTTGTTTTGCAAATTGAGGGCGTGGTTAATGAAAGAACTGGTAAAAAT